>Ga0210003_1004207_pt1 | contig 11468 bp, 12 predicted proteins | sample LantaG_FD_182804 | JGI IMG/M metagenome (GOLD analysis project Ga0210003, IMG submission 182804) | Deep subsurface microbial communities from Baltic Sea to uncover new lineages of life (NeLLi) - Landsort_02402 metaG (SPAdes) (version 2) | ecosystem: Environmental > Aquatic > Marine > Oceanic >...
GGTCTTTTTTTTTTTTTTTTTTTCTTTTCCGATCAAAGGCAGATTAATCTCATTTACCCTCTGTCGAAACTCCGGAAACCGCCTCTGCCTGGACGCGATTCGGGCACGGGCGTGCAGGTCTCGATCTCGGCTGTCTGTTTGAGACGGCGAAAAAGAGAAGCAAAGGCTCGCTAGAGAGTTTCAGAGGAGGGGATAACGACGATCATGACGATTATGATGGCGACAGCGAGCAAGAGCAAGTCGATACTTACGTCGAGCTCCCTTCGGCCTCCTCGACCCCTTCGACCTTCTCGACCTTCTCTTCTTCTTCTACCCGCTGCTCCCGCTCCAGTCCCGCGCCGCGCTCCCTCCTCCCGCGCGGCCTCCTCGCTCTCCGGAGGCGGATCATCATCAGCGGGCGGCGACAAAAACGGTAACAAGAACGACGCCCCCTCGACCCCCTCTTCTTCTTCTTCTTCTTCTTCTTCTTCTTCTTCTTCTTCTTCTTCTTCCTCTCTGGGCAAGAAAAGCACCAGCAGCAACAGCATGAGCAAGAGCAAGAGCGGCGGCCCTGAGGAGGAAGAAAGGAACGGCAGCAGCAGCGCCACCGCAACCACCACCACGACCACCAACTCCTCCTACGACGCCGAGGCAGAGGCCTGGTCCCGCGTCCAGCTCCTCCGCGCCCGCCTCCGCGCCGCCGCCGCCGCGGAGGACTATGAAGCGGCCTCGGCGCTCCGCGACGCTCTGGCGGCCGCCGTCGACGCCCTGCCGCTGCCGCAACGCCACGTCCTCTCGGCCCTCGACGCCGCTTCATCGAGCCTTTCTACCTCCTCCCTGGACCGCGCCTCGGCGCTGCTCCGCGCTGCGGACCACGTCCGCCCCTACGCGTTCGCGCAGCTCGCGACTTTCCTCCACGACCCGGACGCCGGCGTCGCCGCTGCGGCAGAGCGCTCGTTGGCGACGGCGTTCAGGGTGCCGCCCGACGAAGCGGCCGCGGCGAGGATGGACGAGGGGGACCGCGCGCTGGAGCAGGCCGCGACGATGATGGCCCTGGGTGGAGGAAGAGGAGGGGCGGCGGCGATGGAAGAGGAGGAGGACGAAGAAGAAGCAACGACGAGCAGCAGCAGCGGAGGTCTTTTGCCGAGGAGGCGGCAGAGGAGCCGGGGTCGGAGTCGGAGCGAGCTGCTGCAGAGGGCACTTGCAGCTTACTCCGCCTGCGCCGAGCTCCACCCGCTCTACGCCGAGGCGCACAACGCCAAGGCCACCGCTCTGTACGTCGCAGGGGACCCGGTGGCGTCCCTGAGGGCCTGCGAGGTGGTCCTGGACCTCAACCCGCACCACTTCAGCTGCGCGGCAGGTGAGAGGAGAAGTTTTTTTTCTTTTTCAAACTCGGGTTTTTTTCTTCTTCTCTTTTTTTTCTTAACTCTTTTTTTTTTCAACGACACCAACTCCTTCTCCCAGGCGCCGGCATGTGCTTCATCGCCCTGGGGAAGCACGACGAGGCCCTCGCCTGCCTCGAGGTGGCCTTGGAGATCAACCCCAACTTGGAACACGTCGCGGCGACCGCGGCCCGGATGAGGAAGCAGAGAGATTCTTCGAGCTCTGTTTCTTCTTCTTCTAGTAGCTCTGATTCTTCCTCTCAGAAGAGGAGCAGGCTGCCCTGGCTCGCGGCGAGGGAAGCCGCGGCGAGGGCCAAGGCCGAGGAGGAGGGGCAGGAGGAGTGAGGTGTTGTTTTTCTCTCCTTTTGCTTCCGCGAGCGCAAAGGGAAACCCCCGATTTTGAAAAAAAAAGAGAGAAAACGCGCAGCAGCTTTGTCCGACATTTTCCATTCCTCCCCCCTCAGTAAAACAAAAAACGATGCTTCGTTCTCTTCTTTCTTTCTATAGTCTTACAAGGGGCAGCAGCTGAAAACTAGAAAATCAACGGATGTAGCGGTTGAGGAAGCGCTTGTGGAACTGCGAGCGCACGGTATCGTTGATGAAATCCTTGGAGCCGTCGTTCTTCCCGGCGCCCGCCGCGCCTCCTCCGGCTTGGCCTCCGCCGCGGTGCTTGAAAACGACGTCGTCGTCCCAGCGGCGCTGCACCTCAAAGGAAGAGGAAGAAGAAGGGCCGGGAGCGGCGGCGGTATCAGCGCCTGCCAGCAAGGGGTTGCCTCCGAGCGCCTCGTCGCGCGCCGCGGCGCCCGCGGCGGCCTGCTGCTCAAGCGCGGCGGCGCTGGCCGCGGCGGCGCGCTCGGCCTTGATCCTCTCGAGCTCGGCCAGCAGCTCGGCCTCGTCGTCGTCCGAGTCGTCTTCGTCGGAAGAGCCGCCGCCGTCGTCGTCATCGGAAGAAGAAGCGGCGGCAGCGGGGATCTTCGCCCCTCCTCTCCCTCCCTCCTCGCCGTTGTCGTCGTCGTCTTCGCTGCTCTCCCCGCCGCTCCCGTCCGACTGCACGTCCGCGTCGAGGTCGTGGATGGCAGCAGCAGCGGCAGCGGCAGCGGGCGCCTTCCCCTTGCTCGCTGCTGCTGCTGTTGTTGTTGTTGCTGCTTCGTCCCCTCCTCCCAGCAGCAACAGGTCCTGTTCCTTCTCCACGTCGAACGCCGCGGCCCTCTCCGCCCTGGCGGCCGCGCGCTCCCTCGCCTCCAGGGCGGCCCTCAGGGCGGCCCTCTTCGCCCTGGCCCTCCCCGCCGCGTCGAGCCCGGCCAAGTCCTCCTCGGCGACCTCCCCTTTTTTCCGCTTGTTGTTTGACGAAAGGCCGTGCCTCTGCTTCAGGGGCCCCGAGGTCGCGAGGTCCTTCACTCGGACCTGCTGGCTGGGCGCGTAGTGCTTGAAGCCTCCCTGGTCCTCTCCTCCCTTGGCCGGGGCCCAGGTGGGGCGGTGGGCGGTGGTCATGAGTTTGAGTAGTTTTGGAGTTTCTGTTTCGAAAAAGAGGTTTGAAGAGGTCGAAGAGAAGAAATGAGCGTCGGCCGTCGACGACAAAAGAAAAATCGTATTGCAAGCCGCTTTCTCGTCCTCGTTCTATTGATCTGTTTCGCTCCGTCGCTGCAGATAAACGTGCTTGCCACGCCTGACGCGAGAGAGAAGAAGGAAAGGAAGCAGGGAAGAGGGCGCGGAGAGAACGAGAGAGAGTCCCCTCGCTCGCTGTGATTGACGGCGGCGGCAAGTCGAATCTCTTCGCCTTGTTTTCTTGCCCTCTCAAAGCGCAGCAAAACGCCTCACCTCTCTGTTCGGGAGAAGGACTGCTCGAGGAGCGTGCGCGCGCTGAGCGCTGAAGAGAGGCAGAAGAAGAGACGGAGAGGAGAAGAAGAAAGAGAGAACGGGAGAGCTTCTCTTCTTTGCTCTGCTTTGCCGTCGATGCTTTTTTTTTTTTTTTTTTTTTTTTTTTTTTTTTTTTTTTTTTTTGTGCGAAGAGGGAGAGGCGTCGAAGAAAAATTTATCTCTCCCGAAACACAACTAGCACAAGCAGAGAGAAACGCCGCTTCTCTCTTTCGAAAAAACAAAAATGGACGACGCCAAGGAGAACGCCGTCACCACCGCTGCTGCTGCTGCTCCAGGCAAGCCCTCGTGGCCCCTTCCCTCCCCGAGCACCGGCGGCAGCAACGGCGGCGCTGTCCGAAAAAAGAGGCCGAGCTCTTCCTCTGCTCTTCCTCTCCGCCTCTCCCTCGGCGACGCCGAAAAAGACGAAAACGAAAACGATGATGATGAAACCATTCTTTTTCGCCGCCGCCGCGCCGTCGACGTGCTCGCTCACATGGCGACCACGGCCGCAGTGCGTGACCTCGCCGCTGCTCTCGAGCAGCTGGCCGTGGAAGGCACGGCCGGGGACGCCAGGAGGGCAGCCGAGAGGGCGCTGGAAGGTGAGAATCGGGATTCTCGCATTTTCTTTCTTCATCGTCGTCGTCGCCGCCTCCGCGGCCGTGCTTCGTGGGCAAAGAGAGAGCGAATTCGCCGCGATTGGCAGCGGATGCCTGCTCGAAACCTTGCGGCTGGGCACCTCGATGATGTCGGCTACCTCTCTGGTGCAACTGAGAGAGAAATAAAACCTCGAAGGGGGCGAAACCCTGGGGCGCGATGGAATCGCTTTTCTTGTTTTTTTTGTTTTTCCCTTCCTCGACGACGACGAAGACGAAGACCTCGCCGCCGCGCTCAACCTCTCAACCTCAACAACGAAAAAAAAAACGACACAGCCTCTTCTTCCACGAACGACGACGACGACGACGAGCGGGTCCTGACGCAGGACGAGGCGCACGTCACGCTGCGTGTGCTCGAGGTAAGGGGGGCTTTGTTTGGGAGGAAGAGGAAGAAAGAAGGGAAACGGGAAAAGCTTTTTCTTTCTTTCGAAGCACACTCACAGAAGGAAAAAAAAACCTCGACGAAAAAAAACAAAACAATACAAAAACTTCCTCTCTGTTCTTTCTAGGACGCCAACGCCGGCCGCGCCATCGAGGTCCCCGCCGTCCCTCTGCCCTGCTGCAATAATGAAGGAGAAGAACAAGAAGAAGAAGCACCTCCGGAACCTTCCGAATGCGGCGCGCGAGCTCTCTCCGCGCTCCTCGAGGTGCTGTTTCCGGAATTCGCTCCTTCCTCTTCTTCCTCTCCCTCTGCTCCTTCCGCTCCGTCCGCTGCCGACGCCGACGCCTCTCCTGCCCCGCAGCAGCCCCCTCCTCCCTCCCTGCTCCAGCTCGTCTGCTCTGCCAGCATGCGCAGGGCAGAGGCCGCCCTGGAGGCCCTGGTCTCGCTGCTGTCGTCGCCGCCGCTGCTCTCCCCTGCGACGGCGCTCTCGCTGCTCCACCTCGCCACCGCCGGGAACGGAGACGAAAGCGGAAACGGAAACGGAAACGACAAGGGAAAGAAAACCTCTTCTTCCCGAAAGCTTCCTTTCTCTTCCCCAACCCCACCGGCGACCCCCGTCCCGCTCCTCGCTGAGGCCTGCCGCTCTCTGGCCGTCTCCCACTTCGCCACCTGCGCGCAGGAAGACCCTCGGGGCCTGAAATCTCTGACCTTCGAGGCTCTGCTCTCTGTCCTCGGAGACGACGCCCTGGCCGCGAGCGAGGAGGAGGCCTTCTGCGCCGCAGCACTCTGGGCTTCCTCCTCGAATTCGTTCGCCACTTCCAACAACCCTTCCTCTATCGAAGCTCTCGAGGATCTCGAAGACTCCCCCGAAGCGAGGAGGCGAGCGGCGGCGTTTCCCGCCTTACTGGCGAGGGGCGTCCGTTTGTCGACGATGCCCCGCGAGGCGCTGTTCCGGCTGGATGGTCACGCGTGCGTCAGAGGGAGCAGGGCCGCGACGAGGGCTGTCGCGAGAGCCCTGATCTCGAGCTTCCACCGGCCCCGGGTCCCGACGGAGCTGGAGAGGAGGCAGATGTTCATCGTGGCGGTGGCCTCGAGAGAGGAAGGAGGAAGAAGAGGTCGAAGAGAAGGGGAAGGAGAAGGGGACGACGCAAACGACGACGACGGAGAAGAAGAGTTTGACGCCGCAGAAGAAAGAAGAGAAGAAGAAGAAGAATGGCAACAGCAGCTGCCTCCTTTCCCGAGGGAGGTGGTCGGCATCGGGGTCCACGCCGGGAGGAGGTCGACGGCGACGGCAGCGCTGGCGGCTGCCGCGAGGGGCGAGGCGGCGGGCCTGGAGGAGCCGACTCCCTGCGGTCCCTTGGCGGCGGCGAGGAGGAGAAGAGGAGGAGGAGGAGGAGGAGACGACTTTGACGACGACGACGAAAGCGGCGGCGACGACGACGGAAGCGACTTCGACGCAACGCCTTCGACGGCGATGGTTCTGCTGCCCTCTTCTCCCTCCGAGACCCTCAGGACCGGCAGGACGATGCCGCCTGGTGCTGCTGAAGCCGCCGAAGCAACTGCTGTTGCTGCTACTGCGGCTGCTGCAGCCAACGCTGCAGCGGTTTCCGCCTCTGCCTTTTTGCTGAGGAGGAGCTTCAGTGGCATCAGCGTCGCCGAGGGAGGAGGAGGAGCGGGGGCTTCTTCCCCGCCGCCGCTCACCGCCGCCAGCGGCGCCGCCGCCGCCGCAACCGCGAGAGCTTCTTCCCTCGCTCCAGCGTCGCTCACGGGCTGCGACGCTTCCCCTCCGAGGAGAGGAACAGCAGGAGCAGCAGCGGAAAACGGAGGAGCAGGAGCCAACAGGCCCCTCTCCGCGGCCGCTGCTGCCGGCGAGGGCTCCGGGAGGCCCCGGGCGCGCTCGCCGAGGAAGAGGCTGTGCCTCGAGTGAGTGACAACGCCTCTTCCTCATATTGTACACTTGTAAAACAAAAAACACACTGAGAACTGCAAAAAGAAAAAAAGAAAATCAAAGAAATCAAAGGAAAAAATATCGACGACGAATGGGACGGAGCTACAGGTGAACGAAACAAAAAAAAACTAAAAAAAAAACCCTTTCTTCTTCTTTCTCTCCTTCTCACTCAACCACTCTTAGTTCAGCGGCTCCGCGTACTTGTACACCCCTCGGAACGCCTTCTTCCCCGTCCAACCCGCGTCGACATACTGCTGCAGCAGCACGCAGGGGATAAACCTCGGGTCCGTCTCCGCCATGACTTTCAAAATAGACAAGCAAGTGTCGAGCCCGATGAAATCCGCCAGCGCCAGTGGCCCCAAGGGTTGATTCGTGCCCAGCTTCATGCCCCTGTCTATGTCCTCGGCGCTGGCCACGCCTTCCATCAGGCAGAAGAAGGCCTCGTTGATCGAGGGCATCAGGATTCGGTTCACCGTGAATCCGGGCCGGTCTGCAGAGTGAGTGACTGTTTTCCCCAGGTGCTCCGCGAGCGCCGTCGCCGCCGTGAAAGTCTCGTCGGTCGTCGCGATGCCCCTGACTAATTCGACCAGCGGCATCAGCGGGACGGGGTTCATAAAGTGCATGCCGACGACGTTCCCGGGCCTCTGCGTGGCCGCGGCGATGCGGGTGATCGAGATCGAGGAGGTGTTGGAGGCGAGGATCGCCGAGGGCGGCGCGACGCGGTCCAGCGTCGCGAAAATGGATTTCTTGAGCTTCTCGTTCTCCGAGACGGCCTCGATGACGACCTCGGCCTCGCCCAGCGACTCCAGCGACTCGGCCCCCTGCACTCTCTCCAGGGCGGAGTCGGCCTCCTGTCGAGAGAGGGCTTCCCTTTTCACGAGCCGGTCGAGCGAGCGGCCTATGTTGGTGAGCCCCCGAGAGAGGGCGCGGGGGTCTGGGTCCACTAGGGTCACCGACAGGCCCTTGGTGGAGGCGACCTTTTGTTGAGTTGTTGGGGAGAGAGAGGGGGGGAGAGTTGAGAGAAGGAGAGAGAGATCGGGGGGTGAGAGGGAAGGAAGAGAGAGAGGAGGTTGAGGAAGAGGAAGAAGACGACGTCGTCGATTGATTGATTTGCTTTCTCTTCTTTCCGACTCGTCTTTTTCTCACCTGCGCGATTCCCGCGCCCATCTGCCCTGCCCCGACGACGCCGAGGATGCGCGGGAGGAGGATCTTGGAGGCCGCGGAGGTCATGCCGGGTGGGGAAAGGCGAGGAGGAAAAGAGAAAGAGAGGTGTTTTTTTTTCTTTACTCGATGAGAGCCTCGTCGCCCGTCGGTGGGAAAAAAGAGTGAGATTTCTTTCCTCGACCTCCTCGATCTTTTCGTCGATCTTCGACCTCCTCCTCTTTTTCACTTTACAAGCCCCCCCCCGCGGCGGCCACCTTCTCCTTCTCCTCCTCCCTCGCCTGCAGCCAGTCGATGCAAGCGTTGATCTCCCGGACCTGAGCCGTCAGCGTCTCGAAGAGCTCCCTCGAGACCCGTTTGCCCCTCTTCCAAGAGGAGCGACCTTGACCTCGCTCTCCTCCTCCTCCGCTCTGGCTGCTCCCGGCGAGCCGCCACCGCGGACTGAACTCCTGAGGGAGCGCCCGCGGCCTCGGGAGCAGCTCGACAGCCGAGGCCTCTGTCGTCTTGCGCTTGTCGAACTCCCACACGAGGCGCTCCGAGGAGGAGGAAGAAGAAGAAGAAGGAGAGGCTTTTCCCGTTGTTGTCGCCGCCGCCGCCGCAGTTCCTCCTCCTCCTCCTTCTTCTTCTTTTTCTTCTTCTCCGTTTTCCCCCTCTTCCTCGCCCTCGACCTCGACGATCCTCGTGCCCCAGGTGTAGTGGATCGCCGCGGCGTCACCGAGGCGCTCGTCCTCGGGGGGCTGCAGGATCAGGGGCGCGACGGAATCCACTTCTTCGTTGTTGTCGTCGTCGTCGCTGCTGCTCTTCTTCTTCCTCTCCTCCTCAGAAGACAGAACCGAAGACGGAGGCGGGACGAGGTCGAGCTTCACCCCCGACACCGCGGCCGCCGCCGAGAACGCGTACTGTTTATCAATTGTTGTAATTGAGTGGAAAAAGGGAGAGAGAGAGAGAGAGAGAGTAAAGAGAGTGAGTGACGAAACAAGAAAAAAAAAGCTTTCAAAAAATCTCGGAAAAAGTTTGAAAAAAAAGTTTGAAAAAAATCCCTCTCACCATCTCCCTTATCCACCCGAGGACCTCCCTCGCCTCCGCGTCGCCCTCGATGGCCTCTGTGAACGAGACCCAGGCGGGCAGGAGCCTGAGCCAGCCGGAGAGCGGGAGGAGCACCGGGGAGGGGCCCGTGTTCGGCACGAGCGTGAGAGAAAGAGGAGAGGAAGGAGTAGAAGAAGAGTTGTCATCTTCTTCGTTGAGGGTTTTCTTCTCCTTCTCGTTATCATTCTTCTTCTTCTTCTGCTGCTTCTGCTTCTGCTCCTGCGTCGAGAACCCGAAAAGCCTCTCGAGGATCGGGGCCACGACGCTGCTCCGGGGCTGGATGTAGTCGAAGGGGAAGGCGATCCCGTCGAAGAGGGGAGAAGACGACGACGACGAAGAAGTCGAGGTCGAGGTCGAGGTGGAGGAGGAGAAAAAGCCCTTTCCTCTCCGCTCCAGCGCCCCGCCGCGCTCTCGGCCAGCGAGCAGGTTCTCCGGGACCGTCAGGGGACGGAGGAAGAGGTAATCCGTCTCGGCTAGGAAGAAGAACAGAGAAGAGGCGGCGCTCCCTCCTGCTCCTTCTTCGTCGTCTTCAAACCCGGGGATTTTCCTGCCCCCGCTCCAGCTGCTGCTGCTGCTCCCGCTGCTCCGAAGGGCGGCGAAGAAGCTCCTCACGGCCTCGGGCCTGTCCGCGACGGGAAAGGGGCACCACTCGTCGCAAGCGGGCGTCCTGGGCGCGACCCTGAGGGTTGGGACCTGGGAAGCCAGGGCGTCAGCGGTCGAGCGGTGGAGGATGCGGGTGAAGCCCGCCATTCTCGTTTTCGTCGAGTTTTCTCTTCCTCTTTCTCCTCTCTCATCTTCTCCTCCTTCTCTCTCTCTTTCTTCTCTCTCTCCCTCCCGCTCCTTCACCCGCCGCCACGAGGCGAACAGCAGGCGCGTCTGGTAGTTGAGGTAGGGCGAGCCGTTGGAGGTGACGATGACGTGGATCCGAGGGGGAGGACGAGGAGAAAAGGAGCTCGAGGCGGGGGGAGTGAGGAGTGAGTCGGCGGCGGCGACCTCTGCCGCGGCTTCGAAGGCGTTCTTTCCGCCCATGCTGCTGCTGCCTTCGCTGCTGCTGCTGCTCTCGAAAGGGGAGGAGGAGGAAAGATACCCGGGAAGCTGCAGCCGATGCCTCTGCCTCCGTGCGACGACGACGCTGCTCGCGGGGTCGAGCCCTGCGGCGCGGAGGGCGAGGCGCGAGGAGGTCGCCTGTTGTTTGGTGTCCAAGGTCGAAGCAAGGTCGAGTTTTTTTTTTTTGAAGAGGAGAGGAAGAGGTTGAGAGCGCGAAATGCGAAAAAAACTGCGATTTTTTTCTTCCTTCCCTTGGCTCTCGTCTCACCAATTCCCTCCCCGTGTAACCACAAACGCACCTGCGATGGGACCCAGAGCACGGCACAGAGGTACACCAGCAGCGACGCGGCCAGGCTCGCCAGGGCGAGCGAGCGCGGAGAGGGGAGGAGGTGATGGAGCGACGTCGCGTCGGCCGACGCCGACGCCGACGCTGAGCAGCATTCCCTCGTCGTCGTGCCCGCGGCCCCGCTCGAGGAGCTCCGCGCTCTCGCCGTCATCAATCGCGCCCGAGCATCGGCGTCTGGCATCCGTTCCTCGTCGTCACGCATCGGTCTGCGGGCTCGAAACGCCTCGACGGGCGAGGGAGGGCGTGAGACGGTTGGGGGAAAGTGGAGAAAGTGAAAAAAGAGCAGCGTCGCTCGTCGGCCTTATTCAATCGATCATAAAACTCTTTTTCCTTCTCCCCCTTTCTCTCTCATCTCTTCTTCACTTGCTCGCGCTTTTTTTTTGCTCTCTGCTCGCTGGAGATGGCCGCGACGACGCTCGCGAGCTCGTTGTCGCCGGCGTTGGCGCTGGGACCGCGGAGGCGGTTGTCGTCGCCGCCGGCAGCGTCGGGCGTTGCTGCCGCGAGGGCGCACCTCGTCAATGATGATGGTCGTCAACGTCGCTCTCTTCCATCGTCATCGCCCTCTGCTGCCGGCCGCGTGGCGCCTCTTTCTTCTCCCCCAAACGCCGTCCCCGCCGGGGCAGCAGCCGTCCGATCTGCGACCGACGGCAGGTGGAAGCGCGACGTGAGTGAGAATGTGGAGGGAGAGAGAGAAAGAAAGAGAAGTCGATGATGCCCTTGCTTTTTCCCTTTCGACCCCTGCTCTTCTTCTTCGACCTCGACCTCAACCTCTCTCTCTCTCTCAAAAAAAAAAAAAGTCCCACCCCGACGTCGTGCTCGTCGCCGACGTCGGGGGCACCAACGCCCGCTTCGTGCTGACGCGCGTGGGAGAGGACAATTCGAGCAATTCAAATTCGAATTCAAATGGGGAAGAAATCCTTCACGTGGTTTATCCGACGAGCCGGCACGCGACGTTCGCCGACGCTCTGGCGGCATTGGAGCGGGAGCCCGGGTTTCTAGCGCCGCGGGCGGCGGCGTTTGCCGTCGCGGGCCCCGTGGCGAGGAACCGGTGCGAGATGACCAACCTGGCGTGGACGATTGACGGCGACTTCCTGAGCAAGAAGCTGGGTGAGTGAGGAGGAGAGAAGGAGAAGGGAGGAGAGAAGGAGAAGGGAGGAGAGGAGAGGAGAGGAAAAGAGAAGAAGAAGAACGTAAAAAAACAAACAAAAAACTCACCTTTTTTTTCTCAACCTTCCAAAAAACCTCCTTCTTCTTCTCTTAGGAGTCAAGGTCTCCGTGCTCAACGACTTCGAGGCCGCGGGCTACGGCGTCCTCGACCTCAGGCAGGGCGACGGGGACACCCTGCCCCTGAACGACGTGCCGGCGGACCCTCGAGGGCCGATCGCCGTCTTGGGACCGGGCACGGGTTTGGGACAGGCGCAGCTCTTCTGGGACGCCGACGAGGGGCACTACAGGGTGTGGCCCTCGGAGGGCGCGCACGGCGGGTTCGCTCCCAGGGGATGGAGGCAGAGGGCGCTGGCCGCGAGCGTGGAGGACGCGCTGGGGTACTGCGAGGTGAGAAGAAGATTTTTTTTTTAAAATTTCCTCTCTCTCTCTCTCTCTCTCTCTCTCTCTATCTCTCTCTCTC
>Ga0210003_1004208_pt1 | contig 11466 bp, 8 predicted proteins | sample LantaG_FD_182804 | JGI IMG/M metagenome (GOLD analysis project Ga0210003, IMG submission 182804) | Deep subsurface microbial communities from Baltic Sea to uncover new lineages of life (NeLLi) - Landsort_02402 metaG (SPAdes) (version 2) | ecosystem: Environmental > Aquatic > Marine > Oceanic >...
GCCAGGGACCTTTTTTTTTTTTTTAACGCCCCTCCTCGATACCAAAAACCAAAAAAAACTCTCACCAGGTCCGGCACCTCCTCTCCGTCGAGACCGACGAGCAGCGCAGGGCGCGTAGGGCAGCCGAGGCCGCGAGGAGTGCGCAGAGGGAGCCGCTGGAGTTTGAGCACTAAGCAAGCGAAAGAGTGACGGGTTTTTCGTCGACCTCGACCTCGTCTCTCTCTCTTCGTCTCCTCTGTCGTCGCCTCTTCAAAGAAGGCGAGAAGCATTTTCTTGTAACATCATTGAAATCGAGGAGCCGTGCGAAACGCGACGTTTGCGTTCGCGCGATCCCAGCACTGCGAAGACGGGGGAAGAGAGAGAAAGAGAGAAGGAGTGGCGGAGAAAGAGACAGGAACCCGAGGGCACTTTTTTTCTCTCCTTTCTGCTCTTTGACTCGCTCGCTCTTTCGCTCTTCTCGTTCCCCCGATGCCTTCTCTCGCCTCTCTCGCCAGGCACGCGCCGGTCTCCACCGCGCGCAGGACGGCGTCGACGCTGAAATCGTCTGCTGCACGACCCAGCAGGGCGTCGAGGAGCGGAGGGGCGGTGCGCGTCGCGGCGCTCGGTCCCGGTGAGAGAGTCCAATTTTGACCAAAAAAACGTCTTTGATCGCCAATTTCCATCAACATTCGCGTTCGCTCTCTCTCTTTCATTTCGTCGGCACGCATTTCGCCCCTTTGAGCTTTGACGACGGCATTCATACGACAACAATGCACGATTGCGGGGGGACAGATTTGCGAAAAGCGTCGACAGAGCGCCACGGCAGAGAGCTGTCGCTAGCGCCACAACGTTTCGGCTCGTCGCGCTCGCTCCTCTCTCTTCAACCTCGACCCCTCTCTCTCTCTTTTCCCCGAATCCACGCCACCCCGCTTCCGCACATCCTGACCCCCTCTCTCCCTCTCTCACCGACCCGACGACCATCAAACGCCCTCTCTCTCCCTCGTAAAAAAAAACGAAAACGACACCAAAAATGACGGAAAACAAAAACAGGGGGAGAAGGCAACCCGGGAAGCGCGCCGCCGAAAAAGGTCCTCCGGCGCGAGGAGGAGCCCGACCAGGGCTGGATCTCCCCGCAGGAGAGGAAGGGAGCCAACCCGCTGAAGGACCCGGCGGCGATCATCGGCATCGTCGCCATCTTCCTGCCGTTTGTGATTCTCGGGATCGCTATCGCCACTGGGATCGTCGAGATCCCGGAACGTTGATTTTTTTGCTTTTTGGAGGGGAAAATCGAGAGGTTTTGTGTGTGTGTGTTTCGTTTACTTTGTAAAGCTGTGTCGAGGTCCGATCGCCTTTCTTTTTGAATGAATATGTTTCTCTCTCTTTCTGTCTCTCTACTGTCCGATCAAGGCGATGAATGCGTCGAGGCGACTCCCAGAGGCAGGAGGGTAAGCGAAGGACGGAGAGACCGCCGCCGAGTCGACAACAGCGTCGGCGTTTTTCCTTGCCTCCTCTTCTCTCGGTCTTTCTTCGTCGTCGTCGTCGTCGTCTTCTTGCCGCTGCTGCAGCTGCTGCTCCCTCCCCTTTGCTTCTCGACGAACTCCTCTGCTGCAGGTCGGCGGCGAGGGAGAGGAGAGCGGGGGCGAAGAAGAGGGCGTGCGCTCGCGGAGGAGGGCGCTCGCGCCAGAGGAGCGCCGCCTGCCGTCGCCGTCGCAGAAGCCGTCGCCCGCGCCGTCTTCGCCGCCGTCGGCAGAGGTAAAGCCGCCGCTCAGGCTCCGCCGCCGCATGCTTCCCCTCTTCTTCCCCGGCGCGTCTTCTTCCTCCTCGCCGTCCAGCGCGCCGCCGAGGGCCCCGAAGCGTCCCGGGGCCCCCGCCGCTCCGGCCGCCTCGGCGGCGGCGACGGCCGGGGGCGGGCGCCGGCGAGCGGCGGCCGGCAGAGGGGACGAGGAGTCCGCTCCCGGTCCCGGTCCGCCGAAGAGCTCCGCGGACCTCGCGGCGGCGGCCGCGGCCGCGGCCAGGGCGCCGCCGCCAGGGGAGGTCCTCCAGGGGCGGGCTGGGGGATCGGCAGCGGGCGGCTCGAGGGGGGGCCGCTGCTGGGGCTGCCGAGCCCGCGGCGGCGGCGGCGGCGGCGGCCGGCCGGCCGGGCGATCCTGGAGGGGCGCGCCCGCGCCTCCCGCTCCGAGGCTCGCGGCCCTCCTCGCCGGCGGTGGCGGCCTGAGGTCCCCGGAGCCGTGCGCAAAGAGGCACCGGTCGGAGTAGCGGCAGTTGCCCGCGGAGAGCCAGGATCGGCAGAGCTCGGTCTTTTGCCCCGGAGAGGCGTGTTTTTTTTGTTTTTTCGGTGTTGTTGAGACGGTGAGCACGGCCGGCTGTTTATCGATTTTAAAAAAAAACGAAGAGCGAGAAAAAAAACTCGAAGTTGCCGCCTTTTACCTTGTAGAGCGCGTGCAGCCTGTTGTACCTCCCCGACGACGACGACGACGACGGCGGCAAGTGCTGCAGCTGCTGCAGCTGCTGCTGCTGCTGCTGAAACTGCTGCTGCTGCTGAAACCGCCCGTCGCCGCTGCCTCGGCCCCCTTCGCCGCCGCCGGGGCCGCCCGCCGCCGCCGACTGCGACGACAAACCCGGGGGAGCTCTGAAGACCGCATCGAAGTCGAACGAGCTCCTGTCCCCCGCGTCGTTGAGCTCATCAGCCAGGCTGGCCAGGTCCGGAGGCAGAGTGAGCTCCCTCTCGGGAGCCGGAGGAAGAGGAGGGGGAGGGGGAGGAGGAGGAGAGGAAGCGCCGGCGGCAAGGGCTCCGTCGCAGGGGTGGAGACCCGGAGGTGGCCCCGAGGCCTCTCGCTGCCGCAGCGGCGGCGAGGGAGAGCGCGGGAGCGGCATCTCGGGATCCGCTGCGGCGCGGGCGAAGGCACTCCCTTCAAGCCCGGGAGGACGCCCCCCCCCCGCGAGCTGACTGTTCCTGCCTCCGGAGCGGGAGTTTCTGCGGCGGAAGCTCATGTTTTTTTTTTTCCCTTCCGAGAGGAGAGAGTGAGAGAAGGTCGGGAAAAAGACAAATTCTCTTTTTGTTTTGCTCTCGAAAGAAAAAACAAAAAGTTCAAGCTTTTTCTTTCTTTCTTAGCCTTCATTCATTTGCTATTTTTTTTCTACATAACCACAAGGGCTTTTCTTAGGGGACTGGCTGAGATCAGGGAGGGAAGGGCAGTGATGGGGACCTTAAATGAAACGAAAACAGGAGGGGACAAGTGCAGAAAAACAGTCGAAAAACTCAAAAAAAGGAAACAAAAAAACAGAGCTCTTTTTTCCTCAAAACTCAAAGTCGTCGTAGCCGTCCCTCAGCGGAGACATCGGGAACCCGTCGCTCGCCCTAGACGCCTGCCTGTTGAGGTCGTGAGAGCTGTTGGCGCCGCTGCTGTTGGTGTTCCTGCCGGAAGCGTTCGCGGCGGCCCTCCTCGCGGCGAGCGCCGCGGCCGCCGCCGCGCTCGCGCGCGCCCGCCTCGCCTCGCGGAGGCCCTGCACCGTCTTCCTCCTGCAGCGGCCTGGCAGGTCGAAGAAGGCGCGCGGGTCCCTCGACAGCGAGGCCGCGAGGGCGGCCGGGTCGTTGGTCTCCGCGGGGGCTTTGGCGGCGGAGGGGGAGGGGGAGGGGGAGGAGGCGGAAGCGGAAGAAGGAGCCCCGTATCCTCCCTTTTCGTCGCCGCCGCCGCCGCCGTCCAGAAGGACAAACTCCGAGACGCTCAGCTTCACGCGCAGCGTCCACAGAAGCGGCACGCTCAACTTGACGGGAAGCAGCCCTTCGGCGCAGAGCCTCCTCGCGAGCCTCCCGGCCGCTGCCAGCGGCGGCGCGGCCCCTCCGGCGAGGTCGAGCAGGGAGAACACCGTGGACGCCGGCACGGGGCAGTCGGCCGTCAGCCACGCCCTCGCGCCCAGCGCCGGGGGGTCGCCGCCGCCGCCGCCCCTGCCGGGCACGCCCGCGGCCCCCAGGGGGTCCACGGGCACCTCCTCCACCGTGTCGGCGTTGGGAGGGGCCTGGAGCCAGTCGTCGTAGGTGAGAACGCGCGGCGAGTCAGCGCCGTTGGTGACGACGGGAGCGGGAGCCCCGCTGGCGCTCCTGCTGTGGCCGACAGGACGCTTGCCGCTCTTGGTCGGGGAGCAGTCGCCGCCGAGCGCCGCGTACCGCACGGGCGCCCTCTTGGCCGTCACGGCCGTCAGCGTCAGGCTCGCGTCGAAGGGGCGGGCCCTCCAGCCTCCGACCTGCTCGAAGCCGCGGGCGCGGCCGAGCCAGTCCCTCGAGGGCCGCAGACGCGTGCCCGAGGACGCCGAGATCTTGGAGCGCTCGCCGGCCTCGGCGAGGAGCTCGGCGATCGCCGCCGCCGACGACGACGCCTCGGAGGAGGAGGAGGAAGGATCGGCAGAAGCAGCAGAAGCGAAGGAGGAGCTCTTGGAAGAGGGCCCCGCGAAGCTGAGACGGCGCCCGGCGCCCTTCCCGCCGCCGCCGCTCCCGCCCCCGCCCGCCTCGGTGCGCGCCCGCCGCCGCCGCTCGGCGGTGAGGTCGACCCACGAGTTGCGCTCGCGGTCGACGAGCGCCCACAGCGGCTGCGTCGCCGCGGGCCTCGCGCCCGCGGCCTCGTCCTCCTCGCCGTCGCGCTCTCGCTCTTCTCCTTCTTCGCCTTGCTGCTTCTGGTGGCCGTCGGAGACCTCGGAGTCCGCGGAGGGGTTTGCCGACGCGAAGGAGAGCTCGGTCGCGGCGCTGCTGCTGTCGCGCCGCCGCTGCGGGGCAAAGCCGCCGCCGCCGCCGCCGCTGCCGCAGCCGCCGCCCGAGGAGCGAGGAGCAGCAGCAGCCTGCTGCTGCTCGGGCTGCTGCTGCTCGGGCTGCCGCTGCTGCTGCTGCTGCTGCTGCTGCTGCTGCTCGGGCTGCCGCTGCTGCTGCCGCTGCTGCTCGGGCTGCCGCTGCTGCTCTCCGTTCGGCTCCTTCTCCCCCCCTCCTCTCTCCCCCTCGCCGGCGCGCCACAGGACGGAGAACCACCCCCGCCTCCACTCGGGCAGGAGGCCGCGGCCCTGGCCTAAGCCGCCGCCGCCGCCGCCGCCGCCGGAGCCTCCCTCCCCGCCGCCGCCGCCGCCGCCCCCGTCCTCGAGCCCGCGCAGCGACCCATCGATCCGCACCGCCGCGCCCCGCTTCCAGACCGTGTACTCGTCCCGCGGCGCGACGCGCCGCAGCAGGTGCCCCGCGAGCGGCAGCGACGTCGTCAGCTCCCACCTGACCCTGAAGCGGACGTCGGGGCTCGACGCGAGCTCGCGCGCGAGCGCGCCCCTGCTCGCGGCGCGCGCGGCCTTGGCCGCGAGGGCCGCGGCGGCGGCGAGGACGCGGGCCGCGGCCGGGTGGCCCGCCGCGGCGGCCTCGTCGAGCGGCGTCCAGCGCGGGCGGGGCGGCGGCGGCGGCGGGAGGTCGAGACCGGCGGCGGCGCTCCCCCCGCGCTGCTCCTCCTCGTCCCCGGCAGAGGCCGCGCGGCGCCTCCCGCCTCCCTCCTCTTCCCCCGCGGGGAGCTCGCTGAGCGGCGCCGGCGGCAGGCTCACGGGCGGCGCCAGCAGCGCCCTCACGACCTCCTCGCGGCCCGCCGCGGCGGCGACGTGCAGCACCGTCGCGCCCCTCGGGTCGACTGCCAGCCTCTCCCGCGGAGTCTCCCCCAGGGCCAGCGTCAGCCTCACGCAGACGTCAACGTCGCCGGAGAAGGCGGCGCGGTGGGCTGCGTAGGGGAACAGGGCGCGGGGCAGGCGCGAGGAGGAGGAGGAGGAGGAGGAGGAGGAGGAGGAGGAGGAGGAGCTCCTCTCTGCTCTCCCTTCCTCTTCGGCGTCGAAAAACTCATCGTCGGCGGCGGCGGCGGCGGCGCCCTCTTTCGGCGCTGCGATGCCTCCCGGCGGCGCGCCACCGACGAGGGGAGGGTATCGAGACCTCCGCGCTTCCTCCTCGTCCGCCTGCGCTGCTTCCACCCGTTTGGCCACACCGGTGTCTCCAGAGCTGCCGCCGCTCCCCTCCGGCGCGGCTCCCTGGAGCATGACGCGAGGCGGCGAGGAGCTGTAGCGCGGCAGAGAGGAGGAGGCATGCTGCTTGTCGGCGTCGCGTCGACGGAAGAGCGAAGTCTTTGGTCGCTCGGGATGCTGCTCGTGCTCGTGCTCTCCTCCCGAAGCGGTGACGGAGAGCACGGCGGCCGAGGCCGTGCGGGACTCGCGCCGCTTGGACGTCGTCGGCCAGGGCATGGCGGTAGAACTGGGCCAAGCGAGGACTCGAGAGACTGCAATCGAGGGAGGGAGCAGAAAGAGGGATACAAAAAAGTGGGTCTCTCAACTCTCGCACTTCTTTTTTCGAGGTCGAGAGGAAAAACGAGAGGGCGAATTCTCCAAACCACTGACCCCGAATGAAAGTCGTCGTCGCCCTCTCTTTTCCTCAATCGTCGGCCCCTCTCAGCGCCAAGACGGCGCTGCTCCCTCCTCCCTCGCTCTTCTTCACCGGACTCGGATCCCGCGGGAGAGTGGTGATCGCGATGGCGCGGCGAGATTTCGCGGCGGCGGCGGCGGCAGCAGCGTCGCCCAAGCGCGAAGAAGCAGCGGCGACGCCGATCTCCTCCCGCCCGCCGGCATCACTTGAGCCGTCGCCGGCCTTCTCGGCCTCGACCCCGACCTCGTGGGCCCCGCTCGCCGGCCTCGCCGCGGACGAGCTCGACCTCGACTTCACGCTCCCGACGGGCCAGTCCTTCCGCTGGCGCAGGACCGCTCCAGCGGTCTACACGGGCGTGGTCGGGAGGAGGGTCGTCCAGGTCAGCCAGCGCGAGGCGCACCTCCTGCTCGCGGCCTCGTCGGCGCCGGCGTCGTCTTGCGCCGCCGCCGCCGCGGCTTTCAGGGTCCTCGTCGACGAGGAGGGAGCCGCCGCGAAACCTCCCGCCCTTTCCCCGGAGCAGCAGCTCGCAGACTACTTCAACGCCGACGTCAGCCTGTCGCCCCTGGCCGCCGCCTGGGCCGCCGCCGACCCCCGCTGGGCGGCCGCCGCCGCCGTCGTGCGCGGCGCGCGCGTGCTGCGCCAGCCGCCTCTCGAGTGCCTCCTGAGCTTCGTCTGCTCGTCGAACAACTCGATCAGCAGGATCACGGGCATGGTGGAGCACCTGGCGAGGAGGTATGGGACGCTTCTGGCGAGCGCCGAGGAGGTTGGGGAGCTGCTGAAGGAGGAGGAGGAGGAGGAGGAGGAGGCGACGGCGGCGGCAACGAAGAAGAAGAAGCGGGGCGGGGGAGGAGCGGGAGCAGCTCCCCCCGCGACGCCCGCGAAGAAGCCCTTCGCCGCCCTCTCCCGCTCCGGCGCCCCGCCGGCCCCCCGCGCGGCCTTCTACTCGTTCCCGACCCTGGAGCAGCTGAGCGGGAGGGTCACGGAGCAGGAGCTGCGGGAGGCGGGGTTCGGCTACCGCGCGAGGTACATCGTCGGCACCATCGAGGCGCTCTCGGCGCTCGCCGAGGCGCGGCGGAGGGGAGGAGGGGAGGGAAAGCGCGGGAAAAGCTCCGGCGTCGGGGACGACGGAGACGGAGGGGACTTTTTGCTCTCCCTGCGCAAGTTCCCTGAGGAGGAGGCGCTGCGCGAGCTGGCCAAGCTTCCCGGGGTGGGGCCCAAGGTCGCGGCGTGCGTGGCGCTGTTCTCCTTGGACAAGCACGCTGTGGTCCCCGTCGGTGAGTTTTTCTTTTTTTGGTGGTTTTTTTTTCCCTCTTTTTCTTCATTTTTTTTGCTCACTTTATTTTCCTGCGGGACCTCCTCCCCCCCCCCCTTCCTTCTCTCGCGCATCCAATGCTTCCTCTCCCTCACCACCACCACACCACCACCACACACACAAAAAAAAAAACGGAAACGGAAACAGACACGCACGTCTGGCAGCTCGCTGGCCGCCACTACCTCCCCTCGATCCGGAACAAGCCCTTCAGCCCCGCCGCCGGAGATCTGGTCTCCGCCGCTCTGAAGGAGAAGTTCGGCCCTTTCGCCGGGTGGGCGCACAACGCGCTATTCATCGCGGAGCTCCCCGGGGTGAGGGACAGGGTGGCCGAGGCGGAGAGGCTGGCGAAGGGGGGGGGAGGGGGGAGGAGGCCGAAGGTGGAAAGGGAGGACGGAGAGAGCAGCGACGAGACCAGCGACGCGAGCAAAAGCGAAGTCGATCCGCCCCAAGCGAAGAAGCGGAACACTGCCGCGGCGAGGGCCGCCGAGGCCGCCGCGACGTTCAACAAGATCAAGCAGGAAGAAGGAGGCGCTGCCCCGCCGCGGACGCCCAGTGGGAAATAGAGAGAGAGAGAGGGAGAGAGAGTGCAATAGAAAATCAGTTTTTTTCGGTCTTTTTTTTGCGACCTCCTCCTCCACATTCAGCTTCGGCTAAGCTCTTTCTCTTCGCTAAGCTCTTGCTTCTCTTGCATTCTCGGCGTATTTACCTATCTTTTCTTTTGCGTCGTCAGTGCAAATAGCACGTCCGCGCGCTTGGCTGAGAAGGCGAGCGAGGAGACCCCTCCCAAGGCAGAAGAAGAAGAGACGATTGGTCGTCTCTCTCGACTTCTCGAGATTTGCAAGTCTAGTGGAGGCGGCATGGGCCCTCTGAGGTTTGGCGCCGCGAGGGCTTTGATCGCCCTCGTCGCCCTCGCTGTTGCGACCGGAATCGCTGCCGCCGTGCCTCTGCCCGAGATCAACTCGCAGGTAAGAGGGTTCGAGTCGAGAAGCTGCTGCATTGGATTCGTTTTTTTCTTTCTCCGTCGCCAAGAAAAAACGCGGCGGTCCTTTGCCTCAATTCTCAGCCCCTCCCGACTTTTCCGCGCCGCTCTTGCAAACACGATCTTTCCGTCGAACCCGCGTCCTTCTACCTCGAGATGGAGCGTCGTGTGTTTTTCTACAGTCTATGCGGGCTAGTCGACGTTTCGCGGGGCGGGAGCGTGGGCTGAAGGCGACTGTCTGACAGAAACGATTGCCTCGTAGGGCGAAACCGAAACCCAGATCTCTCTCTGTCTCGACTGTTCTCTCTCATTTCAACCTCACGATCTCCTTGCCGCCTTTTCTTCGCCAAAACCAAAACCCCAACACAGATCGTCCTGACCTCCGAGGCCGACTGGGGCCTCAACTCCACCCGCTGCGCCACCATGGTCGACCGCGCCGCGGCCCTCGGCCAGCGCCGCGTCATGTTCACGCCAACGCTCTACTTCCTCGACCGCGAGCCCCGCCCCTCGGGGACCCCCGAGGAGCACTCGCGCGTGTCCTTTTTCTGCTACGCGCGCGACAGCTGGGGAGGGTGCCCGCCGGCCACGCTGGCCCAGAGGGCTTACTTCACGGAATCCATGAAGGCGTGCCTCGGGCGGGCCGTCCAGAGAGGGTTGGACATTGCCATCGCGCCGCACGTCGACGACGGCGCGCTGGGCGGCCGGTGGCGCCAGGGGCTCGTCTTCGATCCGCTCGCGAAGTTCGGGGCCAGGCACGGCGGGGCGGACCTTTCTTACGACGAGTTCATCCTGCAGCCGCTGACGACGGCCGTGGCTGCCGTTGTGGCGCCGGCGACGAAAGTGTGGTTCGCTACGCAGGGGGTGAGTTTGACTTTTGTTCGAAACGTTTTCTTCTTCTTCTTCTTCTTCTTCATCCTCCTCCTCCTCTTCTGCTTCCTCCTCTTCGTTTTCCTCTTCTACGTCTTCCATCTTCCTCTTCCTCTCACTCACCTCTCTCAAATAAACAAAAAATAAAAACTATATTATCCCCCAACAAACAGGAGATGGGCTCGACGCTCGTCTACTTCCCGGCGTCGCACACGAGGCTCCTCTCGCTGATCAAGGAGCGCGTCGTCGCCGGCCGCCCTCCCGCTGTTTTCCCGCCCGAAAATGTCAAGACGGGAGTGCTTTCCAACGCGGACAAGCTCTGCGCGTGCATCACGCCATCGGGCCCGGGGTCGTACACCGACAACTTTGAGCGGCTGTTTCCCACCATCGCCGGAACGTTTGACGCGCCGGCGATCCGCGCGCTCTTCGCCGCGGCAGACTTCGTCGGCATCTCGAACTACCCCCGCCTGCCCTCCCCCGAGGTCGCGCCCGCGGACTTCGAGGCCGGGCTCAAGACATTTTCGAGGGAGCTCGCGCTCTTCGGCGTCGACCTGCGGGACCTCGTCGTCGCCAAGGGGAAGAAGGTCTGGTTCTCCGAGGTCGGCATCGGCGGCGGCGCGAGCAAGGCGGGCTGGTCACGCACGCTCGACCCGGCGGCCGCCGCCGCCAGCACCTTCTTCGGCGTCGCGGCGGCCTACCGAGCGGACCTCGACCCGTGGCACGCCGGGGGAGAGCAGGGCGCCGCGATGCTCCGCCTGCTCCGCGCCTTCTACCGGGCGTTGTCGGTCTACGTCACGAGCGCGGGCAAGTGCCCAGGGTGCTCGCTGGGGTGGGGCGTCGACGGGGCGTTCCTCTGGAACTGCGGCTCGTGGGACGTGCAGGCCCTGTATCCGACGAGCGTGGGGAGGAACTGGCGGGGGGAGGCCCTGCCCGTGAGCGCCGTCGACGGGTCCGGCTCGTTTGCCGACGCGGGCGTGATGGCGCTGGTCGCGGGGCACAACGCCGCCGCAGCGGCGGGCGCGGCCCCGACGGCGGCGCAGGCCGCCGCGGCGATGGCGCTCCCTGCCGGGGCGGTGCCGGCGCTCGTCGCGATCGCGCCCATCGCCAGCGGGGAGCCGCCGGTGGCGAAAAAGGTGGCGCCAGGGGGCCCTCTCGCAAGCGCCGTCGGCGCGGCAGCGGCCACGCTGCTTCCGCCAACGCCGACGCTTCCGACGCCAACGCCGCCGACGCCGACGCCGCCGACGCCGCCTCCGGCCGCGTCAATCCCCGGGGCCGCGCCTGTCGCCCCTGCTCGACCGCCCCCGCCCCCGCCGTCGCCGCCGCCGCCGCCTCCCCCTCCCTCCAACCCGATCGCGGCCCTCAACAGCGCGCTGCTGTCGACGTTTGGAAGACCGTTCGGGATCGCCGGAGTGCTCTCGGACTCGATCTCCGAGGACGACGAGATCATCAGCAGAGGTTCCGCGGGCTCTTCCGGCGCCAGCCTCGCCACTGGAGCCAGAGGTGGCGGTCCTGGAGCTGCGGGCTCTGCGGGCATCGCGGAGGAAGGGCGGGACGACGGGGAAGAGCGGGCGGCGCTCGCGGTCGTGCAAGCCGCGGCGGTCGAAGGAAACGACGGCGATGACGCTGCTGCCGTTGCGTCTTCCTCCTTTGCTTCGGTGCTCATCAAGGAGCAGGAGCTGGAGGACGAGAAAGGGAGCGACGGAGTGGGCTCCTTCCTGTCGCCGCTCCAGCAGAAGGACCGGATCGACCTCCTTATGCAGCAGCAGCAAAAGCAAAAGCAGCAAAAGCAGCGAGAGCAGCGAGAGCAGCAGCAGCAGCAGTCGTGAGAAAGAGAGCTCGCCTGCCGATTTTTTGAGAAACAAAACAACAAAAATGATAAGAGACACACAAAACTCCCACCTCCCCCCC
>Ga0210003_1004209_pt1 | contig 11465 bp, 8 predicted proteins | sample LantaG_FD_182804 | JGI IMG/M metagenome (GOLD analysis project Ga0210003, IMG submission 182804) | Deep subsurface microbial communities from Baltic Sea to uncover new lineages of life (NeLLi) - Landsort_02402 metaG (SPAdes) (version 2) | ecosystem: Environmental > Aquatic > Marine > Oceanic >...
TATTCAAGCATTTCGGGATTACTAATATCATGAACATACAATATATCAACATAATCCATCTGCAATCTTTTAAGACTTGTGCTGAACATTTCGAGAAAACTGTCAGGTGAAGTATCGTCATTTGGTTTACCATCCCTGTCTCTTGCCGGCTTTACTTTTGTGGCCAGGATGAATGAATCCCTGGGGTAGTCCCGGAACAGGTTTCCCAGCATTGTCTCATTGTTACCTCCCTGGTAACTGTTTGCTGTATCAAAAAGCTTGATGCCTTTATCATATGCAGCTTTACAAAGGCTGGGATTATCGGATCGCATGACGCCAAAACTGATAACCGGTACTTTTAAACCGGTACTGCCAAGGGTCCTGTAAATAATATCTTCATTCCTGGCCGGCGCTACTGATGAGATAACTGATGGTGAAAGTGCTGCCATCCCGGCACCGGCGATACCTGTTTTGAGAAATCCTCTCCTTGTTATTCTTCCCATATTGACTTTTATTGAAGGTTCCTGATTCTTACATCTATGTCAGTGTCGCTTAATAATTTTACCAGTTCATCGGTATTGGTTTCACCATAATGGTATGGATACAGTATTTCAGGTTTAAATGCCTTTGCGGCATCTGCAACCATCCCGGGTGTCATCGTATATGGAAGATTCATTGGAAGAAATGCCACATCAATATCCTTAAGAGCTTTCATTTCCGGTGTATTTTCCGTATCGCCGGCGACATAAAACCTCTTATCACCTATTGTAAGTACATAGCCTAAACCAACACCTTTTGGATGGAAGGGCTGACCGGGAGCTCTCATATTAACCATATTATAAGCAGGTACAGCTTCAATTCCTATATTGCCAACTTTCCGGGTATCACCTGCCTTCATGGATTCTGCCCAGGAGACTTCCGAGACAGAATTCTCATTGCAAAGCATCACGGTTTCCTTTTTACGCAATTCACCAATAAGTTTAGCATCAAGATGATCATAATGCTCATGCGTTACCAGTATAAGGTCAGCTTTGGGAAGGTCATCATAGTTTCCCATGCTGCGGACAGGATCAATATGAATGCAATAATCGTTTAATTTAAACATAAGTGATGCATGACCGATAAAATGCATTTCCACAACACCTGCTGACGTAGTTATATTGTCAAAAGCAGGTCTCTCCTGAGAAAAAGCCGGGTTAGTCATAGTAAAATGGATTATGATTAATATTGAAACATATTTTCTTGCAATTGTCATTGAATATTTCATCATCATGGTTTTTGGCTTAATTAATATGTGAAATCAAATATAAAATTAGCAATCTTATTATTTTAATCAAATTTATTATTTGCACTTTCGTTATATATTGAAATTTTAATAACTTGCCGATAGAATTTAGGGTACAGCGTTAATTATTTAACACTGATGCATTTAGGGAAAAATTATTCTGCCATAATAGCAGCAATTATTATGGTCTTCAGCTTGCCGGCTAACAGTCAGCCGGTCAAAAGCCACAGGTATTTTTTTGACAAAAATCAACGTGAAACAACTGCCACTGTTGACGATCATTCCCTTACCATAAATTACTCTTTATCAGAGTTAAAGCTCAATAATATCACCAACGAATACGGAACATTCTACAGGCTGGCCATACCGGGTCATATTCCGGAATCCAATGCGGGAAAGCCGGAATTTCCTGTTTTGAGCAGATTAATATCGGTACCGGAAGGATGTACCTGTAAGATAAAGATCACAGATGTCAAAACATCACGCATAAGACCTCAAAGAAAGAAAATTGAAGGGGTAATGTTCCCTGCACAGGTTGAAGAGACCAAGAAGGTTCAAAAGCAGAAACCTGAATTTCTCCTGGACAAATCTCTTTATGCCACACGTGGATTTATCAAAAAGGATACTGTTACAATTGAACATATCGGAAAAGTAAGAGGTGTGAATCTTGCCACACTTCAAATCTCACCGGTAAGGTATAATCCAAAATCAAATATCCTTAAGATAATAACATCTATGAAGATTGAAATAATCTTTACGGGAAATAGTGTAAAATCACTCCCTGCTGAATCATCTCTTTTTGATGAGACATTAAGCAAGGGGATCCTGAACTATGAGAATGGTGATGTAATTCCGGGGTATTCCGACAAACCGGTCAGGATGATAATTTTAACCGACACCTCCTTTACAAAGCATCTCGAACCATTTATAAAATGGAAAACCCGGAAAGGATTTAAGCTTGAGATATTATACAGGGGAGCTGCTTTTGCGGGAAATACTTACACTGAATTAAGAGACACAATTAAAAGCATTTACCTGAATTCTTCAGCAGATAATCCACCGCCTGAATACCTTCTTATTATTGGCAATACTGCAAAAATACCATACTACGGTTCCGGACAGGTAACAGATCTCTATTACGGTGAGTTTGATGGTGACGGTGACTATCTTCCCGAAATGTTCATAGGAAGATTGCCTGTTGCAGATACAAATGAATTGAAAGCAGTAACGGAGAAAATAATACAGTATGAGAAGTTTGAGTTTGCCGATACCAACCTGTTCCATTCAAATGCAATCGCCACGGCTGGATATGATTCATGTATTGCAAATTACATGAATATGAATGGACAGATATTATATACTGTTGAAAATTATTTAAATAATGAAAACAGGATAAACGACTATCATTTTTATTATACTCAGGCTACTGATAAGACTGATTCAATAAAAGTAAGAAGAGATTCAATAATTAATCTTATAGACAGAGGTATCTCCTTTATTAATTATACCGGGCATGGAACGTCAACCGGGTGGCTTAGACTCTCGATAAACAATTCTACTATTGACACCCTGGAGAATCAAAACATGTATCCGTTTATAATAAGCAATGCCTGTGAAACATCGAGTTTTAACCTGTCAAATTCTTTTGGTAACAGATGGGTTCTTCCAAAAGATAAAGGTGCAATCGGATTTATAGGAAGCTCAAACGATACATACTGGAGCGAGGATTTTTACTGGGCAGTGGGTTTGGGAGCGCCATCGGCTGATCCCACCTATGAAGAGACAGGTCTTGGTGCCTACGACAGGCTGTTTCATACTCATGATGAGGCGCCCTCCGACTGGCATATAACCATGGGACAGGTTATTTATGCAGGTAACCTTGCTGTGAGCGCAAGCACCAGTATCTATAAGAAGTATTACTGGGAAGTCTATAACCTTGTTGGTGACCCGAGTGTGATCCCTATAATAGGCACACCTGACATTTTCGATATTATTCTGCCTGATACCCTTCCCAATAATATGACTTCGTGGTCATTTACGGCAGAACCCTTCTCATATATAGCCATATCCTATGCTGATACTCTCTGGGATGCTTCATATGTAAGTCCGTCAGGTTCAGTAACTCTCGAAATACCCGGTATCTCAGATGATTCCTGCCTGGTAGTTATAACAGGACAAAACAGGGTACCCCTGATAAAAACGATAAGATTTTCGACAATAAGTAATGAATATATAAACCTCACAGGATCAGAAATAGACGACAGCACCGAGAATAACAACGGGATGGCTGATTTCGGTGAAACATTCTCGATTAACCTTATAATAAGCAACCTGGGATCGGCAGATGCTGAAAATCTATATGCAAAAATATCTTCAGGCTCTGAATATATTTCGATGAATTCCGATTCGGTGATGATTGGAACTCTGAATGCATATTCGGAGATTATGCTCGATGATGACCTGACAGTAACCCTTGCAGAATATGTTCCGGATATGGAGCCAATACCATTTGACATTCTTCTCAAGGACGATACCGGAGAGAAGACCTACAGGTATGGCATATCTGCCCATGCTCCTGATTTTGAGGTGCTTAATTTCCTTCTCGATGATTCAGAAAACGGTAATGGAAACAATATTGCCGACCAGGGAGAAACCGTAACACTTGTCTTTACAATAAGGAATAAAGGGACAAGCACTACTTCGGGTCAGTTTTATCTAACAAGTGTTGATAATTCCATCGATATCCTTGATCAACCGGTAAAATCTGAGGAACTTGGTTTCGAAGAATCAACTATTATCCCTGTTTCAGTGAAAATATCAGAAAATGTCGAAACAGGTTCAGTTATCAGCTTTACAGCTGTGTTTGATTGTCAGCCATATCTTGAAAGCAGGGTATTCTCATTCCGGATCGGTCAGATAAGGGAATCGTTTGAGTATGAGTCATTCAAGGTGTTTCCCTGGCTCAATATAAGCAACGTACCCTGGATAATCACCGGAACCGATTCCTATGACGGCATCTCATCTGCCCGTTCAGGAGCGATAGGACATAGTGCTTCTTCTAATCTGTCAATAAAAGCATATTATTCTACTGAAGACTCCCTTAAGTTTTTTTATAAAGTATCTTCGGAAGTAAATTGTGATTTCTTGATTTTTAAACTAAACGGTAAAGAAATACTTAAAAAATCAGGTGAAACAGGATGGGAAAAAGAAGTAGTTTCTATCCCCTTAGGCTATAACACCATGGAATGGATATACAGGAAAGATGCATCAGTTGCCGTACCTCCTGATTGGGCAATGATAGATATGATTGACTTCTCCGGGTCGGGAACAGTAAGGTATATAAGGAAGGATCTTGCTGCGATCAAGCTTATATCTCCTGTACAAAAAGATAAAATGGGCAGGGAAAAAGTAATACTAAAGGTATTAAATGAGGGCCCTGATACTATTAAGGGATTCAATATGGCATACAGGATCAATGATGAAACTCCTGTAAAAGAACATTTTGACAATATTCTTGTGCCCCTTGGCGATTCAGTTAACGTAACATTTACTTTACCGATAGATTTCTCCCGATATGGTGTTTACAATATTGATGTTTACGGTTATGACAACAATGATGATTACCCGCTTAATGATACGCTGCGAACACAGATAGAGCATACTACTATTATTGAACCATTCCTCGTCTTTCCCAATCCATTTATTGATGATCTTAATATAATTATCAATTCTGATGTTGCAGGTACTGCACATTTTGCCCTTTATAACACAACCGCAAAGAAAGTCCTCGATGTTAAACATTATGTAGTAAGGGGAATGAATGAAATTGCCGTGAAAGCCAGCCATCTTCCGCCTTCACTTTATTATCTCAGAATTGAATTTCCGGGCGTCACAAGAACTGTTAAAGTAGTGAAAACAAGAAAGTGATCCGTATCACTTTTTGCAAGATTTATTAACTTTATTCCTTATTAAAAATTATTCCATGTCAACTGATACTCCAAACCGTGAAGAAGCTCTTGAGCTGTTTAAGAAATACAATAAGTCAGAAAGCCTCTTAAAGCATGCCCTTGCTGTTGAGGGTGTTATGAGATATATGGCCAGGAAAGCCGGGGAGGATGAAGAAAAATGGGGAGTTGTCGGACTGGTTCATGATCTCGACTATGAGATGTACCCCGATCAGCATTGCACAATGACCAGGAAGATACTGGAAGAAAATAATTGGCCCGATGAATATATAAGAGCTGTTTTAAGCCACGGCTGGGGAATTGCATCAGATGTAGAACCTGTAACATTGATGGAAAAGACTCTCTATGCCATGGATGAACTTACCGGGTTGGTTGTAACGAGCGCTCTTGTCAGACCATCGAAAAGTGTAATGGATATGGAGGCAAGATCGGTGAAGAAGAAATGGAAAGACAAAAGATTTGCTGCAGGTGTCGACAGGTCGGTAATTGAAAAGGGGGCAGAGATGCTTGGGGTAACTCTCGATGAGCTTATAACCGATTGTATTATGGGTATGAGGGATGTTGCGGATGAGATTGGGCTGGGGCGACGAGTACATGAAAGTCCGTAAAGATGGTATGATAAAAAAAACCGGATATATTGTCCGGCTTTTTTTTAAAACAGAGCAATTCTTACATCTCCTTTAGTTTTATATTCCTGAACCACACATCATTACCGTGGTCCTGCAGTCCTATGTATCCCTCTCTGGCTGTATTGACAAACCATTCCCAGTCGGCAAATTTGGAATTGGCACACATCTTTTTCCAGTCATCGGTCCAAAGATGGAACTCAACCACATTGGCACCGTTTGACTTAAATACGACTGTACCCTGGTAGCATAGGATTCCCACCGTGTTCCATTCCCCGACAGGTTTCGTATTCTGTGGTACAGCAGGAATAAGGTCGTAGAGTGAACTGGCCATGCGGTTTCCGTCAACACCAAGTTTTGCATCAGGATGTCTCTCATTATCGAGTATCTGCATTTCGGGAGCTGATTTGTAAATCGGTTCGCCGGGTATTTCCTGACCAAGCAGGAATATTCCGCTGTTTCCTCCTTCAGATATTTTCCACTCGAGAGATATTTCGAAGTCCTTCAGCTTCTTATCATATATAATATCACCGCCACCGCCGCCGGCTTCACCGGCTCCTGATCCAATACAGTGCAGTGTACCGTCAACGACTTCCCATCCTTTTTCAGGGAAAGTAGCTTTATTATATCCGCGCCAGCCTGTTGTTGTCTTACCATCAAAAATTGATACCCAGCCGGCCTCTTCATCAGAAACTGCAGTTTTTGATTTACCTGTTGATGCACAAGATGTAATTCCCATTACCAGAATAAATGATAAAATAATGTTTATGATTTTCATTTTTAAAACTATTAATGTTAATAATTCAACCTTCAAAGTAAAGATGCGATAATATCGCGTCTCTACCAGATAATTATGCCGGCATGTCAAGCAGTGACCAGCCTTCCTGGTAATTATGTTTTATCATTTCAGCAGCAAACTTTTTGGCATTCATCGGGTTTGTCCATTTCTTGTTGAAAGTTGGATGTCCATCCTTAATTGTGAACGCGTCTTCAATACAGATTCTGACAGTCTCGGAGTCACTAATATTAGTAAATTCCATCTTCTCTCCATCCCATTCGAGTTCCTTGTTCAGACCCTGAAGTCTCACTGCCAGTACTCCCATTACTACCATTTCGTTGAATGGGCCGGCCTCAGCAAATAATGATTTGGTTTCAACCCTGCTTTCCGGGCTCTCTTTGCATGCACGTACCCAGTCCATTTCATGACCTCCCATGGTAGCTCTTGCAACTCTTCTTTCTGTTTGAGGAGCATCCGGTTTACGACCTGACAACAGCCAGGGATTTACACCATAACATCCACATACCAAAGTATCCTTTGTTCCATGGAATAAAACGCCTCCGCCCTGGTCATTCATATTCTTGCCATCAGGCCACCCTTCAGGCTTCATGGGCTGAAGTCCGCCGTCATACCATGTAACCCCTACTTCAGGTAATCCTACTTTATAGTGTGCAGGTGCTTTTCTGGTAGGGTAAACGAGTTTTACCATCTGTGCATTTGGGGCACAATCAGTAAGAAGAAGGGTTGAGCTTCCCTGGACACTTGTCGGATAAGTCAGTTTCAGAGCTTTAAATACCGGATGAAGTATATGGCAGGCCATATCGCCAAGTGCGCCTGTTCCGAAATCCCACCATCCTCTCCAGTTCCACGGGTGGTAGATGGCATTGTAAGGTCTCACAGGAGCCGGTCCCAGGAATAGATCCCATTTCAGTGTTTCGGGAACTACATCTTCTTTAGCAGGTCTGTTGAGTCCCTGAGGCCATATCGGCCGGTCAGTAAATGCTTCAACCTTTGTTACCTCTCCTATTTCCCCGTTCTGAAGCCATTCAACAACAAGGTCAACACCTTCATCGGAAGAGCCCTGATTACCCATCTGGGTAGCTACCTTATGCTTTGCAGCAAGCTTTGTAAGCAGCCTTGATTCATAGACCGAATGTGTCAATGGTTTCTGAACATAAACATGTTTCCCCATCGTCATGGCAGTTGAAGCAACGATGGCATGGGTATGATCGGCAGTTGCAACTATCACTGCATCAATTGATTTGCCCATTTCATCATACATCTTACGCCAATCCCAGTAATGCTTGGCATCAGGGTTGGCATCAAAAACAGGCTTTGAATAGCCCCAGTCAACATCGCACAATGCCACAATGTTTTCTGTTCCTTTTACTGCTCTCAGGTTTGAATTACCCATACCTCCGATACCCACAACAGCTATATTGAGCTTGTCGCTGGGAGCCCTGTGTCCTAATCCGCTGATCACCGAGCCCGGAAGTATAGTTAATCCCGCCGCAACTGCGCCGGTTCTTCCAATGAACGAACGACGTGTAATGTTCTTTGAATCTTCTTTCATTTTAAAATATTTTAATACTTGGTTAAGGTTATGATAGATATGTAAAAGTAATAATTTCCCTATGATTTACACAATATATTGCCGGCAGATATAAAAATTAATCCTGCCCCGACTACAGCTCCCTGATCCATATATTCCTGTACCCAACAGGATTACCATGGTCCTGTAGAATTATTGGCCCCGGTCCATGCTTCTTAACTGAATATTCCGGCATTCCAATGTATAACGTTGGCCCTCTCAGGCTTACATTATTCTGAATAAGCACTCCGTTCTGAAGAACAGTTACCCTCGGGGGTGTGAAATAAACAGTGTTATCTTCGCCAAACCTGGGTGCTGTATAAATAATATCGTATGTCTGCCATTCACCCGGTTTCTTACAGACATTTACCAGGGGTGGGTACTGCTTGTAAAGACTTCCGGTCTGTCCATTCCTGTAGGTTCGGTTATTATAACTATCGAGTACCTGGATCTCATAAAGTCCCTGCAGAAATACTCCGCTGTTACCGCGCCCCTGACTCTCTCCTTTTACTTCTGCCGGTGTTCTCCATTCTATATGGAGCTGGAAATCAGTAAACTCACGTCGTGTTTTTATTACGCCTGATCCCGGGACACAAACCATGGTATTATCTTCAATAATCCATTTTGTTGTATCTCCGTGAGAATCAATCCACTCCTTATTTATATCATTCCCATCAAACAGGATTATTGCATCTGAAGGGGGCATACCCTGTTCTTCCCCCGGCTGTATTATTCTTACCTCAGGTTCCCATATCTCAGTCATCTCGGGCTTCATCGCTGCAGGATACCTGTTCTCTTTTTCCTGTCCGAAACATAAAGTCCCGGTAAACAATACTAAGCTGACAATCAATAAGTTCTTCATTTGTTTAAAATATTATTATTGTTTGGTATTCTTTTTTGTGATTAGTGCATTACTAATAATTGGTTTTGCCCAGAAGCTAATGCTAAGTATATAAGCTAAAGTCACATACAGCACTGTCATTCCTGCCTGCAATCCGACCAGGTCTTTCAGTTTTCCTACCAGCAATGAGACTATTGCACCGCCGGCAATAGCGGTACATAATATTCCCGCAAATGACCCATGAGATTTTGTGACAGAGTTGAGTGCAAGCGAAAAAATGATCGCATACATAACAGAAAGACAGAAGCCGAGTGCAGGAAATCCTATCAATGCAAATTTAACACTGCCGAAAAGTGTGAAGGTCAAAATGACCAGGGATGAAAAAGTAAAAATTCTCAATACCATTTTACTGTCCATCACTTTCAGCAGACCAAGCCCCAGAACACAGCCGACTGTCATCAGTCCCCAGAAGAGGCCCACGGTTTTAGCACCTTCAATTTCCGGCCTCAGACCATGATAGGTCCTCAGAAACTCTGATATCCAGTTGGCTATTCCCTGTTCAGTGCCTACATAGCAAAAGATCCCCAGAAAGAAGAGAATTACCTTTTTTTGCCTGAACAATTCAAGATGAGTTTTCCATGGACCTACAATTTCATCCTCCTTCCGTTTAACTTTTGGAAAGCGCGAAACAATAATGACAGCCATCATGAAAAGACTTATAAAGGCAAATATCCAGTATATAGACACCCATGGGAGTCTGTCAGGAGTGAGAAATGCCATGGATTTCAGAAATAATCCCTCATCGGCCTGTATATTTCCAAGGTTAAGAACAAGATATGAATATACAAAAGGACTGAGGAATGATGCAGCACCAAAAACAAGCTGGGCAATGACAGAATTAAAAGCAAAATGTTCCTCGCCACCAGTAACTCTTAGCAGCGGATAAATAGCGACCTGCATTATTGCCATACCGCTTCCGATCATAAACAGGGAACATAAGAAAACCGGGAATACCGGGAAGAGAGAAAACAAAAGTGCTCCTGACAAAGAGAGGATCCAGGCAAGCACCAAGCATTTCTTCTCACCAAATTTCTGGATTATCATCCCGGAAGGAATTGACATTAAAGCATATGCAATAAAAAATGAAAAGGGAAGCATTCCCGTTAATGTTCCGCTTAAAGTAAAACTGTCGCTTACATTGGGATTAATTGAACCAAGAATATTCGTCAGAAATGAGATGGCAAAGAAAATCAGGAAAATAAGGATGACGAGGTAGTAATTTCGTTTCATATTGATAAGCCTTATTATTAATAGGATTTTATTAGCAGCTAAAAATAGTATTATTTTGTTTACACATCAAAGATTAGCTGTTGAAGTATCAATTGTGCAGATTTTGGATTTCCCTTAAAAACGAATAAATTGCCATAAAAAGAGAAATGGGAGAAAAAATATTTTTCCTCGATCAAAGGGATAGTTCGCATATCACAAAAATTTTCCAGATAGCCCTGGGTGTACTTTGTATTGGTATAGCTTTATACTGGATGTTATTCAATATTAAATCATTAAAAGCTGACACTACACTATGGGTCACAATAGCCTTCCTGATATTCTTTGGCATCTATCAGATCCTTGCCGGAACCGGTAAAACAAAAAAATATATTGAAACCGGTCCCGAGAAGATCGTGCTTAAGCAAAATTCCGTGCTTCCTCCGGTTACATTAAAACCCGGAGAGATAGATAAAATTGAACTGTTTTCTCTCAGCATTATTTTTACAATGAAAAAAAGCGGGAAGATTAAACTCAGGTTTGGTGTAACATATTCTGATATTATTCAACCTGTCAAAGACGAGATAGTGGAATTTGCTGAATTACACAATATCCCTTTTGAAGAAATTTCGGATGATTTATAGTATCAGACTCAATTACCACTATTTCCATTCATTATCTGCAAAATCCATAAACCAGTTCCAGTCTTTCAGGAGCATATTATGGCCGCCATCCCTGATGTGAAACCCTGTTTTACCGCTTATTATCTGTGTATTAAGCGGAGGCATTGATTCAGGCATGTCAGAACCTGTTTTCAGAAGTCTGAATACAGGCATTGAATGATACAGTGCCAGGTATGAACCTTTTGGGTCGCCCCACAGATCATTATCTGCGCAGGCCACATACAAAGACCGTGGAGCAATCAACGCAAGAAGCATATGCATATCAACCGGCATATTATCCTCATTATCAGCATATTTCTCATAATTTAAACAGAACCAGTGAGGAAAAGCGCTGTTAATACGTGCAACAGTCTCACCATATCTCCTGCGTGCCAGGGTAGCACCTCCGCAACCTGATTCATTGCTGATAACCATTGAAAATCGCTCATCCTCCGCTCCTGCCCATAAAGCT
>Ga0210003_1004211_pt1 | contig 11461 bp, 11 predicted proteins | sample LantaG_FD_182804 | JGI IMG/M metagenome (GOLD analysis project Ga0210003, IMG submission 182804) | Deep subsurface microbial communities from Baltic Sea to uncover new lineages of life (NeLLi) - Landsort_02402 metaG (SPAdes) (version 2) | ecosystem: Environmental > Aquatic > Marine > Oceanic >...
GAGCTACTTTTTCCATCAGCTCGTATTGATCTCCGGTATTTGGCGCAGTAAGCCCGATAAATTCTTTGGCTCTACCCGGAAGCGCTTCGTGTAAAAAAGTCTTAAAGGCCACAATACCTGATTCTGCGCAAGGTATAATATCATCCAAACAATCTGTCCCCGCTGCTCCAAAAAAAGCCATATCGACGACAGCTTCTTTGTCTGCGATGTCCATCCTCCTTTTCACTATTTCGGGGGAATGTGGAGGCGGAACAGAGATAGGCATCTCAATTACCGTAGTAACCCCGCCTAAAGCAGCATCTTTTGTACCACTCTCAAAGGTTTCTCTCTCATCATGCCCCGGTGCCCTGATATGAACATGGGGATCCACTGTTCCGGGTAGTACCATTTTACCTTTTGCATCAATCACCTTTTCTGCTTTTAAATCTTCTTTGCTTATTGTAGTGATAATTCCATTTTTAACTCCTACACTACAATCCATCAACCTTCCATCCACAAAAACTTTATCAGATTTAATGACCAAATCATATTTTTCCATAGTTCATCCTCCCAACACTATTTTACTCTCTTTATTTATCTATTCACATAATTTATTTCTTGTTTCCCTGAAGCCAATAGTTTTATTATAATTTATATTTTATAATTCAAGTATAGAGTTAATTATAAATTGACAAAATTTTTTTATTCTATTTTTATTTTAATTTACTTAAGAATATTTTCCTATTTTACTCGTTGATACTTCATATCTATTAAGTGATTCTAATATCATTAAAGCGCTTGCTACTCCATCAATAACCGGAACTCCGACTATTTTTTCAATTTTTTTATCAAAACCAGCCATTCCTGCGCAACCCAGAATTAATACTTCAGCACCATCTTCTTCTACAGCTTTCATCCCTTCCTGTATAAGTTTTTCTCTTTTTTCTTCATCGGTTGCGATTACCCCTAATCCGGTTATACGAATAGATGCACATCTATTTTCCAATCCGTATTTTCTTACTAAGTCCTCCTTCTGAGGTATTTTTTTCCTTTTTAAAGATAATATGCTAAATTTATGTCCCAAAGGCAAAGCAAAAAGCATAGATGCTTCTCCTATACCTATAACCGGTTTATAGGTTAATTCTCTAAGTAAATCAACCCCTATATCACTATGGCAAGCAATAATAAATCCATCATATTGATTTTCCCATTCTTTAAATTTTTCCAGTAAATATTTTTCAGAAATAGCAGCATCGTGATAACTTTCTATTCCCGGCGGGGCTTCATCTATATATTTTACTTCTATTTCTGTGGTTGGTAAAGTATATTTTTTACAGATATTTTCAATGCCAGCCGTTACTTCTTGCGAACTATTAGGATTTATACATAATATTTTCAAAATAAACCTCCTATAAAGAAATATATTACCGTTTATTTGTCAACTAATTTACCACACTTTGATAGTTTTTCGGCAATATCTTTCAATCCAAGCTTTTCCAAACCTGACCTGGTCTGCATACCAGTTTTTTTATCCCATCCCCAAAGTTCATAGAACTCATCAAGCATATGATTATATTTATCTTCATCAATCTTAAATCCTTTATAAGGACCGGATTTCACTTTCTCTTTCATAAACCTCTTTGGAGGAAGGTCGTCTTTACGAGACATATCTGTATGAAGAGCATTAAATGCAATTTCAAGATTTCTTCCTATTGCAGCATATTGATTCATTAATTCTTCTTCTGTTAAATCAATTCCCATTCCTGAATTAATCAATTCTACAAAATCACCTATGGTAAAAAAATTAGCTCCAGACCAGGTTCCCACATAATTACAGATACCGAGATTATCTTCCAATTCTTTGGTTTTGCCCTGCCATACTACACCCTTTGCCTGATTTCGATAATCTGTTACATTAAAGTCTCCCGGCCGAGGTTTTGGTCCATATCTGTTGCTCCCCATCGTAGCTCCTCTTAGATGTCTTCCTGCATTAGGTGATGTAGATACAGCAAGAGTCCAACCTTTAGGAATACGGAAAGGTTCAATTGAAGGTTGCCCTTTTACCTGAATAAGATAGTATTTTGAATTACGGCCAATTTTTTTCGCTGCTTCCACCATACCATCAGCTAGTAAATCCCCAATTCCTTCCCTGTAAGCTAATTTTTTAATCATTTTTATTAAAGCCTCATCATTTCCCCAATCTAACTCTAAACCATCGGTGTCTTTTTTAATTACAATACCTTTTTCATATAATTCAAAAATCCAGGATAGTCCGGCAGCAACATAATCACCATCTAGGCCTAATTTGTTGGTAAGCAGCCATGATTCTACCACCGCTTCCGGATCGGAAATATCAAATCGGCAGGCATGTCCCATAATTGTATTAATCCAAAATCCTTCACCTTGAGAGCCTCTATACCTTCCTTTATTTATTTTCATAAAAGGCATGCACCCAATAGGGCACGAGTAACAAGCCCTTGCCCCTTTCTGCATAGCAGGAACACCGGTTATGGGATTCATTAATCTAATTCTTTTTTCTTTTTCCCATTGGTCATCTTGACCGTTTTTAACCACAATATTGGTATTCCAGCCCTCCCACTCCGGATCAGAGTAAAGATTAAATGGAACTTTTCGCATCATTTTAGAATTAGGTTCATCTTTACATTGTTGGTAACATCTGGCAACAACCTGCATAAATTTCTCCGGTTGGGCGACTTCAATTTTTCCATGACCTCTTACGACAATTGCCTTCAGTTTCTTATCTCCCATAACACAGCCTACCCCTGAACCCCCGGCAGCTTTTGCTGAATCTATCATGATTGCCGAACCTCTTACTCTGTTTTCTCCTGCCGGTCCAATACAAGCAATTTTAATATGCTCATCTCCAATTTCCTTGCGTAATGTATTTTCTGTCTCATAAATATCTTTTCCCCATATTGAATTAGCATCTCTAATTTCAACATTGTTATCATTTATGTACAAATAAACCGGTTTTTTTGATTTACCGACAATAATCAGATTATCAAATCCTGCATATTTTAATTCTGGTCCCCAAAAACCACCTACATTGGCCGAACCTTTTCCACCACTAAATACATTTATGGTGGAAATATCCACCCTGCAAGCACCGGGAGTCATTGTGCCAACTAAAGACCCCGCACCAAAACAGAGAAGATTCTCAGGGTCATACCATTTTACTTTAGGTTCTATTTCATTAAGCATGATAAGGGAATTAATTCCCCTGCCACCCAATGTTTTTTCCGCATAACTTCTAGTTTCTTCAGTCCATATCTTCTTATTGGATAGATCTATCCGTAAAATTTTACCCGCTAAACAACCTTTGATATCACCTGTTTTAATCATTATCTTTTACCTCTTTTACTACTTGAAGAGCTCCATACATACAGTATTTTACACATAAAGGTTCTTCCTCGTCTACGCATTTATTACAGGTTGCATTCATACGCCATTTGATGGTTCCATCTTGGGGATTGCGAGAGACAGTGATACTGCTTCGTTCAGGCCAGAAAGTTTTGGTATGATGAAAGGAACAGGCTAATTGACAGGTTTTGCAGGCATAACACAAATTACTATTTCTAATAATCTTCATAGTTTTTCCTTTAAAAAACAAACTAACAGGCTTATAAATAGTAAAAATCGATATAATTAATAATTTCACACTTAAAATCACTTAAATAATAATGAGTTTAAATAATAAATTCTAATAATTAGTTTTTTTATAGAATGCAAAGGGGCTGTAAATTGATTACAACCCCTTTGTAAAAAATACTATCTTTTCTTCCATTCCGGAGCTGGATAAATTGGGGCATTTTCCTGAGAAGATTCAGGATACACAATAATATATTCGCCATTTTGTACCTGTATTACGGGATGCGGCCATTTAATATTCTGACCTTTTTCGTTAAAGGCGATTGCCGGCCAGGTTGAAAGTTCAACATCCAAACTTGACAGAGCTTCCCTCACTTTAGCGGTTTCAATAGAATCTGCTTTTTCTATAGCTAATTGTAATAAAGTTCCGGCAGCACTTGCACTGGATACATGGTATTCCGGCATATAATCTTCGCCAAATTTATCCTTACAAGCCTGAACATAATCTGCAGTAGTTCCAAATACTGAATCTTCATTTTTCATATTCGGCAACCACCATTCTCCCTCAAAGACATATTCAGCATCTGCTCCTAATTCCTCAATAAAACTGGGAATCATAACTCCAACCGAGAATGCATACATTTGTGGATTGATATTTAATTCCTTGCATTGTCTCATGACCATTAAAGTATCCGCTGTATAACCTGCATCAGCAAGAATATCAGGATTTAGTGCCTTTACTTTAGTAAGCAAAGCAGATATATCGGTTGCACCTGCAGGGTATTTTTCAAAAAGAACAACATCAAATCCCAATTCTATACACTTGTCTCTAAATCCTTCGGCACAACTTAATGGAAACAGATCATTTGCTGTTATAATAGCTACCGTTTTAGGCTTCGGGTCTAAATTCTCTGCCAAGTAAGCAATAGGGACCATTAACATTGGAGCCGGTGGAAGAACGGAAAATACATTTTTATACCCTCTTTCGTACACTTTGGTAGCATTTGCTTCCGGAGCTATAGTAATTATATCGTATTTTTCTCCGATTGCTGTAGTAGCAAAGGTAATGGAACTAGAGAACGGACCAAATAGAAAATCTACTTTATTCTGAGTTATCAACATCTCGGTAAGTTTTGCGCCTCTTACTGGGGTACTTTCGTCATCATAATAAACCATCTTTACTTGATAGTTTTTTCCTCCGGCAGTAATGCCTCCATGGCTATTAACCCAGTCTTCCCATACTTCATATCCATCCTTAACCAGTCTTCCTTCATAGGCTATTTTACCGGTCAAAGAAACTGCAGCTCCGATTTTAATAACACCATCTGAAGCAAAAGCAGTTCCTACTAAACTGACTAACAGAACACTAATCAATATTATTGAAACTAATATTTTTTTCATTTTTCTCTCCTTTTTAATTTAAAATTTGATATTTCACGATTATAACCTTCTTATTTTTTTCATTTATCGCCTCCCTTCTTTGGATGTTATCGTAAAAATCACTCTTTCGGGTATCATGCCTTCATTCTCTAATATGTTAGCTTATATTCCCAGATAGGCAGTTTTTATATGTTCATTCCCTGCTAATTTATCAGTCGTGTCGTGGATAGAAACGGCCCCGGCTTCCAATACATATCCTCTATCCGCTATATCGAGAGCAACTTTTACGTCTTGTTCAACCAATAATATGCTAATCCCTCTTTCCTTCCTTAACTTAGCAATAATCTCTATTAAATCATCTACGATAACCGGTGCTAATCCTAAAGATAATTCATCGATAATAAGTAGTTTCGGATGAGACATTAAAGCTCTTCCTATAGCACACATCTGCTGTTCGCCGCCGGATAAATCCCCGGCAAGTTTTCTGCTGTATCCTTTTAATGGCTTAAAAAGAGTGTACACAAAATTTAAATCATCTTTTACACTTTTATCATATTTTCTTTGAAAAGCACCCATCAGAAGATTGTCTTCTACGGTCAATCCAAAAAATAAATGTCTTCCCTCGGGAGCAAAACCGATTCCCATTTTTATTCTTTCCGAAGAAGCCACTTTAGTGACATTATTTCCTGAATAAAATATTTCACCTTTAGCAGAGGGAATCATTCCTACAATACTCTTTAAAAGAGTGCTTTTCCCGGCTCCATTTGCCCCGATTACACACACTACCTCTTTTTGCTTTACTTCCAAGTTTATACCCCACAGAACTTGAATTGCATCATAACCTGCATCAAGATCGGAAACTTTCAATAACAGATTATCCTTCATTGTTTACCTCCTTAGCATACCTTTTCCCCAAATAAGCTTCAATGACTGCTGAATCATTCACTACTTTTTGAGGGGTGCCTTCAACTATCTTTCTTCCGTGGTGCAAAACTACGATTCTATCTGAAATTCCCATTACTGCTCTCATAATATGTTCAATATAAACTATAGTTAGGCCTTTTTCCTGCCTAACTTTTCTGACTAAAGTACTTGCTTCTTCAACTTCTGTGGGATTTAAACCAGCCATAACTTCATCTAAAAATAATACTTCAGGTTCCATGGCTAAAACTCGGGCAAATTCCATTTTTTTTAGATCAGGTAAAGTGATATCACTTACCGAAGAATCTTTTTTGCTCTCCAGACCTACTAATTTTATTATTTCCCTGGCTCTTTTAGATGCATTTTTCATATCAGTATTTCTCTTGTCTCTCCCATAAAGGGAACCTACTAATACATTTTCCTCTACCGTCATTCCTATTAAAGGTTTCACCACTTGAAAAGTACGGGTTAATCCATGGCGGGCTATCTGATAAGGTTTTAAATTGCTTATATCCAAATCTTTAAAAATTACTTTACCAGCAGTTTTAGGGAAAGCACCGGTAGCCAGATTAGTAAGGGTGGTTTTCCCGGCACCATTAGGGCCAATTAATCCAACTATTTCACCCCTTTTTACTTCAAAGCTAACCTCATCTACTGCTTTTAAAGCTCCAAAATGTTTACTTAAAGTCTCTATTTTTAAAATTATATTATTTTCTCCCACCTTATACACTCACCTTCTTTCTTAGTCTTAATTCTCTTTTTTTGATAAAATCAGCAATAGTACCAGTAATTCCTTTGGGGACAAAGAAAACGATAATAATGATAGTAATTCCCAAGGCAGCAAGATGGTATTCCAGAAAAGCACTCCAAACTACCTCTGATAACAGGGAAACTACAAATGCACCAATAATGGGGCCCAAAACACTGCCGGCTCCTCCAATAAGCATAATAACAATAGTATTTACGGCAATCATAATATCAAAAACTTCATCAGGACCAATAAAAGACATCCAGTAGGCATAAAGAGCACCCGCGATACTGGTAAATAAAGCACTTGTGGCCCAGGCAATTACTTTATGATAAGTAGTATTAATTCCCATAGAATTTGCTGCTTCTTCATTGGCCTTTATGCTTCGAATCCCAAAACCTAACTTTGATTTGATTAGCAAATATACGGTTAGACTGGTAATTACCATTAAAGCCAACATGGCTAAATAAAAATAATTGTAGGTTACTTCCGGTGATTTATCAATAATGGGTAAGGTGGTTCCCATAGCTCCTCCGGTTATCTCGGTAGCATTTTGCACTACTGATAAAATTGCTCCGCTCATCCCAATGGTAGCTATAGCAAAATAATGACCTCGAAGCCTGAGCACTGGAAGCCCTAATAAAATGCTAAATAAAATTGCAGTTAGAGCAGCTAGAGGTAAAACAGCCAAAAAAGACAGCCCTTTACCCATACCGATGGCAGTAATATAAGCTCCTACCCCAAAAAACATGGCATTACCAAAAGGAAGATAACCCATATAACCGGACATAAGGTTCATTCCTTGAGAAATTACCGCATACATAAAGATAGTAGTAATGACTCTAACCCAATAACCTGATAAAAAGCGCGGTAAAAAAATAAATATAATTATTCCGACTATTATTAAGAAAATGCTTACTTGTTTATTTTTGAACACCTGTCTTCACTCCTCCCCTTTCAAATAATTCTTTAATTAACCAAAAAACTTTTTACCCATAAGTCCATAAGGTCTCCAAAGTAATACGCTTACCATAATGACCATACCGATGGCATCTTGCCACTCTGAACCAAGAAATACTACACCCGCAGTTTCTGCAATTCCTAAGAGCAAACCTCCGGCAGCTGCGCCCCAGATATTTCCCAAGCCCCCAAGTATGGCAATAATAAATACCTTTCCCACGATGGGGCCTAAAAGGTGAGGAGAAAAACTATATATACTCGCCCAAAGAGAACCGGTTAATCCTGCCAAAGCAGTTCCCAAAGCAAAATTAATCAAATACATTTTTTCTACATCTATCCCTACCGCCTGTGCACCTTCTTTATCTAATGCAACTGCCTGAATTCCTTTTCCGGTTTTCGTTTTCATCATAAAAAGATAAGTTAAATAGATTAATATTCCTGCTACAATAAAAGCTAAAAATTTAATTAAGGGAACATAAGCATCACCAAATTGAAAATTACTACCGGCATATGTGACGCGTATAGTACGATAATCAGCAGACCACACTTTCAATATAATATTTTCTATAACTAATCTCAAGGCAAAGGTTAAAATAAGAGTAAAAACAATTCCACCCTTAATCAGTGGTTGTAAAAGTGTGCGATATATTGCTGCTCCTATTACGAAAAGAATAGCCCCGGACATTATCATACTAATAAAAGGGTCTATATGAAATAAATTAAAAAATTCCAGGGAAATATAAGAACCCAATATAACCATTGCTCCATAGGATAGATTAATGATTCCGCTAATACCCCACTGCAATGAAAAACCTATACCCATTAAGGCATATAATCCTCCCAGCAGAATAGCATTTATTAACATTTGTAATCCCATATAAATATTTCTCCTTTTTTAGATTTAATTTCAAGTATAAAGTATAAAATGAAACATATTTAATTTTTAAGAAATTTATCAAATATTAGAAATTGTATCTTAATCTTTTACCAAGCCAACTATATCTTGAATTGAATTATATTTTTTTTCTTTTAAATATCTCTTAATCCCTGTAATAATTTCTAACATTATATACGGGTTGCTAAAACTGGCTGAACCTACCTGTACTGCACTCGCCCCGACAAGAAACATTTCAATTGCATCCTCAGCACAACAAACTCCGCCTACTCCTATAATCGGTATATCAATAACCTGAGCAATTTCCCATATCATTCTAACCACTATTGGCCTTATTGCCGGTCCGGATAATCCTCCAATATTGTTTCCCAGGCGTGATGATTGCTTATCAACATCTATTGCCATACCCATGAAAGTATTAGCAATAGTTATTATTTCTGCACCGGCATTTTGTACAGATAAAGCCATTTTTTTTATATCTGACACATTTGGCGATAATTTGGCAATAATTGGTTTTGAGGTATTTTTCTTTATATTAAAGATTAATTCGTATAATTTATCTTCGTTAACCCCAAAAGGAATCCCGTTGTTCAGATTGGGACAAGAAAGGTTTATTTCTAATGCTGAAATTTCTCCGATTTCATTAAGATATCCTGCAAGGTTACAAAAATCCTCGATAGAGTTTCCCGTAAGGCTCACAATAATAATATTGTTTGCTTTTTTTAATAAAGGTAACTCTTCTTTTGTAAAATGTTCTACACCTTTAGAAGGTACACCGACTGCATTTAATAATCCACAATCGGTTTCATAAATCCTTGGTTCAGGATTTCCTTTTCTTTCCTTGAAAGTAATACTTTTTGCTACTACTGCCCCTAACCTATTAAGTTCGCCTTCATTTAATAAATTACACCTCACATCAAAAGTACCTGAAGCAGGCATAATCGGATTTTTTAAATGTAAAGGGCCTAAATCAACTTCTAAATTTACTTCTTTAGTCATCAAAAATTACCTCTTCCACTGGGAAAACAGGTCCTTCCCTGCAAACCCTTTTATAACCGCTTTTAGTTTTACAAACACATCCTTTACATGCACCTATACCGCAAGCCATATGTTCTTCCAAACTTACATATGCCAAAAAATTATATTTTTTTTGTAGTTTTTTTATATGCTTGGTAAGCCTTTTTGACCCGCAAGTATAAACAACGTCAATTACTATTTCTTTTAATATTTTTTCTAAAAAATCAGTGACTTTCCCCTTTACTCCTTTTGCACCGTCATCTGTGGTATAAAATGTTTCCTTAGAGATAGAGTCGATCTTATCGTTATATAAAAGTAAATTTTTGGTCCGGGCGGATAAAAAACTATAAACCTCAATCCCCTTGTGTTTGCTTTCTAACATTAATGGTAACAAGGGAGCAATTCCAATACCCCGTGCAACTATCGCAATCTTGTGCGTATTTTCAGGGATTTTAAAACCATTTCCCAGAGGACCTATTAATTCTACCAAATCTCCTATTTTTGATTCAGCCAGAATCTGCGTACCCTTGCCTACGTTTTTATAAAGAATATCAAATGTGTCTGAATTAGGTTCAATATTGTGAAAACTAAATGGTCTTTTTAAAAAGAGTTCTTTAATTTTCCATTTGGACAACATCACAAATTGTCCCGGTGTAGCTTTTTGAACAATTTGAGGAGCTTCTATTTTTACCTTATGATAGTTATTATTTAAATCAATCTGCTCAACTATTTTTCCTTTGGTCAATATTATGCTTATATCTCCGAGGTTGTCCACAAGTTTACCTGCTTTTGAAAAAATATTTTTAAATACTATATATATTCATTAGGTTAAAATAATTTATCTATTCTCTGCCGGTGATGAGAGCTAAAAGCGCCATTCTGACATAAAGTCCGTTATGAGCTTGCCTGAAATAAGCAGCACCTTCATAATCATCAACATCAGTGGAGATTTCGTCTACCCTCGGTAGGGGGTGGAGAATAGTAATTCCTTTTTTCGCACGGTTAATCATTTCTCTATTTATTATATATACACCTTTAACCTTTTCATAATCTTCCGGATTTTCAAATCTTTCCCTTTGTACTCTGGTTACATATACAATATCACTTACCGATAAGGCTTTTTCCACATCTTCTGTTTCTTCAATCTCTGCTCCCCGGCTTCTTAAATCCGCGGTTATTTCTGCCGGCATTTTTAAAGACTTCGGAGAAACAAAAATCAATTTATTTTTGTATAGGTTCATAAAATATCCTAAAGAATGTACTGTCCTTCCGTTCTTTAAATCGCCTAAAAAAGTGACGGTCTGCCCACCTAAAACTCCCTTTTCTTTGCGAATAGTGTAAAGATCTAGAAGGGCTTGAGTGGGATGTTGTCCAGCCCCATCACCACCATTGATTATCGGGTGAGAAGCATTATCAGCCGCAATCCGGGCGGAACCCTTCATGGGATGACGCATAACAATAACATCGGCATAGCCGTCTACTGTTCTGATACTATCTTCCAAAGATTCTCCCTTGGCTGCAGAAGAACTGGATGCGCTAGCTACTGAAATTACCCGTGCCCCCAATCTGTTGGCAGCGGTTTCAAAAGAAAGCCTGGTTCGGGTGCTGGGTTCAAAAAATAGGGCAGCTACCACCTGGCCTTCTAAATTTTTAATAACTTCTCCGCCCTTAACCCGCTTTTCGAAACTTGCAGCGGTGTTCATGATTAAATCAAGTTCTTGAATTGAAAATTGAGCAGTATTTAAAATATCTTTCCCTTTTAACATTTTCATGACTCCTTAAATTTATTTACTATATATTTATTTATCACGGAAATACCGTGAAACTAAAGCACAATACATCGTATATTGTGCAAATTTTCTCAATTAATTTAATTTTCTATAATTGTTCCGCTTTGCTCTTGCAGTGCTTCCAAAGCATTATCCAAAGACGTAATTATAGCTTTTTTTCCT
>Ga0210003_1004212_pt1 | contig 11459 bp, 10 predicted proteins | sample LantaG_FD_182804 | JGI IMG/M metagenome (GOLD analysis project Ga0210003, IMG submission 182804) | Deep subsurface microbial communities from Baltic Sea to uncover new lineages of life (NeLLi) - Landsort_02402 metaG (SPAdes) (version 2) | ecosystem: Environmental > Aquatic > Marine > Oceanic >...
TAATACAACCTGTTCTTGAGTCTCTACCATTATGAGTTGCTCTGCCTTCTCTGTAGTAGCTAAAACTACCTGTTCTCTGCCTGTTTCTAAGTAGCGAGTATATGCGTCTCCAGTAATAGCAGCTAAAATTACTTGCTCTCTGGCTTCCCCGAATGTGGCAAGGTCAGCCTCTTCTACAGTAGCTAAGACGACCTGTTCAGGACTATCTTGAAAGGTAGCTAGGTCTGTTTCCCCTGTGGTAGCTAAGATGACCTGCTCACGGGTCTCTACTATTTTGAGCTGCTCTGTCTTCTCAGTGGTGGCTAAGATGACTTGCTCTCTGCCAGTTTCGTCATAGGTGAATTCCTGAGCTCCCCAATCCAGTAAATTGTCTCTTTCACTCTCATAGCTGGCTTTAATCCAAGCAGAGGTGCGAATAGTGTTAGAAAGACAAGCTTCGTCAAGAACACCACCGAAAGGACGACTTGTAACTCCTCTGGAGTTTTCAGCACCAATATACATCTGATATTGGAAATCAGCGAAATTGGCGGGTGTATATTGGCGCTCATACACAATAGTTTTAGAAACACCATCAACAAAGACTTGTACCGTATCATTAGGCCCATCCAAAGTAACTGCTAGATGATGCCAAGCTCCGTCCGTTATGCCAGTATTTGACTCTACCGCTGCACTCATTGCGAGATAATCTTCGTCTCGCAGGTAGATACGGATATATCCAGCATTCACCTCAGTCGCATTGTTAGAATTAAGAAGTAGGTGTAAGGCAGTGGTGAAACCATCGGCTAAAGTCCCCATTACTGCAAAGGCTGCATCAGTAACAGAGGATTTTACCCAACAGGAAAAGGTAGGCTTATTGCTATCCATTTCACTGCCAAAGCTACCTAGTGTCCCAATACCTACATAGTCGTCGCCCTCGTCAAAGGTTTGAGCATCGCTTATCTTCCCAGCAGTTGTTACTGCTGGTTCAGCAGCTCCCTTCTTTGTGCCATCATTTGCATTTACGGTGCTGTCTCTAATGTGAGAAGTATCAGGGTCATCCCTCATATGTGAAACGAACTTGAAGTTACTATCCCAAACATTATGGACGACTGCATCGCTTGGGTCGCCTACATAACTATCATTATCAGCATGGTCGGCATCAAAGTAGAAATAGAAATCGTCGGGACTATCAGCATGGATAGTAGGCGCCTTACTCCAGAGCCATGCTTCCTCAATGGCATCAGTCCACTCCTCGATTTCCACATAGCACTCATTGCCAGTGGCATCATCCTGAAGAGCAATCTTCTTACGATTGGCATCCGCAGCAATCTCATCAAAGATAAAGGAAATATCATCGGTGCCTCTGCCAACAGCAGCGCCTAGATGCAGAAGTATGGGAAAGTCGGTCAATGTCGCATCTACATCGCCATTATCGGTAGTGAGCTTTACCCTATGACCCCAACCTGAAAGCCATGCCATAAATTTCTCCTTATCCTGTATTCAGATTTCTTATAGTTAGAGTGCCGCCAACTTCATAAACTACTTTTTTAGTCGCAGTAGTTAAATTAGTACCGCTATCATACTCATAGACAGTTGCAATAGCTATGCGATTATCTTCATTGCAACTGTCTATAGTAACCTTCTCGGCTTCTGGATGTGCAGATTGGTAAGCAGGCAACTTAGATACTAATTCATCCTTGAAGGGCGTCGCTAACGGCTCAAACTGACCAAGTGGCGTATACGGTTCAGCTACCTCTTCTGCAGTTCCCTTGTTCAACACCAGCACATCCAGCCGATGATTCTTAATTATGCCATTCGTTTTTATCCAAATAGCATAAATTTGAACCTTACCGCTTCCAGCGATAGGTTTCCCATTGGCATCAAACTCACGGAAATCCTCCGCTCTTAGATAATAATGCCTGAACCCCGAAATTGCCTCAAATTGATTTGTAAGTTCTACTAATGTCATCAAACCTCCTTACTTCAGGACACCGAGCTTTAGCCCGACGCCCTGTTTAGTCTCATTCATTCCAAAGTTCGCTTCTATATCTTCTCTATAACCCATATCTCCTCCTTATATATGTGAGGTAGCAGTTAGTTGCTGCCACCTCACACTATCCTCTCCATAAACTTTATCCTCCAGAACTAAGGGTAAGCTGGTAGGTGTACTCAATCTTCTCAGTATTTGACACGTTCACTGCATCAAACTTAGTTCTGTCCATCAAAGTACCAGCAGCAGCAATGTTAAACAGTCCATGCTCAGTAACAGCATAATCACCATCATAGGTAATTGTAGCTACTGACTTATAGATGTTAGCTCCACCTTCTGCCTGTGTCCCAGTTGCTCTTGCAATTCCACAAGGAGTTCCTAAGGCAGTATCAGCAGCAGCCTCAGCACCTACTCCTATTCCAGAGTCATGAAACTTGAAGTCACCTATAGTAGAGTCCTCAGCCTGTAGCTGGTCTACTACAAACTGCACAAAGGCATCAGTAACAGCACCATGAGCTACTTGAACATCAGGTACTAACTTTCTGGAGAAGAGTCCTCTAAACCCTCTCCTTCGCCTCAGCATTACGTTACCATCAGCATCAAGATGCCTGATACCAAGCTCTGCTTGAGGCTTTGCTACTCCCATATATCCTCTATACTTCATAATGTTCCTCCTTTTAACCAGTAATTTATTGTTGGCTTCCTTCTCCAAGGGCTTGTCCTGTCTTATCCCGAGCAATAGAGTAGGCTATGGCAGCACACTGCTTCTGGTCTTTGCCTTCCTGTATGCACTGCTTTATGCTCTCAGATATTGCTTGCCTAATTGCATCTAGGCCACTGTCGGGAGTTAATGCGTCAACTGCTAATGGCATAGTTCACCTCCTTAATAGTAATGATACCGCAGTCCTATATTTGCGGTAGCACTGTCAGTCTCACACTTCATTCTGTAGTAAACCTTCTGTCCCTTCAGTATCCTAGGCGGTCTGACTCTAATTTGCTCATCAGAGTCTATATGCTTAGTACCTGAACCAAACTCATGAGTATCAGCAGGTGTTACATCATTTGAGGTAGTTCCATATCCAAGCTGAATTATATATAGTTTGTCAGCTACAGATGTAGACCTTATCCTTAATGCAGACACAACGACATGATGAGAAGCCAGTATTGTAGTGAACTTATTACCATCACTGTCCTCTAATTCTGCCCAGTCACCAAAGGCTTTACTCACTCCTGCTACAAGCTGGCAAGTTAAGTCTATGTCAGATGTTAAGTCAGGAAAGATGTAAGACCTGTGAGATAACTCTGTATGGATGTGAGAGAGTAGACCAGTCCCATGTCTCATGTTCTTTATCATGCTAAGCCTCCCCTGCCAAAGTATATGACCTCAACAGTGGGGTCACTTTGAACAATGTTTTCTATGCAGAGGAAGTCTCTCATTGCTTCAGCTCCCCATACTTCCATAGTAGAGTCCTCAGTCAGTCTCACACCCTTGGTAGCTGTAGGAGTAGTACCGTCTATACAGAATCTTACAGTACCACCAACAGCTTGGACAAGTGCGTAGATAGTTCTTCGTTCTGCAGAGGGAAGGAAAGATGCAGTGAAGCCAATAGCAGCCGATACATCAGGTATTGTTTCTCGCCCCATTACTACGTATATCATAGTCTTAATATCCTCCTCTATGATTTAGTAGAGGAGACATTAAGGCCCTCCCCTATAGCCTTTGAGGTTATGGTGCAATCATCAGGAAAAAGGTGGTTAGGTAGTTATAGTCAAAGTCTGCTGGAGCACCGCCTTTGTAGTTGTTGGCAGTAAAGTAACCAGCTATCTGAGGCATCCTATGCTCAGCCATATTAGGATAGACATTCTCGTCAGGATAAGCCGCAGCAGCAGTATCTACATTCATAAACGCTGCTCTCTCACCTTCTGCTCCACCAGTAGCATTACCCATAATGATGCCTTCATAAGGCCCCCAAGTTTGAAGCCAGAAAAAGTTATCATCAGCTACAGGGCCTGCTCCAGAGGCAATGGTCTTGTACTGTGACCAGATGCAGGGGAATCCTACTACAGTAGCATAATTACCACTCGCTCCAGGATATTTGACCTTCCAGTACATATTCTCCTCAAGGGAGATAATATGCGTGGACTCTAAGGCTACTGGTAGAGGAGACTCCAATGTTAGCTCCACAACTCCAGCTACCTCAGCAGTGTTTCCTACAATTCTACAACCCCAGTATGAAGTTGGAGTATACAGCGTGAAGTGTCCACCTGCATAATCATTAGCAGCTACGGCAGTCTCAGCGTTAAGGAAACTAACGTGAGTAGCTAAATCCATCTTCACCTTGTAATCACCTTTCGTATTGAAACCAGCAGCTGCCTCCAGTTTATCAGTATACGAATTGACACAGGCTTCACTCTGAATACCTGAGCCACGCCTGATATTACGAGTTACCCCATCACCATCAATGTCTCCTGCACGAGCATATCTCCAAGCCCTCTCGTCTCCACGAAGAACAGTGTCGATAGGATACTTCTGAGCAATATTCACATCGTTGTTAGGGTCAGGAATTGCTAGATTGCCCCAGCCTTCTTGACCTTCAGAGTAAGGTGGCATAAAGATAGTGAAACCTTTGTTTGACCTTAAATCATACTCTACTCTTTCCAATTTATTCCTCCTTTTAATTATTGACTTATTCAATTCTATTCAGCTGTAGCTTATACAGTAACCGCAGCATCCTCAATGTCAAAGATACGACCTAAGCAGAACTTAGCTCCGAGTAGGACTGCATCATAACTTACAATCCTCATACCCTCAGCATCGTAGTCCTCCAGCTCAGGGAACGCTACTATTTTGTAGAAGTCTCCCTCACCTTCAGTTCCACCATAGGCTAAGCACAGTCCAGGGTCTCTTTCCATTACATTTCCGTACTTGACTGCAAAGATACTATACCTCTTGGTAGCAGTATACTTAGCTCTGGCTGTTCCACCATCATGAGTCTGCCCAGTACCATCTTCCTCAGCTACTAAGTAGTCGGTTGGGACTAACGGAATACCGTTCCAGAAGAGTAGCCTTTTGCCTATATCACTTATTCCTTTGGTGAATAAGGACAAAGCACCAGCAGTAGCAGCTGCTAAAGCTGCAAATCCTCTTTCCTCATAGGCCATTTCCATCTGCCTAAGAATAGGATAAGGAACCCATATCTCATCCACTCCTCCTTTCATAGCATCAGTCATATCCCTGAGGTTTGCAAGACTTAAGGGACCTGCTTCATCTATGTTCAGGCCAGATGTTAGGCTGTTCTCAGATGCCAAAGCATGAAGACCATCAAACTGCTTACTACCTCCATAGGTTAGGTCATCATAGAGAATCTTATCTCCAATCTTCCTCTTCAGTCCCTTCTCCATTTCAAGCAACACCTGGGCACGGTAGTTGGTGAAGTTGCCATAGATGTCCCTAACAAAGTGGTCAAGTTTCCTCTGAATATATTGGATTTTAAGGTTGGTCTCTACTTCGTCATACTCTACATCTTCAGACCATACCAGTTCCTGCCCAATTTCAGAGTCAATTACTGAGTCCTCAGTCAGGGTCTTCTCACGAACCCACTTGATGCTCTCCCCTGAATTTGCAGCCTGAGCTACTGGCATTCTGTCTAAGGGGTTATTGCGCTTTATATCAGTCTCTACAACTCCAGGAATGAGAGTAGACTGAGTTAGCTTTTGCGCTTCAGCTAGATTTTTCCAATGTCCACCAGAATCTGCCATTTAACTTTCCTCCTTTTAATTATTGTCTAAGCTCTCCTCTTTTCTCCATTGCTTTAGCGATAGCTTCCTTTGCTCTATCTATTGGAGTAGAGGGTAGAGCAGCACCTCCGCCGCCTCCAAGGTCAAAGGACTTAGTGCTAGATTGTCCTCCGCCTACAGCCTTAAGAGCGATTTCCATAAGGTCTAACTGTTCACTGGTCTTATCCTTAAGGGTATCCGTAGGTACCTTGTAAGTGGCAGCCATAGAATTCCTCTTAAGGTCAAGGAGCCTAGATTCAAGCTCCCCACTGCGCTTTAGAGCAGCATCTTTATCAGCTATGACCTTCCCCATATCTTCATTTGATATGGAACTCTTGAGTTGAGTCTCCAACTGCTCCTTAGCAGCTTGCTCCTGAAGCAACTGTTGCCTGACTTCACTTAGCTGAGTATTTATTTGAGTGATAGTAGTAGTGTGCCCAGCTTTTGCTTCATCAAGTTCCTTCAAGAGCCCCTTCTTAACAGCTATCAAGTCAGATTCAGGAACCATTCTAGGTCCTCCTTTATCTCCCTGCCCACTGGTAGAAGTCTGGTCTACTGTGTCAGCCATTTATACACCTCCAAATTTTATATAAGTAGTATACCATATTGAGCTTAGTTTGTCAAATATATAATAAACATATATTATATATAATGTTATATCAGATAATAATTATATATCTCTAAGCAGTTTCTCATGCAGCTTCTCTATCTCCTCTAACTCTTTCCTAATATTCAATAAGTGCTTACTTGCTTTGCAGAGACCACAACGAAGAGCATCCCTTTTAGTTATTACCTGATGGTCTCGCCAGTTTGTAAGATATAAGTTGTCAAGATTATTGTTCTTTGGATTATTGTCCTTATGGTGAACTATCTCTCTACCACTAAGAGGTCTGCCTAAATGCTCTGCCATTACTAGTCTATGCTCACCAATCCCTCCTCCTGAACTCATACAATAGAAGGGATGATTCCTAGGTATGTAGAGCATCTTATAGTAGTGCCTCATTATATTTGCCTCCCAGTAGTATGGCAGATGCTAGGATAGAACTGGGATGCTTCAGGGGTTAAGAAGCTAGTAGTGCGACCCCAGTAAAAGAGCCAGGCATCTAGGAGAGGGTTAGCATAACGGAGAGCTCTTCTAGCCTCAGATGTGTCAGATTGAAAGTTGGATATGAGTTGTCTGCCATTATCTCTCACTGTAGAGCTGATTACAGCTTGCCTATCTAGGTTAATGCCTCGCCTACGTAGAGAGTACCACTCATTGATAAGCCGCTGTTCTCCCTCATCATACTGAGTCTTCAGTACCTGTTCCCATACTCTATTATATGGCTTGAAGTATTCATCTGATACCTGACGCCTTATCTTCTCTAGAGGAGTAGTGTTCTTCTCAAGGTAGTCATCCCACTCAGCTTTGTATTCCTCAGGAACTGCATCTTCTATGGCTTCTCGCTGAGCCCAGAAACTATCCCAGTCCCATACCTTCTCACCAGTCTCTTCATCTATCTTCTGAGTAAGTTCTATGCTGAAGTAGAGGTTGAGGAGTTCCTTAGAAGGATGGAGAGTAGGTATTATGATATTATGCTCCTCCATCATTACCTTCTTCTCCTCAAGAGTTATAGGCACATTCTTATATAGGTTAGTATCGTGAAGGTCATCAATGTAAGTTCGCTGGTCAGAGTAGAGGGCTCTGACACTGTTAATGTAAGCATCAGGCCCGATTACTCCACGAATAAGGTCTTGCTGTAAGCTGAGCTTGTCTTGGTACTGGTTCTCAGTGTAATGCTTAACATCATCCCAGAATAGTTCTGCCTTGCGGACTTGGTCTTGTTGTCTACTAGGCAAGAGGGGAGTATTTAATCCTACCCATCTATAATAGTCCATTTCTTGGAGGATAGCTTGCTGAGTGAAGGATAGTCCGCCAACTACATCCCAGATTCTATATCCATGCATTCTGTACCATCTCTGCTGCTCAGAAGTAATCCCTGTCATTTCCTCTATTGCTGTAGAGGCCTTCTCATAGACCTCATACTGCTCATCAGTTCTCATTCTGAATAATCCAAATTGCTCCATACCTACACCGTAGATAGCAGCTTCTTGTCTGGCATCAGTCCACATTTGTTGCTCTATGGTAGTTAGTTCTACTTCTTCCTTCATCTTAGTCCATATGAGAGCACCATCACCGCCTCGCTTATTAACCATTAGTAGAGTCATGTAGTCCCTGAACCTGTCACCAAAGAGACGCTCAGAGATGAACTTAACACTTTCACTTTCAGGGAAGAGAGCAATAGCTGCCATGAGTGGAGTTTTCCAGACAGCTGGCATAGTCTCACCAAGTTGTGCCTCCATGCCTCCGAGAAGAGCCATAGGACCACTTATATGGATACCTGGATAGAAGCCAAATCTGCTGATATAGTCCATAAACTCCACAAGGTTACCAGCTGGAGGGTAGGCATCGTAGTATTCGGGGAAGTCCCTGCGAGTAAGTCGTGTAGTTATAGTGCCATAAACAGTACCTCGGAAAGGATTAGTGTCTACTGAGGTACCAGGAATATGGACATAGCCATAGTCAGTATTATCCTGCCACCTTTCAAATGCCATGAAAGTACCAGGATGGCGGACAAAGCTACGAGCTAGCCAAGGCCAACGCTGAGACTCGTAAGTCCAGTAGGGGAAGATAGTCTTCATCATAGCATCAAAGGCATTAGCATTAGTGTAGTCAGGGTATTCCTTGTAGTACCACTTATGAGCCTTGTCCATAGAGGTCTGGCGTAGATTTTCGAAGGTGGAGAACTCAGACTTTAGTGTCTTTACAGGAGCCGTAGGTTTAACTACTCTTGCAGCTAGAGCCTTAGGAGCTTTCCATAGTGACTCATCAATCAGAACAGTCCACTTATCACCTACAAAGTCAACATCTATAGCATCGTAGCCCTTTTCCTTACATATCTTAGATAGAGCAGCACCGAACTTCTCTTCAGGGAATACTTCTTTGGTAGCACCTATATTTATGACAGCTTGCTTATTGATTTTGAGCCACTCAGAATCAGTATTCTTGATGGGCTGGAGTAGTATATTTAGTATATCCTCTTCACTTGAGTGCAGACCGTATAGTGGCTCATCCTTTACAATTAGAGGATTCTTTGGTTCAGTGTACTTCATGGTAGTAGACTTTCCCCATGTTTCCTCAACAAAAGCCTTATCTCTGCTAATATAAAGACCTTCACCTTCAGTAGCCTTAAGCCCTTTTGTGGGCTTCATAGTTCCTGTTCTATAACCAGTTGTGAGTTCAGGAGCTGCTACAGTAGGAGGTACTACTGGCTTCTGATACATCAAGTTATCCATGTTGTCAGCAGTAGTATCCAGATACTTATATATCTGTTTAAGGTCATCTTCTGGGTATAGTTTAGAGTTGCTAAGGTCCCAGAACTCCTTCCTCAAGCCTTCAGTCTGCAGCTTACATCTGGATATGTAGGAGAAGGCTTCTGGGTCAAGATGGAGGGAGTTGATTATCTGGTCGTAGACTGACTCCACTGCTTCCTTAGTAAACCCTACATCACCAGGTCTTACTTTAGCCATAACGTGAGCTGTGAATCTAGGCTTGCTGTTTATAGCTAGTACATCCAGTAAAGCTTTAGATACATCATCACCTCTACAGCCTATAATCCACGCTATGTCTTGAGGAGCTAGTGGTCTATCTACTACCTTAAGAGGTATTCTATTGAATGGCTTAATGCCTGCTGCCATATCTAAGAGTTCCTGTGCTTGCACCTGCATACCATAGAGTTCAGCATCCCTAATCTCAAATACTCCCCAATCAGTATCCATCTTCTGATAGAAGTCATCCCAAAACTCTCGTGTTCTGTCCTTAGGAGATAAAGACTCAAAGATGTCTCTACGAACTACCATATTCTGAGCTCTGAACTCAGCCATATATTCCTTCCTAGAAGCCATTATATCAAGTAGTCTATTGGATTGAGTAATGTAGTCATCACTAGGAGCATTCTTGATTATGTCAGTTTTAAGCTTTGCTATCACTCTATCTATATCAATACCAGAGTCATCAAGGAACTTATACACCATGTCAAATTCTCTATTGAAGGCGTCACTACGCTGAGCAAGTGGTAAGCCTCTGGAACGGACAGTTGCTTGGGCTACTACCTGATGAGGTAGAGCGCCATAAGAATCACATATTGTCTGGACTGCCTTTATACACTGAGCCATTTCCTGAGGGCTAGCTACATCAAGGGAGACGAGTTGGTCAGTGAGTGCCCTTATTTGAGCAGTGGCGTATTCAGGACTCTTAATGAAATCTTCAACTAACATATCAGAAGCTACTTTCATAGTTCCATCTATGTCCTTGAATAGAGCGCCCCTATCATACGCTTTGATTATGTAGTCCCTAGCTGTCGGAGGCATATCAGGGTACAAACTCATAGCATTCTGGACTTCAGCTCGGGTTAGGTTCTTGTGAGTAAATAATTCCTTAACAGCTCTTACACTGTCAGGTGAGCCAGTAGTCATCATACGATAAGTTTCAGACTCAAGCTCCTTAACCAACTTAGCGTTTAGTCTGGGAGCATCAGGAGCAGATTTCAATAGTGCTTCTACCATTTCTCCACCATCTTCTCTGAATATCTGCTGAAACCTTCTGCCCACAAAGTTACGCCTAACATCCATACCTACAGCACCTGGTCTTCTTACAAGAGCAGTATATGCTTTGTTTGCCCACTTCTTGTTACCACCTGCTGCTAGCTGCAGTATCCAGTTATTCCAGCTGTCTTCTGTGCCCTCACGTAGTAAGTACCCTGTCATTTCTGACAGTCCATACTGTTCCATATTAACATCAGTCATCAACCCCATTCTGAGTCTACTCCAAGTCTCTACATTCATTCTTCTAGGCAGTACTCCACCAAGAGCAGAGCGAATATAGTCCTCCATTACATTCATAGGCCCATACATACCAAAGGTGAGGTAGGATTCTGCTGCTGGCTTTACTAGCCACTTATCAATATAGTTCTTCCATAAGGACTGTGCCCTAATCTCAACTCCATGAAGAAGTACAGATGCTCTGGAAGCGTCTACACGAGCAAGAGAGGCTGTAGCTTCCTCAATGTCAACAGCTATCTTATAGTTCCTCTTCATTAAACCTTTCATAGCATCATAAGCAGAGTCAGCATCAGCAAATGATAATGCTCCAGCCTTTATCTTATTAGACCTGTTTTGGATGAGTTTCTGAGCAAGTTTAAGATGAGTATCATCAGCTACTGTGACATTTAAGACTCTGAGAAGTCTACCAGCCGCTTCTTTATCAGTAGTCATATTCCTCATAAGGTAGTCCTCAAATATGTCATCAGTATTCATAAGAGTAGCCTTAGTTATATCCTCAGGCTGGAGTGAACTTCCTAATATCCTAGCCCAACTAGACACATCATCTATACCTACTGGAGTATGTTTTAAGAGTTCTCTGCCAGCCAATGCTGCCAAGTCGTCAGAGGCTGGATGAGCTAGAGCAAACTTTGTAGCTGCATGGACAGCATCATCTAGCTGGTCTACACCTATATTAACTAGTGGTTTGCCAGCATAGCGTTCTAGGAAGCTCCTTAGAACATTCCCTCCTAAGTGCTGTGATGTTGTTGCTCTTTGTCCAACTGTGCTGGGTAATCTACGCCATCCAGCCTTGAGTAGGTCAAACGGCAAGTCCATCAGTTCTCCTGCAGCT
>Ga0210003_1004213_pt1 | contig 11458 bp, 7 predicted proteins | sample LantaG_FD_182804 | JGI IMG/M metagenome (GOLD analysis project Ga0210003, IMG submission 182804) | Deep subsurface microbial communities from Baltic Sea to uncover new lineages of life (NeLLi) - Landsort_02402 metaG (SPAdes) (version 2) | ecosystem: Environmental > Aquatic > Marine > Oceanic >...
AAAGAAAGAAAGAAAGAAAGAAAGAAAGAAAGAAAGAAAGAAAGAAAGAAAGAAAGAAAGAAAGAAAGAAAGAAAGAAAGAAAGAAAGAAAGAAAGAGGGTGAGTGAGCTTTGAGGAAGTTTTTTCCCCCCCTTCGTCCGTCGCTCGAAAAATAAACTCTCTCCTTTCAGAGAAAAACTCAAAAAAACCCTCTCTCTTACCAGATACGCCGCGCTCCGCCTCGCGTCCAGGAACAGCGAGTACGCCCTCGACACGTCCTGCATCCTCACTTTGGGCGAACCGGCCCGCGAGGCCACGTGAGACGCAGCGCTGATGAGCTGCATCGCGTACCGCAGAGAGGTCTCGCACCCAACTTTCGTCAGCAACCCTTTCGCGTCGGGCTCGGCCTCGACGTCCTCCTCCTCGCACCGGATGTCCAGGATGCGCTCGACTTCCTTCTCGGTGTAGGGCCTGGTGTGGACCACCAGCAGGCGGTCGAGGAGGTCCGGCGGCAGGCCGTGAGGGCCAGAGTGGCTGGTGCCGCGGATGCGGACGACGCCGCGGTTGGTCGCCAGCACCAGCAGCGGCGCGGCCTCGGCCTCCATCGCCCGCCCCAGGAACGCGAAGCACTCTGCATCCAAAGCGTGCGCCTCGTCGATAAACAAAACTCCGGGGGAGACCTCGGCCTTGCCCTCTTCACGCCACTGCCCGACCTTGGCATCGATCGCCTCTCGGACCTCGGGCCTGATCTCTCCCGTGTCGCCCGCAAACAGCGCCATGAAGCCCGAAGACCTCGAGTTGACGACGTCGACGTCGTGTAAGGAGACGCTGTGGGCTACCTCGCGTCGCTTGGCGATCTCGCCAGAGGGGCAGGCGACGAAGCGCGTCGCGGAGCCCAAGGCATCATAATCGCGCGACCGCGCCAGCGACCGGCCCAGCGTCGTGACTTTCCCCGAGGCCTTGTCGATCGCCACGACATCGCCCGCCGTCACCCTGGCGGCCAGCAGCGCGTCGACCATCTTGGCGCCGAGATCAAAGACTGTCTCCATGTCGGTGGTCTTCATCGTCAGCCTTCCCGAAGGGGCGGCGGTGTTTGTGGGCGCGACTCCCGGAGCGACCGAGCTGGCCGGAGGAGCGCGGTCGATCTCGAGCTCGACCACCTCGCCCTCCAGGACCTCGGCCTCCTCGCGGATGCGGACTCCGACGGCCCTGCGCAGCGCCTGCGTCAGGGCCTCGGTCTTGGACATCTCGAGCGAGTAGACCTCGGAGGCCGTGAGCTGCGCGAACGGCACGTCGTCGCCGAGCGCGCGGGCCATGCCCATGGCGATGGCGGTCTTGCCCGTTCCCGGTTGACCCGCGAGGAGGACGCCTCGGCCTGCTACTTTCCCCTCCTTGATCATCTGGAGGACGACGCCGGCGGCCTGAGAGGGGTGGAGGTGGAGGAGGTGGTGGAGGTGGTGGTTTTTTTTTGGAGGAGGAAGAGGAAGGTTGAGAGAGGAGGTTGAGAAAGGCGACGAAAAACGAAAAAGCGTTTCAAAGCTGGCCAATGGTTTTTTTTCCATTTGGCCGGTTTCTGCGGTTTTGACGAGTCTCCGCGTGCTGCTTTTGCAACTCTGCAACTTTGAAAGAGTCAAAGACGATGCGTTCTCAACATCGCGGCACTCGAATCGAGCAGCAGAGCGCTCGAAGACGTCGCACGGAGGCGATGATTGATCGCCGTTGAAGAAGCGGAAGACGGACGGCCGCGGGCCGTGAGCGGCGACGAAGCCATTGAAATCTCATCGCCGCCGCCTTGCCTCGTAGCGCTCAACGCTCTCCTCGCCTCAAGCTATCAAATTCACCTTGCGCGCCGTCTCCTGACCGACCATGCCCTGCGCCGAGGGCTTGGCCTCGAGGTGCTCGTCCAGGCCGAGGCCGCGGATGTGCGAGTGGGCGCCGATGCGCTCGACGCGGGTCAGGTCGCTCCCCTGCGGGTTGGCCTGCGGGGCGATGCGGACGCCGCCACCAGTGGCGGAGCGGTCGGCCATCTCAAATGCGTTGGTACGCGTGTGCCGAAAGGGAGAGAAGAGGGAGAGAGAGAGAGACGCGGGAAGAACTCCACTCCTCTTCTTCTTCTTCAAAAAAAAGTGAATTCTTCAAGTTTTCTTTCAAGTTTTTTTTTCCCTCAAGCTCCTCCTCCTCTCAGCCCGCCCAGCCCCGCCGCGTCCAGCAGGCTCTCCCAGTAGCGCCCTCTCTCCGCTGCTGCAGCAGGATCGTCCAAAGCAGAGACCAGCTCAGAGACTTTTTCGTCTTCCTCGGCTGCTGCTAAAACCGTCGTCGTTGTTGTTGTTGTTGTTGTTGTTGTCGTTGAAGAGCTCTCCTTCTTCTTCGTCGTCGTCGGTGTCGTCGTGTTCGCTCCTTCGCCCAGGGACGGAAGCAGCCACTCCCTCGCCGGCCGCAGCTCCGGGTGCGTCCCGCAGATCACGGCCACGCCCCTGCCCACCCGACACCGCACCGCGGCCGCGCCCCCTACCGAGGCGGCGGCGACGGCAGGAGAAGAAGAAGCAGCGGCAGGGCTCGAAGAAGGCGAGGGAGTCGGACTCTCCCGGTAGCGGGCGAGGACCTTGACGGAGACCCCTCCGACCTCGCACTCGTCGGGCACGCGGCTCGACCCTCCCGCGCCTTCTCCTCCTCGGAGCACGAAGACGGGGCCGCCGTTGCAGTAGTCGAGGCACTCTCTCCATTGCTCCTGTTCCTCTTCTCCTCCCTTGGTACTCCTCCTCCTATTCCGCCACGTAAGCCTCGTCGCCGCAGCCCCGGCCTCGGTCTCGTACCTGAACCCCGGCACCACAGCCCCCAGCGCCACGCCGGGGAAGAACCTCAACTCCCTGTCCCCTTCCACTCTCAGCCTCTCGTTTTCGACTTCAAACTCGACGCGGGAGCAGCCGTAGTAGGCCCCGGCGCACAGGCCCAAATAAGACCCGCCGCGCTCGGCGACGAAGTCGCGGATGAGGTCGTTGCCCCTGCCGTCGAGGTCGGAGCAGTAAGGAAGGTCCGCGCCGCCGGGCATCACGAGGGCGAGGGCTTTACCGGCAGAGGTGGAGGTACCATCTTCTTCTTCTTCTGCCGTCGTCTTACTCCACGACCCTTCGAGCAGGGCGGAGGTCGAGAGGGTGAGGACGTCGGCGAGTGGCAGCGAGAGCGCGAGCGAGCGCGCCGCCGACAGCGCGCTGCGCGCCCCCGCTCCCTTGCCGGTGTAGACGTAGATGCGCGGGCGCGGTTCGGATGGCGTCGTCGTCGAGGAGGAGGCCATGGTGACGGCTGCGACGGGGAAGCAGCGGCTGCGAACGCAGAGGCAGGGCATCAAAATTGGAGAGAGAGAGAGAGAGGCTTGATCGATTGTTTTTTTGAGTTTCGTCGCCGAGCGAAGAGCGAAGAGCGAAGCAGGCTCGCACAACAACTTCGACCATCGATCGGAGAGAGAGAGAGAGAGCTCTCTTCTCTCTTATCTCTTCTTCTTCTTCCGCTTCTTCTCTCTAGTTCTTCCCCCTCGGAATGCCGCCCCGCCGGCGCGCGGACGACGACGGAGACGGCGCTGCCGCCGCCCGCGGCGCGCCGAGGCCCAGGACCCAGTGCGTCGAGGAGAGAGAGAGAGAGAAGAGAAGAAGAGGCATTGAAAAAATGTTTCGACACTCGGAGATGTCTCCGAGCTCTCACTTCCACTTCCTCACTCTCTTCACCCCGAAACCTCAATCCCAACAGGTACGCCCGCGGGGCCATCATGCGCATCCGCGCCCATAACTTTATGGTACGAGAAAGAGCACGGTGGAGCGAGAGAGAGAGAACGAGAGAACGAGAAGAAGAAGAGAAGAAAGAGCATCGTCGAGAACGACACTCGCTTCGAAATTTTCGAAAAACGGAAGGGAGAAAAAACTCAACCTCTTCTTCTCTTCTTCTTTAAAAAAAATCCAGACCTACGGCAACACCATCGACTTCACGCCCGGGCCGGCGCTCAACCTCGTGATCGGCCCCAACGGCGCAGGGAAGTCGTCGCTGGTCTGCGCGATCTGCATTGGGCTCAGCGGCGCGCCGTCGCTGCTCGGTGAGTGTTGCGGTTTCTTGTTTTTCCTCAAGCTCTTTTTCGATTTTCTTCACCTCTTCTTCTTCTTTTTCTCACCTTCTCTTCCTCTCCACCACCCAACCACCACCACCACCCGTTCCAACTAGGCCGCGCCCGCGACCTCTCCGAGTACGTCCGCCGCGGCGCCCAGACCGGCTGGGTCGAGATCACCCTCGCGTCGGGCAGCCCGCGCGTCCCCGACACCGCCATCCGCCGCGACCTCAACTCCTCCGACTCGAGCTCCGTGTGGACAGTCAACGGGGCGCAGGCGCGCCAGGGCGACGTCTCCAAGCTCGTCCGCGACCACTTCTCGATCCAGCTCGACAACCTCTGCCAGTTCCTGCCGCAGGACAGGGTGTCGGAGTTCGCGAGGCTGACGCCCGCGGCGCTGCTGGTCGAGACGCAGCGCGCGAGCGGCGACGGCCTGGGCCTGTGCGCCGCGCACCGGGAGGCGGCGAACCGGAGCTCGCTGTCGTACGCGGAGGACTTGCGCGCCGCGGCGCTGCGTGGGGAGCTGGCCGCGGCGGCCAGGCAGCAGGAGGCGGTGCGCGGCGACGCCGAGCGGCTGCAGCAGCGCGAGGGCCACACGCGGCGCGCGCAGCTCGCGCGGACCAAGGAGAAGCTGCTCCGGGCCGACCGCTGCGACGCCGAGGTCGAGCGCACGCGCGCGATGATCGGGGCCGCCAACAGGACGATCGCCGCGAACGAGGCCGCGCTGGGCCGCGGCGGCGGTCAAGGCCCAGTCAACGGCGAGGAGCTCGAGCAGCTCGCCGGCGAGCTCTCGCGCGCGAGCAAGACGGCCACGGACCGCGCCAAGGACGCCCGCAAAACGCTCGAAAAGCAGGTGAACAAGGTCGAGGAGGCGGTGTGCAGGGTCGACGTCGCGCGCAACAAGCTCGCGGCGGTGCCGGCGATGGAGGCGGCGAGGGCACGCGACCTGCGGGGCGCCGAGCAGCGTTTCGCCGAGGCAGAAGCGACCCTCAACGCCATCTTGCTCGAGGGCAGCAGTGGCGGCGACTCTTCTTTGGGGGGCTCGTTCGCTTCCTCCCACGGCAACTCGCAAGCGCTCGAGCAGGCCAAGGACAAGGTCGAAGAGCTCGCGCGAGAGCTCCGCACGGTCCGCGTCGCGAAGGACGGCAAGGTCGCCGAGTTCCACGTGGCCTGCGCCGACTTTAACGAAGCGAACGCAGCGCTGCGCAAGGCCAAGAGGGAGAACAACGCGACGGGGGCCGAGAAGGCGCGCCGGGCCAGGTTTCTCCGCGTTCTCAGGCTCTTGAATGAGGTCGAAATGCTTCGTTCGAGGGAAAGGCTCTACAAGGGAGCCGTGTTCGGTCCCGTCGGGGCGGAGATCGAGATCAAAGAGTCGGCGAGGGAGAGGGCGGCAGTGAGGGCTGGCCGCCGCGACGGCGACGAGAACGGCGACGACGACGGCGGCCGCAACGATGAGAACGGCGAAGCCGCTTCCGCGGCCGTCGCGGCCGAGGCCGCCTCCGTCGTCGCGAGGATGCTCGAGTCCTTCGTGCCCCTTGGCGTGCTGAACCAGTTCGTCGTCACGCACGAGGAGGACCAGAGCCGCATTATGGACCTCGCGAGGGGCGTGCAGGAAGCGTCGGCGGTGGCCCAAGTGCAGCCTGGCGGCGTGCTGCTCAACGGCGTGGGGCTGCGCCCGAAGATCAAGATGACGACGGAGCTCCGCGAGCTCGGGGTCGAGTGCACCCTGGGGGACATCATCGACGCGCCCGCCGAGATCAAGCGCGTGCTCGAGGACGAGGCCGGCGTCGACTCCGCGACGGTGGTCACGTTCCGTCGCGGCGGGCGCGCGCCGTCGCTCGCCAATGTGCGCCGCGTCTGCCCCGCGGTGAAGGCGCTCGTGACGCCCGAGGGGATCCAGCGCTGCCTCACCTCGCGATACAACAGGGCCGCCTCCACGACGACGGTCGAGCCTCTGAGGTCCAGGTCGCTGCTGTTCGAGGACTCCGAGGGCGCGAGGGCCAAGGCGAGGGCGGTGCAGGAGACCGTTAGGGCGGTCGCCGAGGCCGAGCGAATCAAGGACAAGCTCTATGCCGAGTGCGCAGAGCTCGAGACGCAGGAGACCGCGGTCCAAGCCGCGCTCCGCGTGGCCGGCAACGAGCTCCAAAGGCTCAAGGGCAGGCGCGAGAAGGCCGAGGAGGAGGTCAGGAACGCTCAAATCGCCGTGACGGTGCTGCGCAACAAGCCCAGCGTCGAGGCCCAGGCGGCCCAGCACCGCCAGGAGCTCGCCGCCGCCGCGGCCGCGGCACAGGAGCTGGCGGCGCTCGCCGCGCGCACCGCGCGGGAGCTCCACGAGCTCAACGGCGCCGCCGCCGCCACCGCCGCCCTCGCCGCGGAGACCCAGGCCCGCTCCAGGGCCCTCGCCGAGGTCACGCGCCTCCACAGGGTCCAGCTCAAGAGCGCCAAGGCGACGAGGAAGTTGCTCGAGGGCCGCCTCGTGAAGGAGGAGCGCGCGGCGGCGGCGGCTTACGCGGCCGTCGGCGACTTCGCCCCTGGCGGGGTCAGCGACCCGGCGGACTTCGACGACGAGACCAGGGCCGCCCTCGCGGCCCTGCCCGGCGAGCTCTACGCCCTCCAGCGCGTCGTGGACGACGCCGAGGCCGCGGCGGCCGGGATCTCGGCCGCCGACTCGGACGCGCTCCGCCGCTTCCGCGAGCGCGGCGCCGCCGTCGCGCGCCTGCGCGCCGAGGCCGACTCCGCCGACGCCGCCGCCGAGCGCGCCGCGGCCGCGGCCGCGGAGGCCAGGGAGAAGTGGCTCCCGCGGGCCAGGGAGCTGATCGAGACGGTCGGGGCGGAGTTCGCGGCGGCGATGAGGAGGCTCGGGTGCGACGGCGACGCGACGCTCGTCGAGGGCGACGATGGAGACGACGAAAACGGGAATGGTGCTGCTGCTGCTTCCACTGGAAACCCCACTTCTCGACGCCGCCCACCCAACCCCAACGAGGCCTCGGTGCGCCTCCGCGTCCGCTTCCGCGAGGGCGAGCGGCTCCAGACGCTGGACGGCTCGAGGCAGTCTGGCGGCGAGCGCTCGGTCGCGACGATCCTCTACCTCGTGGCTTTACAGCGCGTCGCCTCGGCGCCCTTCCGCGTCGTCGACGAGATCAACCAGGGGATGGACCCAACCAACGAGCGGGCCGTCTTTGGGGTCTTGGCCGAGGCCGCGGGCGCAGCGGGCACGCCGCAGTGCTTTTTGCTGACCCCCAAGCTGCTGCCCGACCTGCCCTATTCGGACTCGGTCACTGTCTTGCAGGTCGTCAACGGCCCGATCGCGAGGGAGGCCGTGGAAGGGGGGGTGACCGCGGCAAGGATGCTGAAGGGACGCAGGATGCTCGGCGGAGGAGGTGGAAGCGGAGGTGGTCGAGTGGCGGCGAGAGGCTGAGAGAGAGAGAAATGAAATGAACTTGATCTTCTTCTTTTTTCTTTTTCTTTTTTTTGTTCTTGGAAACATCATCACACAAAAAAAAACTATTCTCTTTTATTTTATATCTCCCTCTCGATGTCTCTCTCTCGCGCTGTGTCTCTCTCTCTCTCTTTCTCTCTCGCACGCGATCGCCCAAAATGGAAAAAAAAGAAAACGGAAAAGGCAGCATCAACAAAAAAAACAATATAAATTTCAGGTTCGTTTTTTCTTCTTTCTTTTCTTTCTCGACTCGGCGCGCGAGCTCTCGCTTTCTCGCTTTCTCGCTTTCTCTCTCTACTACTGCTTGTTCAAGCAGACGGGGCACTTCCACTTGCCCATCCTCTGCGCCTTGGCCGGCGTCATCGCCACGCACTCCCCGTCGTACCACGCGTCACAGAAGTCGCACGCGATCCAGAACTCGCCCACGGCGTACACGCGCCCGCAGTTGGGGCAGGGGTCGCCCTCGCCGTCGGCGTACGCCTCGGTCGCCGCGCCGGCGTCGCCGTTGCCGCCGGCGTTGTTCGCCGTCGCCGCCGCGTTGGCCGCCTCGGCCGCCGTCGTCGCTTCCTCGTTCACCCTCTGCGCCTTCGAGGGGCGGCCTCCTCCGCCTCCTCCTCCTCGCCCGCCACCGCCTCCTCCTCGCCCTGCTGCGTTCGCCTGCGCCCCGCCAGCTCCGGCACCATTTCCGCCTCCCCCGCCACCGTCGCCGACGTCCGCCGCTTTCCCCGACACCACCTCGTAGCAGGTAGGCAGCTCGTTGATCATGTCGAACAGCCGCTCCCTCCCTTCCTTGTTGAGCCGCGCGCCGTTGTAGAACGCCACGGCGAGGAGCCACGTGTCTGAGTGCACCGCCACCAGCGCGAGCCAGTCCGCGCGGGCCATGCCGTTGCGCGCAAAGTTGATGCCGAGCGCCGGCTCGGGAAGCTCCGGGGGCACCTCCTCGGCCGGGAGGTCGACCTCCCACGTGGCGTCGGGGTTGCCGTAGAGGCAGAGGTTTTCTCGCTCCGGGTTGGAGAGCTCGTAGAAGCGGTCTTGGCTGTGTTGTTGGGGTTGGGGCGGAAGAGGCGGAGAAGGAGGGAAGAGGTCGAAAGAGGAGAAAAGGGTGAGTGTTTTTTGTTGGTTTTTCCTCGCTTTGAAGAAGACGACGGCCCCGAGCCGCCGTCGTGCGATTTCTTCGGCGATGAAATGACGCGCGCTGAGCCTGGTTGCAGGCATCTCCTTGTCTTCTAACCACGACAAGCAGTCTCTGATCATCCATTTGCGATCACTGGCACTTTCTAATTGGGAAAGCATACAGCGGAAGACGGTCCGCGAGGGGGGGAGTCGTTTCCCTTTTTTTGATGCCGCCATCAAAAAGGAAAAGGACATGTCGCTCGTCCTTGTCGCGGCCGAAAAGAGAAAAGCCGATGAAAAAACAGAAAAAGCAAGAGAAAAAATAGGGCTCGCTGCGGGCTCGTTTTTCGTTTTGCGAAACGTGGAATCTCACTCCAGGGGATGCTCCGTTGAGAGAGTGTCCCCTTCGTGCGAGTTGATTGCCCAAATAAAACGCGAAAGCGTCTCAACGCGGGACGAGAAAAGTCATCGATGTCGACGAAGGAAAAAGAAGAAAAAAAAACCATTCGACGGCTAGATGATGCTTTTTCTTCGTTCTTTCTTCTTCTTCCTCCTCCTCCGACCCAACCGAAACGTACTCTGGTCCCAGCGCCCGGAGGATGCCTCTCCGCCTGGCGGCAAAGTCCGCAAACACCTCCTCGGGGGTCCGCATGGGAATGGGACGTAAAAAGAAAAAGACAAGCGAGTTTTGGAAAGAGAAAGAGAAAGAGAAGAGAGGGGAGGAGAGAGTTTAGTGGAATTGAGAATGGGGGACCTTTGAAAGAAAAAAAATGAGTTTTTTCCTCACTTATTTTCTTCGACGAAGAATCGCTCGTCTCTTTTTTCGTTCACTTTCCACCACGCGCACGCAGCCATGCCGCGCAAGATCACCCACTTCTACACGTCCCAGGACGCAGCGAAAGCCGCGCGCCTCGAAGGACGCAGCGGCGCAGGCGCAGGCGGCTCCGCGGCGGGACGGCTCAGGCCCTACTTCTGCACGTCGACCGGCGCCCATCTGCTGACGACCGACGCCGACCTCGACGACGAGCGCAGCCCGCTGCCGCGCCGCAGGACCGACGGCGCCCTGGTCCTGGACGAGACCAAGCACACCTTGCGGCTGTACCTGGTCGACGGGGGCGTGAAAGTGGTCGGCAGGCGAGGTGGGGTCAGGGAGAAGCAGCTGCGGCTGTGCGTGGCCTGCGACGCCGGAGGAGGCGGCGGCGGCGGCGGCGGCGAAAAGACCTCTTCTTGTGCTGCTGCTGCTGCTTCCGCTTCAACGGCGACGACCACAAAGATCCTCCTCCCCGTCGCGTACCGCACGGACGCGAGGAGCAAGCTGCTCTACATCCTTCCCGGGGCCGTGACGAGCCTGGCCGGGGGCGGCGTGCTGCCGGAGGAGGCGCTGGCGGAGGCGACCTCGGCGGTGGCCGCAGCTGCCGCAGCCGTCGCCGCCGCTGCTGCTTCTTCCGACCCCAACGGCGGCAGGAGGCAGCTCGCCCTCGTGAGCAGGCAGCAGCAGCTCCGGAAGCAGAAACTGCTGCCTCCTCCCTCGTGCGTGCTGCCCCTGCGCGGTGGGGGATGTCAGGCGTCGATCCTGATCTTCGAAGGAGGAGGAAGTAAAGGAGGAAGAGAAGGAGGAACAGAGGAACAAGCCGCCGCGCGTTTTGTCGGCGTGACCCCCGATGCCTTTGTCTTTATCTCCAAGTCAAAGGTGCCCTCGGCTGCCTCCGACGAGCAGGCGATCGAAGCCGCGAGGGAGGCCCTGGGGTGCAGGAGGTCGCAGCTGGCGATGCAGAAGGGGCCGAGCTTGATTTTTGCGAACAGCGGTGGTGGTGGAGGCGGTGGAGGCAAGCGGAAGCGCGACGGCGAAGGAGGAGAAGAAGAAGAAGGAAAGAGAGAAGCACCAGCACCAGCACCTCAGTGCAGCCGCTTACTTCTCGTCACCGGCGTTCCTCCTCTCGCCGTCTTCGAGAAGCTCAGGGCCGCGTGCGATCGGAAGCAAAGCTAAGAACAGAGAAAAACGATTGTAAAAAACCAAAAACAAAAACGCACTTTGATTTTTTTCTTCAGTTCTTTTCATTTCGTTTTTCTTTTTCATTCTTCCTCGCAAGTTCTTCTCTCTGATTTCGCTCGATACTCCGCCTTTCCATCACCTCCCAAACCGCTGCGCCGTCGTCACAAACCTCTTGCACGCCTCCCGCACCCCCGCGCGCGTCGCCCCGGCGATCTCGCCCAGGAAATAGACCTCGGACTGAGCCAGGCCCCAGGCCGGGAAGCCCGCCAGAGTGAACGAGCGGCCGTAGCAGAGGCAGACGTGCGGCTTCGCCGTCGAGGGCTCGCCGAAGCGCGTGGCCGCGAGGGCGGCGTCGAGGTCTCGGGTGGAGGAGGAAGAAGAAGAGGAAGGAGGAGGTCGTTCGTCTTCTTCTTCCTTTGTCTGGGGAAGAGAGGCGGCAGCGGCGGAAGGGAGAGCGGCGGCAAAGCTCCTTGCCTTGTCGCCCTCCCCCTCTTCTCCTCGCTCCTTCCGTGCGACTGCGACCGCTGCAGCCGCGGCCAGCAACGGCGCCTCTGTGTCCTCCCCGGAGAGGAGGTGGACGTGGAAATTCGTAGCAGAAGGAGAAGCAGAAGAAGAAGAAGAAGGCGAGGAAATGGAGAAGAGCGGTCCCGCCCAACTCTGTTGCAGCGTCGTCGTCGTCGTCGCCGCCTCGCTCCTCCTCTTCCTCCGCCGAAGGAGCTCCTCGCTCAGCTCCGGGGCCCGCCGCTTGACGTGTCCGGCAGGGTCGAAGACCAGGAGTCGCTCAAGGCCCGAGTCAAAGCACCTGAGAAGAGTTTTTTTTGGGGGGGGGAGAGGTCGAGGGTGA
>Ga0210003_1004215_pt1 | contig 11451 bp, 6 predicted proteins | sample LantaG_FD_182804 | JGI IMG/M metagenome (GOLD analysis project Ga0210003, IMG submission 182804) | Deep subsurface microbial communities from Baltic Sea to uncover new lineages of life (NeLLi) - Landsort_02402 metaG (SPAdes) (version 2) | ecosystem: Environmental > Aquatic > Marine > Oceanic >...
AGCTCCGCCGGTTATCCCGACTCTGACCTCGCCGCCTGTCGAGCCGAAAGTCGGATCGACCGAACCTGCTGACGCCAACGCGACGGTCGCAGTTGTTCCGGAGCCCATAGCTCCCAAGTCACCGCTCGAAAGATATCGCGAGCTGAAAGAGCAGGTCAAGGCCGAGCATGCCAAACCGGCAGACCAGCAGAATTACACGGACCTGAAAAAGGCGCTGCTTGAAATCGCCAACGACAAAGAGGCCGGCAACGCGGCACGTTTCTCACAGTTCGTCGTCAGGCAGATCGAGGGCTACGAGCTGGCTTTGGCGGTCGTAAAAGAAGTCAAGCTTCAAAATGAGCAGCTTGAGAAGGTCAAGGCCGGAATCAATAAGGCCAAAGCGACAAGAATGGCCGAAGTTGGAACTATGGGTAAGTTCGCAGTTGTCGGAGAATTCCAAACTTATCAGACCTACGGCCCGGGACACTACCGGATTGTTGACGAAGCCGGCAAAATGGTCTGTTACGCTTTACCAACCGGTGTAGCTTCGCCAATGGATTTGGACGGTTTCGTCGGCCAGAAGGTCGGTCTTGTCGGAACGATCGAGCCGCACCTGCCGACAAAGAAAGCTCTCGTAAGATTCACGGCAATTGTAAAGCAATAACTCATTTGCGATTGCCGATTTTCGGTTTTCGATTTCGGCAATCGGCAATCTAAAATCGGTTAATTGTTTTTCAATATGTTCCCTCCAAAGCTGGGAATATTCTCGTTCGTTCTATCTTGCGCTGAGTGCGAGCGATTCGGCAAGCTCTGCCAATCCCGCCGCCTCATTCTGTTCGTACTGATAATCCTGCTCATACGGCCCGAATAGCTCGGACCATTCGTACTCAAGCCTCGGCGTCCTGCCTATGCCGTCGATTCGGCCGTCCGCCCAGATGGTCATATCCCCTTTGCCGCGATAGGCGACACTCAATCGCTGGAAGCCTTCCTGCCCGCCGACAGGGTCGACGAGACTCCAGTGACTTTCCTGTGTCTTGGGAGTCTCATCGTTGTAATAAACGTCGGCTCCGAAATCTTCGTCGGACGGCGTGTAAGTCCCGTCAGTCCATTGGTTGGTCGTAATCATCGCTTCGCCATGATGCCAGACGTTTTGCGGCGTGCGCAGATCGTAGAAATCAGGCCCGGTCCGATTCGGATTGCATGTCATAACTCCGCCGAAGCCTTCCGGCGCATAGTAGTTCAGGAATGTGCCCGTCATGATCTCGTAATTCTGCAGTTCCGCAAAAACATCGCTTAGCTGCATTGACAAATCTGAGCCGGGAAGATAAGTAAGCGCATATCGGCACGCAATCATCCGCGGCATGCGCCCGAATGATATGTCCGCTCCCGAAGACTGGTAATCATGGAGCGATACCAATGTGCCGAACTCATTGACGCCCTGGGCTGCCGTCACCATGCCCGGGAATCCCAGGTTGACCCAACGGGCCGAACCGTCATCGGGGACATAAACAAACAACACATGGTGGTTCAGACTGCCGATGGGCGTCGGAAAATCCAGTCGACGAGTAGACAAGGTCTTAATTGGTGCCGCGACATACCGGCCCCAGCATGTATGGCTTCGGCATGCGTAACTCAGGTCGCCGATTGCGTTGAACATTTTAAGATCGAGTTTGTTGATACCCGCAGCGGGGTATTTTTCAGCCAGAGCCTCGACCATGCCATCCAGTTCCTGCTCGATCTCGGCCGGCCTCCATGCAGAACCGGCCATCACGATTCTTAATACACTATACCAGCCGCCCAGGAGCTCCTTCGTCTCCTCCGCCGTTTTAACGATGTAATCCGCCAGGAGGTCCCCATGTGCATAGCCCATTTCGTAGTACGAGCCGTAGAGGCGTACGACAGTGTATCCCTGCCCCGCGGCATTAAGTTGCTGGTCTATGATTATACCATTGGCGACGGCGGTTGATAATGAAAGACTCGCTTGCGGCGTGCCGCCATAGGCACCCATATTGATTCTGTCGCCGTTGGGAAGCGGCTCCAAACCGACGGGACTATTCGGATCACCGGCATCGATGCAGTCGCTCGTTAAATCATCGATGACCCAGCTTTCGCTGGCCGGGTCCCAGCGCCCTGTCTGCGATTTCAGATGATAATCGCCATCTACCCATGCAGCATTCGGATCGTTTGGCTCGACGACGACGTTAGGATCATTAACATCGGCCCAATAACCGGGCTCGGCGAAACACGGATCGACAGATATGGAACCCGTGCCCGCTAATGTGTCGTCAACTCCGTTATCACGCATGTAATTCGCATCGTTATGCCACAAATTGTTGTAATTCAATATTGGTGAACCGGTCACGAAATTATGATTGATACCGTTTGTGTGCCCGGTAATGATGTTATTGACGATAACAGGTGAAACCATCACCCTCAGTGTTATTCCATCTTTCTCGTTATTCACTATCGTATTGTTGATAATACCCGGATTGCTTGGGCTTTCCTCTGAGCCGTAAATATAAAAACCATTAGAATTGTTCTTGATAATATTATTTCTTACCTCGGGATTAGCACCGTACCAGAGGCCTATACCATAATTGCTATGGACAATAATGTTGTTTCTAATGATGGGTGTATAGCTTCCCCATATATATACACCACAGTTCATATGTCCTGAATCATTCTCCCCGCTGTTTCTTAATGTAAAACCGCTAATAGTTACGTCATTGGCCCGGGCATCCACTACATCTCCATATCCGTTGGCGTCTATAATCGTCGCTTCAGCTCCGGCTCCGGATAGATTAATCCCATTTTTCAGGGTGATATTCTCATAGTATGTACCGGGTGCTACGCTGACTGTGTCGCCATATTCTGCCGCATCTATCCCGGCTTGTATGTTGTCGAAATCCGCCCCGGCATCATCGTCCACGTAAATGACCTTACCACAGGCGAATGGGCAGAAAAGGACCACGATGAGCATCAAAGAGATTGTCCGAAAAACTCGTGTAAATCCGGCTTCCATCATTTTTAGTTCCTCCAGCCCCCATTTTTTCAGGCAATAGGGCAATAAAAGGCTTTCCCCGATTATTTCTGTTACATAGTATACCAGAAGGCGGCTGTACCTGCAAAGTGCAAAAGACAGGAGAGATGAGCGATGAGGGACGAATCGTCCGTTGTCCTTCCTCTCTGTCATAAATCGTCGCCCGGACTTTGTTCCACCCCTTTTGGAGTAGTTTGGGCATTGAAATTGGCTTTGATTGGCTTTGTTTTTTCGGCTGCCGAACCCTGCATAATATTTTATAATCCTTTGTAATAACTGAGGTTGCATTAATTTCAGCCCCTGTAAAATTGGCTTTGTTTTTTCAAATCGGGTTTTCAACCCCCAGATAAATCTGGGGGCTAAATAAGATTGGCTTTGTTTGGCTTTGAATTGGCTTTGTTTTTTCGCCGCACAAAACCGCAAAAATCATCATAACCCCTTTTCATATAGATATATGCGTTCATTTTAACCGCCGGCAAATTGGGTTTGTTTTTTCAAATTAAGCTCAAATTTTCGTCGTTTTCTATTCTTTTTCACCTGTTTTTTTCATTATTCTGCCTTTTTACGACACAGATTTACACCGATTAACACTGTTGTTTGAGCAACAGAGAAATAATCAATAATCATTAATCATTTAGTTACGTATTATACGAACTGTCATACAAAAAGTCGGCCATATTCCAAATAAATCTCCATTACACGGCGTTCATTATTCAGCCACATAGGTCGGTAAGGTCAAAGAGAAGAGATCAAATAATCAATAGTAAATCGTAAATAGTCAATGGCGAGGTCTCCGTGAGACGGCGACCTTTGTTCGTAGTGCGTGCTCCGTAAGGAGTCCCAAGGACTGCGTAGTGCGTATTGCGTATAGACAGGTAGGGTGGCGGCTTGCCCCACCAAAAGGCTCTAATTCTCTAATTCGCTAAGATTTTCACAACTTTTTTTACTTTTTTCCAAAATTAGAAGGTAACATTTTGCCCGTGAAATACGCTATTCATATATGTAGTAGGTTTTATGTGATTTATCTCATGGGCTAAAGCCCGTGAGATACGCTGTAAGAAATAGAAAGACAGAATTTATTTGTTCTGGGCAGGAACAAAGGATATTATGAAACGGCAACCTTGAGCGAGCAATAAAAGGCAGACGTAAAGAAGTGAGTTTTAGGGCGACAGATGGGTATTGTGAAGAAAAACTACCGGATATTTTTGATTCGTTCTGCGGAGAAATAGTTATGATTCAGAAGAACTTCACTGATATTTGTAAGGCAGATATTGATTTTCTGATAGAAAACAAAATCGCTGAAGTAAAAACCCTTGAATACAAGGAAAAGCTTCCCGGACATACCGATGGCGACAAGAAAGAGTTTTTGGCGGACATATCTTCATTTGCAAATGCTAGCGGAGGTGATGTGATTTATGGAATCAAAGAAGCGATTGATGCAAAAAGTAAAAGAACTGGCGAACCGGATACAGTTGTTCCTCTGCAAGGTATGACAGCCGACGAAACTAAATTGCAAATTGAAAATATTATTCGTACCGGAATTGAGCCACGCATACCTGTTCATGTCAAGGGAATTGCGGGTTATGGTACTGACGGCAACGGCTTTGTCATACTTGTTCGTATCCCTAATAGTTTTGCTTCACCGCATATGATCACCTTTAAGAATAGCTCCCGATTTTATTGCCGAAACTCCGCAGGTAAATATCAATTGGATATTAACGAGATAAGAAATGCATTTTTAGCTACAGATTCGCAAGCAGAACGTGTCCGCAGTTTTTTGCAGAATCGGTTAGCTAAAATTATGGCGGATGAAACACCATTCCCTTTATCGACTGAACATCGCTTAGTCTTACATATTCTACCACTTTATCCCTTTCTCAACCATCAAAGGTTGCAATTGAACTCTAATAGAAATCTAACTTCAGATTTTATGCCAATAGGGGCTAGTGGTTGTGATAGTCGTTATAACTTGGATGGTTTTATAACTTACGATAGAACTTATGGGAATAGAACGCTCAACGATGGTTATTGCCAAATCTTCTTTGACGGAACTGTCGAAGCGGTATATGCCAAGATTCTCAGGGCCAAAGGTGGTAGAACTCCGCAAAATGGAGACACAGCTTTCATTGCGAGTAAAGCATATGAGAGATATACTGTTGCAGCCGTGAGGCACTATTTAGACGGCTACAAATCGTTAGGTATTGAAGCTCCCGCCGTTATCTCAATGACGCTACTTGGCTGTAAAGGTGCTTATATGTGGACAGATTCTTCTATTGGTCTAGATTATCAACCAATAGACCGAGACGTGGCTAATTTGCCTGAGGTGCAAGTTGGAAGTTTTGATGAAGAAGTACCAACTGTAATGAAGCCGATCTTTGATGCTGTATGGAATGCCTGTGGTCACCCTCGCAGTTATAATTATACAGAAGATGGAACTTGGAACGTAAGGTAAGATTCTCAATCTTTAAATCCATCAGGGAAATTAAAGGTGTACGGTACATTTTTCGATGAGTTGTGCTTGATAATGATAGGTTTTGATAGAGGACAGAGGATGACGTGAATTACTGCTGAGCTTTGGGACGCAGACATTGGCTGGAATTAATTATTGTGTCAACGGAATTACCCGCGCGAAAGAAATAAGGAGTGTAAGAAGGAAAGCCAGGTATTAACGGCTGGGGACAGTGAGCACACAACGGTGACTTTGCCCAATAATCCAATCGTTAGACGTATAGGAGAGAGTACGACATGGCGTTCGAAGAGTGCGACCTTTACGGAGGTATCGCTGGCGCTGAACTCCCGGTGGATCAGTTCGACCTAGGCCACGGTATCATCCTGTCCAGAACTTACGCCCACCTCATGGCTCCATTTATGATGGCTTTCACTCCCGCTCCACCCGGCAAGCACCACCCTGCACCGTGGAGGCCTGCAAAGGGTGGATTTGGTTTTGACATCGTGGCGCAGCTCCACATCCCGCGTGACTTCTCTCTGCCAGGCTGGTTTGACAAACTCAACACTATTTGGTGGTTAGCGGCTCTTCTGCGATTGAAGGCGTCTCACTCAGTCATAGTTCCTGTGGTAGCCAGCGAGGCGTTCTCTCACGCTCGTGATACAGAGAACGAGATTGAGTTCTGGCCTATTGAGATTGAGCCCTACCGCTTGCAGATGGTAGTTAACCCATCCATCCTCCTGGAAGACGATTTGTCTTGGGTGCGCGATCACTGGCCAGCTGGGGGACGTCTTATGTCGGAGAGCAAAGCTTTCAACCTTCTGTTCCGAGGTTTTGATCAATGCCTGTTCACGCGCAATCCAGCGCTGTCCCTCCTATTCCTCTGGAGCACCTTAGAGGGCATATTCTCCCCAGCTCGCAGCGAGCTGCGTTTCAGGATCTCTTCGAACATAGCTGCATATCTGGAGCAACCTGGAGAAGATCGTTTGGCCCTCCAGAAGAGAGTTGCTAAGCTCTACGATGCACGTTCTGCTGTTGCGCACGGCACGTCACAGCATGAGGACTCAGCGTTTAAGGATACCTACGATCTTGTCCGGCGCGTTATGATGCGCATATTGGCTGATAACCATGTCCCCAGTCGGGACGAACTTGAAGAGAGGTTGTTTGGAGCCGAGTAGAAATAATTAGTGCCGTTTACCAATTTATGAAGTTTAAGGAGAAAAGGGATGTCAACGACGTATAGAAACAGAGCCAGAAGAAAAAGAACTTCAATACACTGAATCTTGAACGTCCCTATTTAACCCATTGGTATAAAGCTGTTTTTGGCCGGGGGGTAATAAAAAAAGTCGCGCCTTTGATAGCGCGACTTTTTGAATAGCTGAAAAACGCAGGGTAGGGATTACGGTATTGCCCTACCATTGTGTCGCGGGCATCCCCTCGACAAGCTCGGGGCAGGCTCTGCCCTCGACACGAAATGGTGGGCCGAGGCCCACCCTACTTATTTATTTTTCCGCCCTGCCGGGTAAGACCGGCAATGACATTTGCTTAACGTCCGCGTCTTTCATCTGATCCTGGAATTGCTACGATATCGTCCGGCGGAGCCACTACTCCGGGTGACTCGAAATCCAGGGCGGCCGGAGTTAGCGTCAGGTTGTACCAGGGCGAACCGGTGTTCTCGGTAAGGTCCTTCCACCTGACAAGCTTGCCGGTATAGGTGGCGATTCGGCCCATTATCGCGGTGAGCGTCGATTCGGCGACGTTGCGGGCCTCGTTGAGCGGCTCGTTTTTGAGAATACTGTTTAGCAGATCGACGTGCTCCTGCACGTAGGCGTTGCGGTCGGGGAAGTCCGGCGGCTTGATGTCTTTTCCTTTAAGACCGCCTTCGCCCCATGTTTCGCCTCCGGTGCCTGCGAAGAACTCTCGAACACCGCCGTCGGTTCCGTTGACCTGGCGGCACATGCTGTGGATGTGGACGCCGTCGCCGTAATCGTAATCGACGCTGTGGAAGTCGAACTGGTTGCCGGTCTTTCGGCGTGCTCGGCCGCCGAAGCCGAGAGCGTTGTCCGGCGGATGCCCGATGTACCAGTTGGCGACGTCGAGATTGTGAACGTGCTGCTCGACGATATGGTCGCCCGACATCTCGGTAAAGCTGACCCAGTTGCGGACCATGTAGTCGGCGTCGCTTTCGTTCGGGTCTTTGGTCTTGTACCAGAGTGCCCCGCCGCACCACCAGACACAGCCGCCGACGATTTTGCCGATAGCGCCGCGTTCGACGGCGTATTGGATTCGTTGATAGTTCGCCTGGTGGCGGCGCTGCGTGCCGGCGACGACTCCGAGACCGTTCTTCTTGGCAACCTCACCGGCCGCGATAATCTTTCGAATGCCCGGCGGGTCGACGGCTACGGGTTTCTCCATGAAGACGTGCTTGCCAGCTTTGACGGCGGCCTCGAAATGTACGGGGCGGAAGTTCGGCGACGTGGCAATCAGCACGACTTCCGCGTCCGTTTCGAGAAGTTGCTTATAAGCGTTGCCGCCACCGAAGCATTTAGATGCGGGGAGCTGGTAATTGCCGCCGGTCGATTCGGCCTTTTGCTTAAACCAGTCGGCTGTAGCGACTAATTCCAAATCCAGCCCGTTGATATGCGTGGCGGCTTCCATGCAGTTGCCCAGGGCGCCGTTGCCCCTGCCGCCGCAGCCAATTAGAGCGATCTTCAGCTTCCTTTTAGCTCCTGCGGCAAAGATTACACTTTTGCCGGCCAGAATTGCCGCCGCCCCGGCCGCAGAGGTCTTCATGAAATCCCTGCGTGAAACTCCGGCGGTTCTTTCAATTGATTCATTCTTCATAAGTATTTCCTTCCAGTCATAGGGTGTGTCTCGCACACCATTTATTGGTGATGATGGTGTGCAGTGCACACCCTACCAAATCTAAATAATTCTTTCAATAGTGACGGGCCTAAAAATCGTCGCAGGCCCGATACGCGTCGATGACTGCCTGCTCGCCTTCCTTGCCTCCCTTGCTTTTGCCGTGCTCCATGCACAGCACGCCCTTGTAGCCCTTGTCGTAAATGTGCTTGAAGATGTTCTTGTAATTAATCTCACCGGTGGTCGGCTCATTGCGGCCGGGATTGTCACCGAGGTGGAAGGAGGCGATTTCGCTCCATGCCATATCGATGTTCGGAATCAGGTTGCCTTCGGTAATCTGCTGGTGGTAAATGTCGTCGACAATCTTGACCGAGGGGCTGCCCACCGCCCGGCAGATCATGTAGGCCTGGGGAATCTTGGTCAGGAACAGGCCCGGATGATTTGTCCAGGCATTCAACGGCTCCAGAACGATCACCAATCCCGACGGCTCAACCACTTCGGCGCAGTATTTGAGGTTCTCGATAACGTTGGCCGTCTGATAGTCCCATTCGAGGCCCTCGTCGAAGTGACCCGGCACGACCAGCGTCCATTTGGCGTTGACACGCTTGGCACATTCGACGCCTTCTTTCATTTTGTTGATCAGCATTTCACGAATTTCCTGATCGCGAGTGACGAACGACTTTTTGCCGAAGTCGGCGTAAAGAACGAACGGCCCTAAGGTCATGTCGAGCCGGCTCATTTCTTTTGCGATTTTTTCCTGTAAGTCTTTCGGCTTTCCCATGATGCCGTTATCGAACATCGCCGAAAAGCCCTGATCGGCCATGAATTTGAGCTGATCAATGGGGTCTCTGCCGACGTGTTCTCTGAACGCTCCGAGCGTAGGAGCATACTTCAGCTTGAACTTCTTCGAGGGCGTTGCCGCCCGAGCGGTCGATGTCCCCGCTGAAATCGCTACCGCCGCGGCTGCTGCTGCGGAAGCCATCAAGCCGCGCCGGGATATCTTCGCATCACCCGAATGTGAATTCTCTTGCACATTTTGCATTCTGATTACTCCTAAAATATTACGTTCTGACCGCTATTTCTTGAACGCGGTCCACTTTTGCTTGCTCTTGGTGCTTGCCAGAACGGTCTCGATGAAGAGCATGCCTCGCAGGCCGTCGTTGACATCCGGGAAGTCCAGCGCCAGGGGATCGGGTTTAGTTCTGGTTATCCTCGCCCGCACGGTATCGGCGAAGTTGCGGTAATTGTTGGCGAAGGCCTCGAAGAACGCCTCGGGATGGCCTGAAGGCAGGCGCGTGGCACGACCCGCCGCGGCGCTCTTGGCGCCGACGTACCCATTTCCACGGCTCCAGACTTGTACCGGTCCGTCCGGAACCTTGACGTACAACTGGTTTGGATGCTCCTGATGCCATTCCAGGCCCTTATCTTCGCCGTAGACCCAGATAGCAATATTGTTCTCTTCGCCGATGGAAACCTGGCTGGCGTGCAGAACGCCCCGTGCTCCGTTGTTGAAACGCAGCAGGACGTTGCCGTCGTCGTCGAGTCTCCGGCCCTTTACAAAAATCGTCAGGTCGGCACAGAGTTGAGTAATTTTCAGTCCCGTGACGTACTCGGAAAGGTTCTCGGCGTGCGTGCCGATGTCACCCATACAGCCGGCGCCGCCGCTCTGCTTCGGGTCGGTCCGCCAGGCGGCCTGCATCTGGCCCGTCTTCTCAATAGCCGTCGCCAGCCAGCCCTGCGGATACTGCACGACGATTTTTCGGATCTTGCCCAGGTCACCGGCACGGACCATGTCACGAGCAAGCTTCACCATCGGATAGCCCGTGTAGTTGTGCATAAGCCCGAACACTTTGCGTGTTTTCTTGACGATTTGTTTGAGTTCCTTGGCCTCTTTTGAGTCGATTGTCATCGGTTTTTCGCACATCACGTGGAAGCCCGCGTTGAGGAAAGCTTTCGCGATCGGAAAATGCCAGTTGTTCGGCGTGGTGACCGAAACAAAATCGATTCTCTCACCCTCGGGCAGCTTAAGCTCATGCTCGATCATCTGCTGGTAAGTGCCGTAAACGCGTTTGGGATCGAGCAAAAGCTCGCGTCCCTGCTGTTTGGATTTGCGCGGGTTGATATCGAACGCCCCTGCTACCAGATCTATGCCGCCGTCCAAACGTGATGCCTTGCGGTGCACATCGCCGATGAATGCTCCAGGCCCTCCGCCAATCATTCCCATTTTCAGTTTTCTATTAAGTTCCATGCTTGCTCCTTTCAATCAAATATCGAAATGACATCCTGTTTTTAAGATACTCTTTCAATGGTTCACTAATAAAAACACTTCGTCCTGTAAAAACGTCTTCTATCGAGATTATAGAGGCCCCGACCGACAAATCAACCCAAAAAGACGTCTTTCTTGAGGTCATTTAGACCAACAGGAGCAGTTAATATAACCCAACCGGAACTTCGCTGCAAGGGCTCGCTTAAAAGAATTCGCCGCTAAATGCCCGCCGGGGCCGGTAGAATTCGCTCGGCCTGATAATCCGGCAAAGTTAAGGTTGACCAATAGTTAAGTGTAGATTATAAATTTAATTATATTTACAAGTCGCTGATTTTGAATGTAAACGATAATTTCGACGGTGAGAACATGAAAACTGATATAAGAACGGTATCTGTTGATCTGTACTTTATTCCTGTCCAGACGAGAGTTCCGCTGAAGTTCGGGCCTGAGACGCTGACGTCCGTTATTTGTGCGCGAGCCTGCGTGACCGTGGCTTCAGCAAATGGAAAAAAGGCGCATGGATGGGGCGAGACCCCGCTTAGCGTCCAGTGGGCCTGGCCAAGCAGTTTAGGCTACCAGGAGCGATGCGATGCGATGCAGCTTTTCTGCCGGATGCTCGCAGAAGCGTGGGCCGGGTTCGACCAGCCGGCACATCCAATCGAAATAGGCAACGATTTTATTGAGTCCGTTCTGCCAAAGCTTTTGGAGCGGCTCAACCGCGAGCGGGGCGAGCAGGCGGAACCCATGCCGCACCTGGCGGCCCTGGTATGCTGCTCGGCGTTCGATGTCGCCCTGCACGATGCGTACGGCAAGCTTCTGGATCGCGATGTCTACTCGACCTACAACGCCGAATTTATG
>Ga0210003_1004216_pt1 | contig 11450 bp, 10 predicted proteins | sample LantaG_FD_182804 | JGI IMG/M metagenome (GOLD analysis project Ga0210003, IMG submission 182804) | Deep subsurface microbial communities from Baltic Sea to uncover new lineages of life (NeLLi) - Landsort_02402 metaG (SPAdes) (version 2) | ecosystem: Environmental > Aquatic > Marine > Oceanic >...
AAAATCACATCTCCAGATCGGGGTGCCCCTCCATGGAACCTGTCAGTCCACGTTGAATTCGGTCCTACCGATGACGATCAGTGGTGGAGGTTGAACGACTGTGGTTGCGCGCTTCGACCCGCGGCAACACCTCGTCGCCGAGCAGGCGCAGGCTGGCCCAGCCTTCCTCGAGTGGCAGTCCACCTACCAGGGGATTGATGACTACTTCACGCCGCCCGTCCAAGATTTGGTCGACGAGGTGCTGCGGGGTCAGGATTTCGACGCTCTTCAAGCTCCGCAAATGCTCGACGGAATTGGCGGGCGTTTCGTTTGGTCGAGGTACACCGTGGCGTTTCCAGCCGCTGTACTCCGCGGACTCGTTCATCATGAACGGGCCATAGGTCTTCCACGCGGCATCGGGATCGTTATGCAAGAGGGTGATGGTGCTGCCATTGGCGGGTCGATAGACGAATCCTTTTGCGCCCAACCTTTTGAGCTCGTCGTTGTACACGGCTTCCACAGCCGGCATAGCCGCGGGCGGGGAGAACGGCAGCCCGAAGCGCGCGGCCCTCTTGGCCGCGGCGGCGCTCATGCCGCCGATGAAGAAGAACGGATGCGGCCGTGTTCGTGGCTTGGGAGTGACGTTGACCAATTCACCTTTGTACGAGAAGGGTTCGTCACCCCAGGCCTTCAACATCACTGTCAGGCACTCGTCCATCAGCGCCCCGCGACGCGACCAGTCCCTGCTCACCGCATGATATTCCGCGGGGCGATATCCCATGCCCGCCACAAAGGAGAAGCGCCCCGCCGAGAGGTTGTCTAGGACGGCGACGTCCTCAGCCAACCGGAGCGGATCATATAGGGGAACCAGCAGCGCGTTGATGCTGATACGGATGGTTCGGGTCCGGGCGGCCAGCGCAGCGGCCATCACCAACGGTGAGGGCAGCCAGCCGGTGCTCGCCAGGTGGTGCTCCTCGCAGCTGACGCCGGTGAAACCGCGTTCGTCGGCGTATTCAGCCATGTCGAGCGCTGCCCGATAGCGCTCTGAGTGGTCAGCGGTGGGGTCATCGATGTTCGTCATGTTGAGGCGGAGCGCGGTTATCAAACCCATCGGGAAACCCTTTCCTGGTCAACATCTCCGGCCGCGGTGCGGCTGCATCCGGTGGAGTAACGCAAATCGGGTAGGCGATTCGCCTGGGGCTCTGCAAGTTTCACACTATGCCGTGACGGCAGCTCAGCCCACAACGTGCTGGTCGTGCTGCTTTAATTGGGCTATGGTTTTGACTCGCCGACAGCGTGCCGTCACCTTCATGCAACGGCGGTTCGCCAACCCGGTGATGGGCTCGATGCCCGCCCAAACCCTGTTGGAGACCACCGGACGGAAGTCGGGCCAGCCACGGCGCACACCGGTTGGCGGCCGGTTGGACGGCAACCGATTCTGGGTCGTGTCCGAGTTCGGTGCGCGATCCCAGTACGTCCGCAACATGCAGGCTGATCCGCGGGTCAGAGTCCGAGTCGGCGGTCGCTGGCACGCCGGCACCGCCCATTTGCTACCCGACGACGATGCAAATACCAGACTGATGGCGATGCCCCGGTTCAACAGTGCCGCGGTGCGCGCTCTGGGCGACAACCTGCTCACAATCCGGGCCGATCTCGACGAACGAGGGGTCGGCCCCGGCCCCCTCGAAGCGCGCGCCAAGGAGATGGGTCCGCCCGCTATTTCCAGATAAGTCGGATTTAGTAGTGAGCATTGCTAATGACCATGCCTGAAGTGGGGCGGGCGGGGCTCGAACCCGCGACCAATGGATTATGAGTCCACGGCTCTAACCAACTGAGCTACCGCCCCCGACGCGACTCCGCGGCCACCATGGTCGCATATGGACCATCAGGGGAAGATCGCCTGCCCACCCCATCGACTTCGTAGTCGTTCAGTGCCCCGGCGACGCGCGGCGCATCGGCGGCCGTGGACACCGCGATCTTGTTCACCGCGTTACGCATCGGCGCTGCTGTCCCCCAACGACAGCGCGACGAGTCCGGCCAGTCGTTCGGGCAGCTCATGGTGAGTCACAGCAGGATTATTGCGCTTGACTGACCGAGGACATGTGAAAGTCGGGGATCCGCAACGATGGCATCTGAGCCCGTGTCGCCCAGTCTCCCCACTCCCGCGGCAGGGTGAACTCGCTGACCCCGGCCTGGGTGGCGCGCCGCACCAGGTCCAGCGGGCTCTCGTTGAAGCGGAAGTTGTTCACCGCAGCGGTGACTTCGCCGTCTTCGACCAGGTACACCCCGTCGCGAGTCAGTCCGGTGAGCAGCAGCACCGACGGGTCGACCTCGCGGATGTACCACAGCGTGGTCAGCAACAGGCCACGCTCGGTTCCGGCGATCATGTCCTGCAGGCTCTTCGAGCCGCCGGTCATCAGCAGGTTGTCGGCGCCCGCCGCCACCGGCGTGTCGAACTCCGCGGCCGCCGCGCGTGGATAGGCCAATGCGTTGATGACGCCCTCGCGGATCCAGTCCACCCGATCGATGGTCATCCCGTTGTCGAAGACCGAGGTCTGCTCCGAGGAACTCGACGTCGAGACGAACGGCGCGCACTCCAGTCCGCTGGCCCCAGGATCGGAGTACAGCGTCAGAGGCAGCGACGTCAATTTTTCCCCCACCCGGGTTCCCCCGCCGGGCGCCGCGAGCGCGGTGCGTCCCTCCTGCGCACCCCGGCCCCCCATCGTCCAGGCCAGGTAGATCATCATGTCTGCCACGGTGGACGGCGGCATGATCGTCTCGTAGCGACCCGCAGGAAGTTCGACGATGCGCCGCGACCAGGACAGCCTGGTCCCCAGCTGATCGAGCATCGAATCCATTGGTACCGAGACGAAGTCAGGCGTGCTGGTACCTACCCACGCGCTGGCGCCGTCGTGTTTGGCGTTGATCTCCACCGAACCGGTGGGCTGAGTCCATCGCCTGCGCAACCCACCCGAGGTCGCGACGAACGTCGTCTCGACGACGTGCCGCGCGTACCCGAACAGGGTGGCTCCGATTCCCGACAAGCCACCGCCTCCCGACAAGCCACCGCCTCCCGACAAGCCACCGAATCCCCGCGCCAACTCCCCGGCCACGCCGAGGAACACCTCAGCCCCGGTACCGGGGGTCGGAGCGTCCCAGTCCGCCGGGGCAGCACCGCCGGGCAGAGGCGGCGCGGTATCTCTGGCCTGCGGCGCCACTGCGGCCGCCAATTGGGAGGCCGCCACCAGATCGGCGATGACCGCCGGGTCCGCCGAGCTAGAGCGCACGGTGCCGACGCGCGCTTTATCACCCTGTCGCATAATCGAAATGACCGTGGTGGTGCGGCTGGTCGATTCGCCGTTGGTGGTCATCGTGTTGTTGGCCCACCGCAGTGTCGCCTCGACCCGGTCGCTGACCAACACCGTGGTCTCGTCTGCTCGGCCCAGTCGAGAAGCTTCGGCCAGCGCAAGATCGACTACCTGCTGTGCACCAATCACGTCTACCGCCCGCCCTCTTCACGAGTGTTGAGCACGGTGATGCCCCGGAACAGCGCCGAGGGGCAGCCGTGACTGACCGCGGCGACCTGGCCAGGCTGGGCCTTGCCACAGTTGAATGCCCCTCCCAGCCGCCATGTCGACTGTCCGCCAACGGCATCCAGCGCACCCCAGAAGTCCGTTGTCGTCGCCTGGTAGGCGACGTCGCGTACCTGACCGTCGAGCTTGCCGTCTCGGATCCGGAAGAAGCGCTGCCCGGTGAATTGAAAGTTGTAGCGCTGCATGTCGATCGACCACGACTTGTCGCCGACGATATAGATGCCGTCGGCCACCCGCCCGATCAGGTCGTCGGTGCTGACGTCCTCGGGGCCGGGCTGCAGCGAGACGTTGGCCATCCGTTGAATGGGCACGTGATGGGCGGAGTCGGCGTAGGAGCAACCGTTGGAACGCGACACACCCAGTCGCGGTGCGAACACCCGGTCGAGCTGATAGCCGACGAAGACACCGTCGCGAACCAGATCCCAGCTCTGCGCACGCACTCCCTCGTCGTCGAAACCCACAGTGGCCAAGCCGTACTCAAGCGTTCGGTCCGCAGTCACGTTCATCACCGGCGAGCCGTACTGCATGGAGCCCAGCTTGTCCGGTGTGGCGAACGACGTGCCGGCGTAGGCCGCTTCGTATCCGATCGCCCGGTCGTACTCGGTCGCATGGCCGATCGACTCGTGAATCGTCAGCCACAGGTTGCTCGGGTCGATCACCAGATCCGTCGGCCCGGCAATCACGCTGGGCGCCTTGGACTTCTCGGCGAGCAGCGACGGAAGCTGCGCCAGCTCGCCGGCCCAGTCCCACACCTCGTCACCCTCAACGGCTTCCCAGCCCCGTCCGGTCGGCGGTGCCAGCGTGCTCATGGTCTCGAATGTTCCTGCCGCGGCATCGACGGTGACCGCTTCCAGCTTCGGCAGCACGCGCACCCGCTGCTGGGTGATCGACGATCCGAAGGTGTCGGCGTAGAACGTCTGCTCCTTGGCAGTGTTCAGCGACGCCGAGACGTGGTCGACGCCGTCTGCGGCCAGCAGCCGACCCGAGTAGTCCTCGAGCACAGCCACTTTGTCTGGTGCGGCGACGTCGAACGGGTCGATGCGGTACTGCGAAACCCAGGACGCGTCGCGGTACACCGGTTCGGGAGCCAGTTCGATGCGTTCGGCGTTCAGAGCAGCCAGCGTCCTGGCCACCTTCACCGCACGCCGCGCGGTGTCGGCAGCAACAGCGGTGTCGAGCTGGGAGTGGGAGGCGAAGCCCCAGGTGCCGTCGACGATGACCCGCACCGCCAGCCCGATCTCGTGGTCGGTGACCGCGGCTTCCAGCGCGCCGTCACGCAGTTGCAGCATCTCGGTCGCTATTGCGTGGATGCGCAGGTCGGCGTAGCTCGCTCCGGCTTGCGCCGCCGCGGACAGCGCCGCATCGGCCAGTTCCTGGCGTGGCAGCGCAAGGAAGTCGGCATCGATTCGTCGGGACCCCGTCACGTAGTCACCGTAACGGCTGATAGTCGCCGAGATAGCATTCAGTGCTGTAGTTTTCGCAGATCCGCGACCCTCACTGCTATCTGGTGTCCAGCGCGGGTATCTGGTGTCTGGCCCCCGGGCTCAGCGCCGGCGCATGCCACTGGTGCCCAGCACGGTCAACTCGAGCGCCAACGCGACTCCGCACACCAGGACGACCACGGCCAATACCACCCAATCGCGGCGCTTGGGTCGCGTCGGGGCGGCCGAAATCTGCCCGGCGCCGCCGCGGGCGGTGATCGCGTCACCCATCTCATCCGCGCGGCGCAACGCCACGGTGATCGCCGCAGCCAGCAGGTCGATCAGCTCGGAGGCCCACCGGCGCCGGCGCGCCCCCCTGGTCGCATCGACGTCCTGGGGCCGCAGCTGTCGCGCCGCGTAGAGCACCCTGAACTCGTCGATGAGCATCGGAAATGCCCTCAGGGCCAACGCGAGTGTCACCGCCCAGTCGTCGACCGGTACCCGCAGAGGGCGCAGTGGGCGGCCCAGCGTCGCCACCGCGGGCGCGACCTCGGCGACGTTCGTGGTCCACGACACCATCGCCCCGAGGCCGATCAGCACGATCGACAGTGCGGTGATGCGCAGGAAGTTGAGCAGGCCGCCAAGCCCGATGTCCAGCGAGCCGACCGCGATCACCGGGCTGCCGCCGGCGAACGTGGCGGTGAGGGCACCGAGAGCCAGCAGCACCCACAACAATCGCGGCACTGTCGGCAGCACCCCGCGGGGGATGTGTGCCAGCGCGGCCGCCGCGACGATGAGCAGCGCGACGGCACCGATGGGCACCCAGCCGGGGTAGAACGTCAGCAGCACACCGATTCCGGCGACGATGAGCAACTTCGAGCCGGCCCAGAGGTCGTGGATGACCGTCTGGCCGGGCACCGGGCGCAGCAGCACCACCTGCCGGCGCTGCTTGCGTGTCGCGGCGGTCATGAGACATCTCCGGCGGCGGTCGGCGCCGTCGTCAGCACCCCGCGCTGCAGGTGCAGCGTGCGCGGACAGAGCTCCTCAAGGCCGGAGAAATCGTGGGAGATCACCACCACCGTCAGCCCCCTGCTGCGACGGAGTTCGATCAGCAGCCGCAAAAGAGCGCGCTGAGAGGCGGCGTCCAGCCCGGCCAGCGGCTCGTCGAGGATGAGCGCGCGCGGCGAGCGGGCCAGCAGCCCGGCAAGCACCACGCGCCGCATCTGTCCGCCGCTGAGCTCATCGACCCGTCGGGCGGCCAGCGTCGGGTCCAGGCCCACGGTGTGCAGGGCCTCGGTCACCCTCGCCTGGTTCCACACCGAGAACCCGGCCGACGAGGCGATCTCCAGGGCCACATGGCTGCGCATCAACTGCAGGCGCGCGGCCTGGAACGAGATAGCCACGGCACCAACTTGATCCGATACCGGTGCCCCATCGAGTAGACAGGCGCCCGTCGTGGGGACCGTCAGGCCGGCCATGATCCAGGCCAGGGTCGACTTGCCGGACCCATTGAGGCCGTGGATCAGCATGCCATCGCCTTCGTGCACGGCGAAGTCGATGTCGCTCAACGCCGACTTTGCCCACGGGGTTCCATTGCCGTATTCGTGACAGACACCGCTGAGCTCCAGGAGTGGCGCGCCGCGCGGCCGGTCGGCAACGAAGGCGGCTGTCGGCGCCTTGGCGGTCTCGACCATGTCAGCACTGTCGGTAACGGGCCAGCCACTGCCCGCCAGCTTAACGGTGCGGTCGGCGGCGTCGGCCTCGTCGTTGTAGTGGGTGATGTGCACCAGCGACGTGCGGTGGCGCCGGGTCAGCCCGGACAACACCGACATCAGGCCCTCTCGGCCGTCCTGGTCGACCATGCTGGTGACCTCGTCGGCGATCAGCAGCGACGGCTCGCGAGCGAGCGCCGCGGCCACCGCCAGCCTCTGCAGCTCGCCACCGGAGAGCCCGCCGGTGTCCCGCTCGGCCATCCCGTCAAGGCCCACCTCGGAGAGCAATTGGTTGACGTCGGTCGCCGTGCCGGGCGGCAGGCCCCAGACGACGTCGTCGGCGACCCGGGTACCCAGCACCTGACTCTCCGGGTGCTGCATCACCACCGCGGTGCCGCCGAGCTTGCCCAACCCCACCGCGCCGGGGCGTTCCACGGTCCCCGCGGTGGGTTCGCGACCCGACAGCACCAGCATCAGCGTCGTCTTGCCCGAGCCGTTGGCGCCGGTGACCGCCAAGTGTTCGCCGGAGCGTACCGACAGCGACAACGGACCGAGCGCGTCGTGATCGGAAGTGGGGTAGCGGAATCGGACATCGTGCAGCCGCAGCGGAACCGGCCCGACCGGACCCACGTCGGTCGCCGACTCCAGCTTGTGAACGTCGGGCACTCCGAGTAGGCGCGACAGCACTCGTGACAACGCCCACCAACCGACCAGGCTGACGAACACGATGCTCAATACGCCGGTGGTGAAGAACAGATACGGCCAGTGGTCCAGCACGATCGCAAAGTCCCGTTTCATCCGCTCGGCGATCGCTTCCATCCCAGGAATGCGGGCGAGGACCGCGGCAAGTCCGGTGACGTTGGCCGTGACGGATTCGAAGATCAGATTCCGCAGCCGGCTCAGGATGGCCAGCGCGACGACGGTGGCCATGCCGAACAGCGCGCCCGCGACCAGCGCGGCGGCGATGACCGTCGGGGTGCCGCGACCGCGTCGTTTGACGATCCCGGTCAGTCCGCCGATATAAGCGCAGTTGACCACCGTCATGAACCCGCCCATCCCGGCGATGAGGAAGGCCACAAGGCCACCGGCGACTGTCGCCGCGATCAGCACCCGAAGGCGATAACGGTAAGCGAGCAGGCCCATCGGGACCGTGCCCAGCAGCGACAGCCCCGCCGCGAACGGCACCACGACCGCGATGATCGCGATGGCCGCGCACAGAGCCGCCATCACCGCGGCTTGCGCCAACTCGACCGGTTGAAGCGAACCAGTCCGCCGAGGTGGGCTCTCCGGGCCGGCCGAGGTCATGTCACGATTCTGCCAGTCGTGGGATCGCGAACTTGCCCCCCGGGTGTGACCAGCGCCACCGCCGGCGGTATTGATACACATAGTTACCCTATGTAACGATGGTTGGCATGTCCTTGACACTCGGCTCAGACCTGCTCTCGGTGGTAGCCCGGATCAATCGGCTGGCCAACCAGCGGGTCCGGATGCCGATCCCCTTCGCCCAGGCCCGCCTGCTGTCGACCATCGAGGACCAGGGCGAGGCACGCATCTCCGACCTGGCCGCGCTCGACCATTGTTCCCAGCCCACGATGACCACCCAGGTCCGACGGCTCGAGGACGCCGGCTTGGTGGCCCGCACTCCGGACCCGTTAGATGCGCGCGCGGTACTGATCCGGATCACCCCGGCCGGCGTCGCGACGATAGGTCAAGTCCGGCTGGATCGCGGCGCGGCCGTTGACCCCTACCTGGAGCGGCTGAGCGACACCGATCGACAACTCCTCGCCGAAGCTGTCGTCGTGCTCGGCCGACTGGTCGAGGACGCCACCGCACCCAGCGCCACAGCCCGGTGACGTTCATCCTGCGGTGACAATTACGAGCCCGCACCCGCTGACCCTTTAGGTGACGACGCCGCCGATGAGGTAGCCGACGAAGTAGGTGGCGCCGATGGCGATCGCACCGAGCGCCAGCTGACGAACCGAGCCCAACCAGAGTGGCCTTTTGGTGATGTGGGCTGCCGCGGCGCCTGCGATCAGCAAACCGACACCACCAAACGCCAGCCCGGCCCACAGCGACTCGAACCCCAGCAGATAGGGGACGAGCGGGATCACCGCGCCGATGGCGAACAAAAAGAACGACGCTATCGCCGCCACCCAGGGCGACGGTTTCTCTCGCGGGTCTACCCCGAGTTCCTGGGTCAGATGAAAGTTCAGCGCCCTGTGCTCGTCCCGGTGAATCTCCTCGGTCGCGGTGGCGGCGGTCTCCGCCGACATCCCCATCTCGATGAGCATCGCGACCAGCTCGGCGCGCTCGGCCATCGGGGAATTGAGGAAGGACTTACGTTCCAGCGCCACCTCGGAGTCGATCTGCTCGTTGGCCGTGTTCACCGACGTGTACTCCCCCAGCGCCATCGAGAACGCGCCGGCCAGCAGGCCCGCGACCCCGCTGATCACCACTGTGTTCGCTGACGCGCTTGCCGCGACGCCGGCGATCAAAGCGGTGTTGCTTACCAGTCCGTCCATCGCACCGAACGTCGCGGCCCGCAGCCAGCCTCCGGTGACGTCGGCGTGCCGGTGACCTATGACGTGCGGCATACCCGTTGGCGACAGCGGCGCGTCAGATGGCTCCGTCATGAGCTCATTGAACCCCGTTGGAACTTTGTCAGCGAAATCAGGATCGCCTTGGTTTGCCACATCAAGGTTTGCGTCCGCTTCCAGCGGGTTACCGTCGTCACATGACCACCACCGCCGATCACCTACGCAACGCCCTCGACGGCCGCTGGCGCGACGCGAAGAACGACGTTCGCGAGAAGCTGTCCAGCCCTATTTTCAAACCGCACTTCACCCCGAACACCGACATCGCCCGTAGCAAGGTGGATGAGCAGCTGCGGATCATTGCCGCCCACGGCGCCGCCGAGGACGGATTCAAGAAGGGCCATGGCGGCAACGGCGACGTCGGTGCCACGGTGACGCGCATCGAAATGCTGGCGATGAGTGACCTGTCACTGATGGTCAAGGCCGGCGTGCAGTGGGGCCTGTTCGGCGGTGCGATCGAAAACCTCGGTACCGAGCGCCACCATGAGGCCTACGTCCGGCGCATCATCGACCTCGACTTACTGGGCTGCTTCGCGATGACCGAGACCGGACATGGCAGCGACGTACAGGCGCTGGAGACGACGGCCACCTACGACCCCGCCGCCGAGGAGTTCGTGATCGACTCCCCCACGGTGACATCCCGCAAGGATTACATCGGTGGTGCAGCCCGAACTGCCCGCGTGGCAGCTGTTTTCGCGCAGTTGATCACCTCCGATGGCGAGCACCACGGCGTGCATTGCCTGGTGGTGCCGATCCGTGATGACCAGGGCAATGACCTGCCGGGGGTGACCATATCGGACTGCCGCTACAAGGGCGGGCTGCCAGGCGTGGACAACGGGCGCATCCAGTTCAACCACGTACGTGTGCCGCGGGAGAACCTACTCAACAAGTATGCCGACGTCGCACCGGACGGAACCTACACTTCACCGATCGAGAACGTCGACCGTCGCTTCTTCACCATGCTGGGCACTTTGGTCCGCGGACGTGTCACCGTCGGCGGCAGCGCCGGCGCCGCGGCACGGGTCGGGCTGGACATCGCGACGCGATATGCGTTGCAACGCAGGCAGTTCGAAGCGCCCGGAGCTGAGCAGGAGGTGCTCATCATGGATTACCTGGTGCATCAGCGCCGCCTGTTCCCGTTGATCGCGAAGTCCTATGCGCTGCAGTTCGCCCAGAACGAGTTGGTGGGCACGTGCCACGAACTTCAGACCGCCGACGACCCGGACGCCGAGGAACAACGGGAACTGGAATCGCGCGCGGCCGGCCTCAAAGCCGCCAATACCTGGCATGCGACCCGGGCCATTCAAGAAGCGCGGGAAGCCTGCGGAGGCGCAGGCTATATGGCCGAGAACCGATTGATCGCGCTCAAGGCCGATACCGACGTCTTCACCACCTTCGAGGGTGACAACCACGTGCTCACCCAGTTGGTCGCCAAGTCGCTGCTGACCGCCTACGCCGACGACATCAAGGGGATGAGCCCGGTCGAATGGGTGCGGTTCGCCGCCAACTTCGCCGGCAAGCGGGTGATGAAACGCACCGCGGCGCAAACCGTCATGCAGACCATCCTGGACACCCGGCAGGACAACGAGGAGGAGGGCAGCCTGTTCAACCGCGGCACCCAGGTGAAGATGTTCGAGGACCGCGAAGAGTACATGTTGGCCTCGGTCGCCCGGCGGATACAGGGCAAGTCCAAGGAGATGAGCGCGTTCGAGGCGTTCAATGCCGTGCAGGACCATGTGTTGCACGCCGCCAACGCACACATCGACCGCATCATTTTGGAGGCGTTCGTCGCCGGCATCGAGAGCTGTGAGGACAAGGAGGCCCGTGAAATCCTCGGCCTGGTGTGCGACCTGTACGCGCTGTCGGTGATCGAAGACGACAAGGCGTGGTTCGTCGAGCAACGACTCCTGTCGACCGAACGCTCCAAGGCGGTGACCCGCGGTATCAACGACCGTTGCAGGCGGCTGCGGCCCTACGCCGAGACACTCGTCGACGGGTTCGGCATCCCCGAGCAACTGCGCTACGCCGAAATGCTGCACCCGGAGAACATTCCCGACGCATGAGCGCTCAGAGCAGGCGCACCGTGCTCGTCTTGATGTCGTAGACCGCTCCTACGATTTTGATGACGCCGGACTGTTCAGCGGTTCGTTG
>Ga0210003_1004218_pt1 | contig 11448 bp, 9 predicted proteins | sample LantaG_FD_182804 | JGI IMG/M metagenome (GOLD analysis project Ga0210003, IMG submission 182804) | Deep subsurface microbial communities from Baltic Sea to uncover new lineages of life (NeLLi) - Landsort_02402 metaG (SPAdes) (version 2) | ecosystem: Environmental > Aquatic > Marine > Oceanic >...
GGATGACTGTCGTCATGCTGACCCTCACCCTCACCCCGGACCGGGCGAAATACCTTCGCCCCGGGGACATAACGACAGTCATCCTGAAGGTGCGCGCGTGCGTGAGAGAGTGGGAGCGTGCGTGTTTCAGGGCAGAGAGAGTGGGCGCGAGAGAGCAAGATGGGGGGGCGCGAACTCGCTCGCTCGCTCAACCTTCCTCAACCCCTCTCCCCTGTCAGGCCACCAACGCCGGCCCCGCCCCCCTCGACCTGGCCGGCCTGGGCGTGGAGCTGGTCTGCACCGAGTCCGTGGACACGGGCCGGGTGGACCGGCGGTACGTGGGCGGGTGGGGCGGGCTGCCGACCCGCCCCGCCCTCCCAGGCGCGGCGGCCCCACCCCGCCCCGCCCGACGCAGGGTGGAGCGCCTGCTGTACGCGCCGCCGCCCGCCCTGGTCGTCGCGTCCGCGACGCTGCCGGCGGGGGCGACCCGGGCGTGGACGGTCTCGGCCCGCCTGCCGGAGGGGGGGCCGCCCTCCTTTTCGGGGGCCGCGGCCTCGTTCCGGTGGGTGTGGCGGGCGGGCGCCCGCTACGCGGCCGGGGCGTCCGCCGCGCCCGCCGAGGAGCAGCAGGGGGACGGAGACCCGCCCGGCCAGCCTCCTCCCTCTCACCACCACCGCCCATACGGCTGGCTAGAGGCGGGCGCGGTGCCGGCCCTGCTGAACCTGCTGCCGCCCCGCCCCGCGCCCGGGTCCGCCCCGCCGCCCGGCTGCGTGGCGGCGGGCCCGGGCGCCGACCCGCCGCCCCCGCCGCCTTTTGACGGCCCCGCCGCGGCGGCCGCGCCGGGGGCGGCCCTGGTAGTGGCGGACGCGGACGCGGGGGCGGGGGCGGCGGCCGCGGCCACCTCTGGCCAGTGGCGGCCCGCGGTCGCGCCTGCGCCCGCTGACAAAGGAGCGGCGGACGGGGCCGCTGCCCCTCTCATGTCCCTCTCGCCCGCCCGGGGCGGGGGCGGGTCGGGCCGGCGGGAGAGCAGCAGCAGCGGGCTGGCCGAGACCGCCGCGGCCACAGCCCCGCCCACCCCACCCGGGACCGCCTCCCCTTTTACCCGGGCGTTCAGCCTGCGGGTGGCGGGCCCGGCCGCTCCCGCCGTGACGCTGGCGCTGCGGGCGGACCCGGGCGACGCCCTCTCGCCCGGCGGCGTCCTGCGGGGCCACCTCGATTTCAGCGCCCTGCACTCGTCATCCTCCGACTGCCCGCGCTGCGTCTTTTACGCGGTGTCCCTGGAGTGCGTGGAGGGCGTGGCGGCGGAGTGGGCTCCGGGAGGCGGGCGGAGGGGCTTCAGCGAGGAGGACGGGGGCGACGCGCCGCCGCCGGCCGCAGTGACCGTCGCAGACGAGGCGGCCGAGGCGGTCGCCCACCTCCTGACCTCCCACTTCAGCCTGTGCCTGCCGGCGGGTCTGCCCCCCACCCTGGCCACCCCCCTGGTCGCCGTCCGGTGGCGCCTGCGCTTCGAGTTCTGCTGTGAGAGTGGCGGCGGCGGCGGGGGTGGCGGCAGCGACCCAGCCCCGCCGCCCGCCCGGGGCTGGTTCGGCGGCGGCCGGGCGGCGCCCGCCCGCCCGCCGCCGCCGCCGCCCATCGAGTGGACGCTGCCGGTGCTGGTCCTGCCGGCGGGCGGGGGTGAGGGAGGGGAGGGGGCGTAGAGACAGAGAGATGAGGTAGACAACGCTCGTACTATTGATGGACCCTCGCTCTCTCTCCTTGCCTCAACCTTCTACTGCTTCACTTCTCAAGGCCCGCGCCCCTCCACCCCCACCACCGCGCCCCACGCCCCCACGTCCAGGTCGGCCGGCAGGCTAGCCGCGCCCTCCCACTCCGTGACGACCGCCGCCTTGCCGCCATCCTCACCACCGCCCTCCCCCTCTCCGCCCTCCCACTCCGCACGCGCCCGGGACCAGGCGTGCTCCAGCGCGTCCAGGGCGGCGTCGTACGTCGCCGTCCGGGCCGGGCAGGCCGGTTCTGGCGAGGCCTGGAAGCCGGCGTCCAGGGCAGCCAGCAGGCCGGACGCGGTGGCGCCCTCCCGGAGGGCCTGTGGAGGGAGAAGAGAACTTGAGAGAAAGGCAAGGGGGCGCCTTCTTCTTCTTCCTCTTCCTCTTCCTCGGACCCCCCTCTCCATCCTCTCTCTCCGTTCCATTCCCTTACCGCCACCGCGTGCCCAAACAGCTGGTCCGGCATGCCCGCGTCGCCCAGAAAGGCCACCATCAGCAGCTGCTTGGTGGCCAGGGGCAGGCCGGGCGAGGCATAGACGTCGCCGTACAGGTGGATGCTGCGTGTGAAAACGTGTGTGGGTGTGTGACCCGGGTTTGGGCTCTGTTTGACAGAAGATGGGATGGAAATGGAGATTTGGTGTGCGCGCGCTCTCTCCCTCTCCCCTGCTGTCTCACCGAATCCACTCCGCCATTACCGGGTCGGCCGCGTGCAAGCGGGCCGCCACCGTGGGCGCGGCCCGGCCGTAGACGCGGGCAAAGGCGGAGGAAGAGGCTGGGGCGGGTGGGTGAGGACCCGCTGGAGGAGGGCCCTGCGCCTGAGCCTGAGGCCGGGCCGGCGCCGCCGCGCCGGCGATGACGCCGGGCGTGGGCGGGCCCAGGAACTGAAAGAGGAGGAGGAGAGGGTGAGAGTGAGAGAGAGGTGGAGAGAGCAGCGGCGTGCGCCGCGCGCGCTCGCGCGTGCGCGCGCCGTGCGCGGCCCACCACCCTAGTTCTTTTCTTACCCCGCCCGCCACCAGCGCGTTCGTCGCCGCCAGGCAGTGCGCGTAGCCGCTCACGACCACCAGGTGGCGCACAGTTGCCCTCACTTCGGCGGGGCTGGCGCCGGCTGCGGCGGCGGTCGAGGCCAGGGCTGCGTGGATGAGAGAGAGAGAAAGGTCAGAGAGCGGGCGCCCTTTCACCCTTTAAGCAGGTGCCCCTTTTTTGTTTCTTCCTCGATCCACCCCTCAATTCCCTCACCTCCCAACTCGCCCCACCGCCGGTGGCAGGCCGCCGCAAACAGGCGAACCAGGGCCTTCTCCTTGGGTGGCAGGCCGCCCGCGCCTAGGCGGGGCTTGGTGCGGGCGGGCGGCGTGAGGGGAGCGGGCGGCGGGCCACACTCGCCGCCACCAGGCAGCGCGGCGGCCGGCTGGAGAGACGGCGGGCTGCCGTCCGCGGTGGCGACGCAAGTCGCGGCCCCGTCCGCAGAGTCCTCCTGCTCCATCCTCTCGGCAGGCGATGGAGGCGGGACGTCCTCAGGAGGGGTGGGCCGGTCGATTGGAGAGAGAGAGAGAGTGGGCTGGGATGTGCACACTCCAGCCGCGAGAGAAAAAAGAATGGAGAATGAGGGGAAAGAGTCGGCCGAGCGCACGCCCGACCTCTCTCTCTCTCTCTCCCATTTCCTCCACGCTCCGCGCGCGTCCCACCCTCCCGCCTTTGAAGATTCCTGCAGACATAACACACGCACACGCACACACACGCACACACACACACGCACGCACACACCATCCCACCCTCTCTCCATCCATCCACCCACCCCCCTCTCCACCCCCTCCGTTTCTTCAAAACTCCATCCGGGGCAGGATGGCCATCGCCATCAGCTCCTGGAACAGCAGCTTGCACGCGTACGGCATCAGCACCTGGCACACGCCCGTCGTGGCCTTGCAGGCCGGGCAGAAGAAGGTGCCTTTACGCAGGTTGGCGACCGCGAAGACGCCGCACGCCTCGCACGCATGCACCCGGTACGCGTCAGACTGGTCAAACAGGCGCTCCTTGAGGAAGGCGGCCGCGCCGTGGGAGATGATGCAGTCCCGCTCCATCTCGCCGAAGCGGAGCCCGCCGTCCCGGGCCCGCCCCTCCACGGGCTGGCGGGTCAGCGCCTGGACGGGGCCCCGCCCCCGGCCGTGCACCTTGTCGTCCACCATGTGCTTGAGCCGTTGATAATAGGTCGGGTTGAGGAAGACCTGGGCGGCCAGCGGGCGGCCCGTGTGGCCGGAGTACATGACCTCCCACCCGCGCCGCTGGTACCCGCACGCGTGCAGCAGGGCGGAGACGTCGTGGACGCCGACCTCGGTGAAGGGGGTCGCATCACCCTCCTTGCCCACCAGGGCCGCCACCTTGCTCATCAGAGCCTCGACCAGGTGGCCGATGGTCATGCGGGACGGGATGGCGTGCGGGTTGATGATGAGGTCGGGCACCATGCCCTCTGCCGTCCAGGGCATGTCCTCCTGCGTGTACGTGATGCCGATCGTCCCCTTCTGGCCGTGGCGGGACGCGAACTTGTCGCCCACCTGGGGCACGCGCACCGAGCGGACGCGCAGCTTGACATACCGCTGCCCCTCCGCGTTGGTGGTGACGGCGACGGAGTCGACCACGCCAGACTCCGCGGCGCGCAGGCAGGTGGACGCGTCCCGCTTGGTGAAGCGCTGGGCGACGCCGGGGGCCTCTTCGGGCAGGGGCACCGTCTTGCCGATGACGACGTCCTCCCCCGACACGCGCGCGCCGGGGGGCGCCACCCCGTCGTCGTCCAGCTTGTCGTACGTGCCGTGCCGCATGGCGACGGTGACCTCCCGGACGGGGACCTCGATGCACTCCTGCACCAGGGAGCCCTGCCGCTTCTCCTCCGCCCGGTAGCACCGGTAAAAAGCGGACCGGAAGAAGCCCCGGTCGATGGAGGACTGCGACATCATGACGGAGTCCTCCTGGTTGTAGCCCGAATAGCAGGCGATGGCGACGACCGCGTTGATGCCGGCGGGCAGCTCCCGGAAGTGGAGGTACTCCATGGCCCGCGTCGTGACGAGCGGCTTCTGGGGGTAGTACAGGACGTAGGCCTAAGGGACGGGATGGGGATGGGGAGAGAGAGAGAGAGAGAGAGAGAGAGAGAGAGGAGAAGTGAGAGAGAGGGTGGGAGCGAGAGAGGAGGCGCGCGCGGCGGGCGGGCGGGGCTCGCGCTCGCGCTCTGTTCTCCCTCTCGAGTCTTACCTGCGTGTCCATCCGCACGGACGCGTTGGTCGCGTACATGCCCATCGCCTGCTTGCCCATGGCGGACTGGTACGTGTTGCGGGGCGACTGGTTGTGGTCGGGGAAGGGGATGATGGAAGCGCACACGCCCAGGATCATGGACGGGTGGACCTCCGCGTGCGTGTAGGCGCGCGAGTACGCGGCCGCGCCGCCGCCCCCTCCGCCTCCGCCGCCGCCGCCGCCGCCGCCGCCGCCTCGGTCCGCCCGGGCCTCGGCCAGGGTCCGCACCGACATGGCCACCATGGCCGTCTCCTCCTCCTCCACGTCCAGGTACTCCACCGCGCCGCCGTACACGAGCTCCTGCCAGCCGTACCGCTCGCCCGCGGCGCCCGCCCGGCGCGCGAGGTGCAGGATGTGCTCCTTTTTGATGACGGGCGTCCCGTCGGGGCCCACGATGAACAGGGGCCGGCACGCCCGCCCCGCGTCCGTGTGCAGCCGCAGCTCGCCCAGGCCCACGTCGTGCACGATGCCGACCTCCGTGTTCAGGTCGACCTGGCGCCGCATGCCGCGCAGGGTGGCCACCAGGTGCGCCGGGTCGCGGTGGACGCCCACCCACACCCCGTTGACAAACACTTTCGTCGCGCCCGGGATGACGGAGGGGGACACCTCCTCCAGCGGCTCCAGCGCCCACTCATCCAGAAACTCCAGCAGCGGCCCGGACGCGCACCCGACCGACACGTACGCCATCAGGGCCAGGTTCTTGACCAGGCCGCACGCCTGGCCCTCGGGCGTCTCCGCAGGGCAGATCACGCCCCACTGCGTGTTGTGCAGCTGGCGGGGCTTGGCGGCCTTCCCCTCCCGCCCGATGGGCGAGTTGATCCGGCGCAGGTGGGAGAGCGTGGACGCAAAGGTCAGGCGGTTCAGCACCTGGGACACGCCCGCCCGCACGTCCGCCGCGCCCTGGACGCCCCAATTGCCGGTGGCGACCGCGTACCGCAGGCCCCGCGTCAGCGTGTCCTTGTTGATGGCGGCCGTCAGCTCGACGGCTTTGCCCCGGTCCAGGCAGCGCTGGACGTGGCCCCGCGCGTCCCGCACCAGCTTGCGGAACAGGGTGCGGAAGAGGCCGGCCAGGAGGGGGCCGCCCAGGTCCAGGCGCTTGTGGGCGTAGTGGTCCCGGTCGTCAGGGCCGCGGCGGCCCAAGGCCACCAGCAGCAGGCGGTGGACGACGTACCCAAAGAAGTAGGCCTTCTTGGTGTCCGCGTAGGGCGTGACCCCGATGTGGGGCAGCAGCTCCTTCTGCAGCGTTTCCCGGGCCCAGGCGATGCGGTCCGCCCGCAGCGCGCCCGGGTGGGAGCCACGCTTGCCCAGGTAGTCGAGCGCTGTTTCCTGGGACTGGATGGGGAACGCCTCTTCGAGCGAGGGGCGCAGCGCCTCCAGCAGCTCGGCGTCCCCGAAGTCGGGCGCGATGTGCTCCATGACCTCCCGGTCCGTGCCCAGGCCCAGGGCGCGGAAGACGACCATGACCGGCACGTCCGCGTTGATGTAGGGCAGGGAGGCGACGATGGCCGCGCCGCCGCTTCCACCGCCGCCCCCGCCGCCGCGGGCCTCCTTCAGCTTGATGGACAGGGAGGACGTCGCCCGGGACGCGCCCTCGCTCTGGGACCGCACCTCGGCCAGGAAGGCGTATTTGCCGCCCGCGGGCGGCTTGAAGACGTAGACGTGGTTGTTGGCCATGCGCTCCTGCGCGACCAGCACCTTTTCGGAGCCGTTCACAATGAAGTAGCCGCCCTGGTCAAAGGGGCACTCGCCCAGGGGCGCCAGGTCGGCCTCCGACGTGTCCGCCAGGGCGCAGTAGGCGGACCGCAGCATGACGGGGACCTCCCCGATGTAGACTTTCGGGTAGTCTTCCGCCTCCTCATCCACCTCGTCCTCCGCCGCCGCCTGGCCCTCGCCGTCCGGCCCGCCGCCCGCGCCGGGGGTGATGACCCGGGTCGTCTTCTGAACGTCCACGTACAGCGGGGCGGCGTAGGTCAGGGAGCGCAGGCGGGCCTCGCGCGGGAAGAGGGCGGCCGTCTCGCCGTCCGCCTCGGTCATGGTCGGGCGGGACAGGTAGACCTGGCCAAAGCGCACCGTGACCTCCGTCTTGGGCGCGCCGGGGCCGCCGCCGCCCGCGCCAGGGCCCTCAGTCGGGTTGTGCTGGTCCTGCGGGGTGACTGTGAAGGTGCCCATCTCGTCCACCACTTCCTGTGAGGAGGTTGACAGGGAGAGAGAAGAGAACGAGTGATGAGAAAAGAGGTAGGCGGGGGGGGCGGGGTCGCTGCTCGCCCCTCTCCCTCTCTCGCTGTCCCCTCCTCCTCTTCTCCTCTTTTCCGTACCTGCATGGACGTGTTGATGAACTCGTTGAAGGAGTCCAGCTGCTGGCGGACGAGGCCCTTGTCCTCAAAGAAGGCGGAGATGACGGCCCAGGCGTCCTCCTGGAGAATGGGAAGAATGAGAGCAGGTTAGAGCGAGAGCGGCCAGGGGGCAGGGCGCATGGGTTTTGCTGCCTCTTCCTCTCCGCCGCGTCGCGCTCCACCCTCGGCGCGTCCCTTCCCGCCCAATGCGCCAGGGGGGGGGCTGGACTCGGTCCACGCGTAGGTGGTAGGCCTGCCCTGGATTAGCCCCCGCGCGCTGTGACACACAGACAGCGCCGCGCCGTCGATCCTTGCCGCCGCCGGCGCTGCACTCCCCGCTCGCATCCACGCGCCTCTCCCTCTCCGCCCCCGTTCCTCACCTGGCTGATCTCGGCCGTCTCATCGACGACGGTGTCGTCCACCTCGTTGAACATGGTGGCGCGTGTGTGCGGAGGTGTGGTGAGCGTGGAGAGAGAGAGAGCGTGCGTGCTCAAGCCACGGCCGCTGGCAGCGGAAAAGAGGAGAGAGAGAGGCTCTCTCTCTCACGCGCACCGCCGCGGGGGCGGAGAAGCCCGTGTGCGTGTAGTGTGCTGTGCGAGCGCGCGGTCACACGGGGAGGGACTGCGCGCAGTCGCGGGGAAGGGAGCCAAGCGCCGCGCTCCTGCCCACTCTATGCGCCGCCCGCCGAACAGAGGTGTGAAGAGAGTGTGAGGAGCGCTTCCTCCCGCTCGCGGTCCCTCCCTGCTTCGCGCCACACGCCCCTCTCACACACCCACGAGCCATGCCCCCACCATCTTGACCAGCTCCTCCTCGCCCACCACCACACGCGCACACTCCTCGCGTGTGGGAGCGAGATGGCGCCGCCTGAGGCCGCGAGCCCGGCCAGCGATGACGATGGTGACGGCAACGGCGCCGCTGCTGCCCTGCCGCCCGGCCTCGCGCGCCTGTTCGCGTCCGACCTGTTCGACGCTAACATGGCCTTGACGTGAGTAGTCGCAGAAGAGAGAAGGGGACGAGGGGCGGGCGGGCGGGCGCCCCTTCCCCTCGCATTCCGCTCTCACCCCCCACCCCCCACCCCACCCCCCTCATTTTTGTTCTCGCTCCAGGTACCTCATCCGCCCGCCTCTCCCCGCCGCCGCCCCCGCCGCCGCGGCCCGCCTGGCGGCCCGCCCAGACGAGGAGCTGTGCCGGGTCCTGCCCCAGCTGGTCAACCTGGCCCTGGGCGCGGCGGTGGAGGAGAGCGGCGGAGGAGGAGGAACAGGCCCGGGCACGCCGCGGCGGTCCGGCTCGGCCGGCAGCGGCCCGCCCGCAGCGTCTACGGCCCTGGCCCGCCTCCTGGTCACCCTGGCCGGCCGGTCCCTGCCCCTGGGCGCCCGCATCTACTGGCTCCTGTCCGCGGCGGCGGTGGACGGGGGTGGGGGTGGGGGTGAGAGCGGGGCCGGCAGCGCACCGCCGCCCTCCCCAGGCACGGCCGCCGTCGCGGCCGCGGCGGCGTCCCTGCGCGACGCGTGCGAGCGGGCGGCCCTGGAGGGCAGCTGGGAGCCGCCCTTTGAGGTGGGCGGCGGCGGCGGCGGCCTGGCCAGCCCTCTGGGCTCGCCGACCGGCGGTGGCTGGGGCGGCGGCGGCGGCGGCGGGCGGCGCCAGACCTCCCCGCTCTCGGGCGCGGGGCGGCGCGCCCTGTCGCCGGCGCCGCCCGGCTCGCCCGCCCTGTCCCCGACCGGCTCGGACGCGGCGGCGGCAGAGGCGGCGGCGGACGGTGGCGCCCCGCCCTTCGGCGGGCGCGGGCGGACGGTGGTGTCCGCCGGCTCCTTTGCCTCCGCAGCGGCCGCCGCGGGCGCGGCCGCAGGGCTGGAGGGGCTCTTCTGCTCCTCGCCCCCGCCCGCCGCCGCGCCCAGCCCGATCGCCCTGGCCGCGACGGTGGACGCGGGCGTGGCAAGGGCGTCAGGGAGGGCCATCCCCGGCGCGTTCGCACCCCGCCCGCCCCGGCTCTCCATCCCGCACACCCGCACGCACCCCCACCCGCCCGCCCTCGCCCGCCTGTCGGCCCAGCTCGCGCCGCCCACCTCCCCGTCCACGCTGCGGGCGTCCACCTTCTCCGCCACCCTGGACTTTGTGGAGGCGCTGACGGACGCGGCGGCGGGCCTGGCCGCCTTTGCCCCGCCCGACCGGGCGGCCGCCCTGGCGCGGGGGCTGGCGGAGCTCGACAGGGAGGTCGCGGCCGCGGCCGCCGCGCGCGCGCCGGTCTGGTGGCCCCTCCCCCGCCCCGTCGGGTTCAGGGGGGGGGAGGGGGGGGGGGCTGCGCCACCCGCATCCCCGCCGGAGCGGGTGGTGGCGGTCGTGGCGGACCGGGCGGCCCTGCTCAACTCGCGGGACAAGGCGCCCTTCCTGGTCTGGCTGGAGGTCGTGGCGGTGGAGGCGGCGGGCGGAGAGAGGGGAGGGGGTGGAGAGGGCGGCCGCGGCGGCGGCGGCGCCCCCCCACCCACCTCCGCCGCCGACGTGTCCGGCCTGGCGTCCGCCTTTGCGGGCCTGCCACTGCCCGGTGCGCCCGCGCCCGCGCCGCCGATCAGCCACGCCCGCGTCCCCTCGGACGAGGCGCTGGCAGCCGTCGCGGCGGCCGCGCGCGCGGCGGCCGCGGGCGAGGCAGGCGCGCCCGGCGCGCTGGCGGCCGCCCTGGCCGCGGCGACTGGCCCGGCCCCGACGGGGGGCGCCCGCCCGACCACGCCGCCCACGCCCCAGCCCTCGACCGCACCACTGGCCGCCGCCGCCGCCGCCGCCCCTTCGCCACAGACCACCGCCGCCCACCGCGCCCTCTACGGCCCCCCCGCCGCGGCCGTCGCCACTTCCCTGCGGTCCGCCTCCCGCCACGGCCGGTCGCCCGGCTGGGCCGCCCGCCCCGTCATCGTCAAAGCCGGCGACGACGGCCGGCAGGAGGCCCTGGCGGCCGGCCTGCTGGCGGCCCTGGACGCGGCCTGGCGGGCGGCCGGCCTCCCCCTGCGCCTCACCCCCTACGCCGTCCTACCCGCGGGCCCGGCCGCCACCCTGGTCGAGGCCGTGCCCGACGCGACCTCCCTGCACGCCCTGAAACGGGAGCTGGCTGCACAGGCCGCGGCGACAGGGGCGCCCCCTCTGCCCTTGGCCGCCCACTTCGCGGCCGCCCACCCGCCCGGGACGGAGGAGGGGCAGGCCGCCCTGACCGCCTATGTGTCCTCCCTGGCCGCCTATTCAGTCGCCTCCCATGTCTTGTCTCTTAAAGACAGGCACAATGGCAACATCCTGCTGACGTCGGGCGGCGCCCTCGTTCACGTGGACTTCGGGTTCATGCTGGGCGCGTCGCCGGGGGGCAACCTGGGCTTCGAGAGCGCGCCCTTCAAGCTCAGCCGGGAGTTGATGGAGGTGATGAAGGTTGGCGGGGAAGCCTCCGCTCCTTCGTCCACCTCCTCGCCCGCTTTCGACGCGTTCCGCCTGCTGTTTGTGCGGGGCCTGCTGGCCCTGCGCCCGCTGGCCGAGACCCTGGCGACCCTGGTGGAGGCGGCAGGGGCGGGGCCGGGCGGGGCCAGCCTGCCCTGCTTCCGGGCCGTCGGAGGCGGGGCCAGGGCCGCGGCGGGCCTGCGGGCGCGCCTGCTGCCGGGCCTGCCGGACGGCAAGGCCGTGAGGGCCGCCCTGGCCCTCATTGACGCTTCCGCGGACGCGTGGCGGACGCGGCAGTACGACTACTACCAGCGCGTGCTCAACGGCATTCTTTAGAAGAGAAAATGATGATGGGAGGTGTTGACACAAACAGAATTGTCTCCCCACCGTCCCCTCTCTCTCTCTCTCCTTTTGTCTCCCTCTCTTTTCTTCCAGATCGACGGAACAGCCGAAATGAAGGGGAGGTGGGGTGGAAAAGAGAGTAGGAAACGCCGTGCGGAAGAGGGCATGAGGAAAAAGGAGGCGAGGCGAGAGAGAGCGGGGGGGGGGGGTCGAGAGACGCTCCCACCTCCCTCTCATCTCTCCCTGTCCCCATCCATCATTCCTTCCCCATCCCCAATTTCACGCCAGCTGGCCGCAGTCCGCGATCTTGATGGTCGCAGACGTCGCACCCGACCCGGACCCGTACC
>Ga0210003_1004219_pt1 | contig 11447 bp, 9 predicted proteins | sample LantaG_FD_182804 | JGI IMG/M metagenome (GOLD analysis project Ga0210003, IMG submission 182804) | Deep subsurface microbial communities from Baltic Sea to uncover new lineages of life (NeLLi) - Landsort_02402 metaG (SPAdes) (version 2) | ecosystem: Environmental > Aquatic > Marine > Oceanic >...
GCGCGGCAGGCGCGGAGAAAACGCTCTCTTCTTCCCTCCGCTCTCGCCTCTTTCGACATCGAGAAGGAATTCAACCCCTGGGGAATGAATCGCGCCGTTGAAAACAAAGAGGGGAAAATCGACTCGCGAGAAAAGTAAATCAGGATTCGCCCCCTCTTTTTCTCTCGAGAGTTTTTTTTTTCCACTCTCTCGCCGTCTCCATTTTCCTCTCTCTCTCAACTCCCCTCCCCCCGTCCTCTCTCTCTCCATCCTTCCCGGCCTTTTTGCCACTTGCTCAGCGCCCCCACCGTGTCCGAAAAAATGCAGCTCCAGAATTTCATCGTCATGATTTCATCCGGCCCGCTTGCTTTGCCTGATTCTCGGAGGAGAAGGAGCGAAGAAGGAGTGGAGAGTGGCGAAGAGGTCGAGAGGAACGAAGAGGGCAGTGCTTAACAAAACGCGATGCCCGACTCGGCAACATTTTTTTGTTTTTTTTCCCGTCTAGCTGGAGCAAAGCGTAGAAGAGAAGAAAAACCTTTCTCTGCCTCGCGCGGGGACATAAACTCCTTTTAAGGGGTGCTCGTGAGCGACGAGGTGAGTACGTGACTCTGCTACTGATGACGAGAGAAGAGAGAAAGAGCGAAGAGAGAGAGATAAGAGAGACATGAGAGCGGCGAGAGGGAGAGATGAGAGCGGCGATGGAGAGATAGACGAGAGCGACGAGAAAGAGAGAGACATGCGAGCGTCGAGAAAGAGAGAGAGGTGTGAGCGTGGAGAAAGGAGAGATGCGATGGAACGTTCGTTCGGTGCCTCTTCTTCTTTTCTTCTTTCTTCTTTTTCTTCCTTCTCTCTTTCTCACTTCACCCTCGAGAGAGAGAGAAAAACACGCAGAAGCGAGACAGCGACAGCCATGGGCTCCACCTCGTCCGTGTCGGGAAAGGCCGGCCCGGGAGGAGGGCCCGAGGAGGACCCGTTCCCCGGCAACGGCAGCGCCGGCGGCGAGGCCGCGAGCGGGGCGAGAGGCGGCGGGAAGGCCGCCGCCATCGCCGCCGCCGCGGCTGCCTACGACGACGCCGTCGACGGCCCCGCGCGCCCGTTCGATGCAGCGCGAGAGGCGGCCCCGCCCGGCGGCGGAGCCGCCGTCGGAGGAGGGGACGAGGGAGGAGGCGCAGCCGCGACCGCCGCAGCTGCCGCCCCCACCGCCGCGGAAGGTGGGCCGGCCTCGCTCGGCAGGGCCCGCAGAGGCGCCGCCGTGGTCGCCGCGGACCGCTTGGCCGCGTTCGTCGCCGCGGACGCCGCGCCGTCGAGGGTAGCGAGCGCCGACGACGATGAGGAGGAGGAAGAGAGGCAGGAGGAGGAGAAGAAGCAGAGCACGCGCGGAAACGGCACCGCTGTCGTGCTCGGCGACGACGATGACGACGGCGACGGCGACGACGGCGAGAACGGCGAGGACGGCGCCCGCAACGAGGGAACGGGCAAAAAAGAAGACGAGGAGCGCCGCCGCTCGTCGTCGCAGATGACTCTCCCGGAGGATGCCGCCGTCGCCGCGGGGATCGAGGCCGCAGAGGTCCTCTCCCTCAAGGGGCCGGCGGCGGCGGCGGCGGCGGCGGCCGACGGCGCCCCCAAAGTCGTCATCGGCCTCGGCACAACGCTCGAGCCCGAGTGCCGCGTCGCCGGGGCGACTCCTTCGCGGCTGCACTCGAGCCCGAAGGCGCCGGCAAAGGGGGTTGCGGGCCGCGCCTCTTCCGCCGCCGCCGCCGCCACCGCCGCCGCTCCGTGGCAGCAGGATCAGCAGCAGAGAAAGCGCCAGCGCACGCCGTCGCCCTCGCCGGCGCCGCGCTCGCCGCGCGAGTTGTCCTATCCGCTGCCGGCGCAGGGCGGCGGCCGCAGCGGCGATGACGACGACGACAGGAAGCCGAAAAAGGCCAGGAAGGAGCCCAATGCCTCTTCCGACTCTGCCGCCGCCGCCGCCGCCGCCCCCGCTGCCCCCGAGCGCTCTTCGGCGCGCCCCCTGCTTCCTCCTCGCCCTGCTTCCGCTGCCCCGGACTCCTCCGACGGCGGCACCGGCGGCGGCACCGGCGGCGGCGGCGGCGGCGGCGGCGGCCGGCCCTCCGACGGGTCGGGCGGCATGGCCCCGCTGACCCTCGCGGCCATCCTCGCGCTCGCCGACGAGCCCGACCCCGGCGCCCGCCAGGCCTCGCTGGTCCAGGCGATTGGCATGCTCGAGGTCGAGGCCAGGACGCTCGCGGCGCGGCGAGGCGGCGCCAAGGAGGCCGCGCGCGCCGCCGACCGGGCTCAGGACGAGGCGAGGGAGGCCGCGGCGCGGGAGGAGGCCGCCGTCCACGGCCTGCTCGAGGAGGCCGAGGATGCCGAGAGGATGGCCCGGGGCGCAGAGGAGCGCGCGGAGAGCCTGCGGGTCGCCGCGGCCAGCGCCAAGCGCACGGCCGCCGAGCGCGCGCAGCGCGCCGCGCGGGCGCAGGACGACGCCGAGCGCGCCAGGAGGGTCTACGAGAGCGCCCAGAGGATGCACGACAGGGCCTTTGAGGTTGCCAGGAGGGCGAAGACGTCGCTCACGGCGGCCGCCGCGGAGATCGAGAGGAAGAAGACGCAGGTGTTTGCGCTGCTGGGGATGCCGGGTGGGACGTGAAGAGTGCGGAGCGTTTTTTTGTTTGTTTTATTTTTTTGAGCCGGAGGAGAGCAAAGGAGAGGGAGAGGGAGACATAAAACGACACCGCAAAGGAAACAGCGCTCCTCCTCTCTCCCCTCCTCTTCTTTCTTTTGCTCGTTTTATTGAGCGGAAGAGAGACGGGGAGGGAGAGGGAACGGTCGAGGGCGAAAACGAAGGCAAAACAAAGAAGAAGAAAGAAAACAGAGAGAGAGAAAGAGAGAAAGAGAGAAAAAGAAAAAAGCGCAGAGAGGAAATGACCTGTTTTTTTTTGTACTGAGCCCACCAGCCCCAAACCCACACACACAGACACTCACACTCACACACCACCCTCGCTCAGCCTTCTCCCCTGTTCAAAGAGCTGCCAGCTCAAACATGTTATTTCCATGGTTGAAACTGTCTGGCTTGCCTGACTGATTTTGAAGGAGTGAGAAGAGGGCAAAGAGGTCGAAGCCCTCAGGGAACGAGAGCAGGAACTATGAAAAAAAATCAAACCTTTTTTTTTTCCCTCTCTCTAGCCGTCGCTCGCTCGCTCGCCATCGGGCGATGGCCGCTCTCGTCCTCGTCTGCGGCGGGCCCGCTTCAGGGAAGACGGCCACTGCCCATGCCGTGGCCGCGGCGCTGACAGAATCAGGCATGCGAGTGGTCGTCGTGAGCGAGGAGGGGGATCCGGCGACGCTCTACGCCGGTGAGGTGTTCGGTGCAGAATTAGGTTTCAAGTTTTTTTCCCCTCTTTTTTTCCCCGTCCCTCGACCCTTTCGCTCACCTCGTACCTGCAAAGCAAAAAGAAAAAAAAACGTCACGCCTCTCACCAGACCCGCCCTCGGAGAAGCAGACCCGCGGCGCCCTCCGCTCGCGCGTCGACCGCGCTCTGGCCTCATCAAAGCCCGCTCCGGCCGTCGTCGTCGACGGCTGCAACGTGGTGAAGGGCTTCCGGTACGAGCTCTGGTGCCTGGGGCGGCCGTCGGGCGCGCGGTTCTGCTGCGTCTTCTGCCCCGAGCCCGGGAGCAGTGGCGGCGGCGGCGGCGGCGGCGGCGGCGGCAGCGCTTCTTCCTCTCTTTCTCCTCCCCCTTCGACGGACGATGAGAAAGCGGCCCTCGTCGGGAGGTGGCCCAGGGCGCTGTTCGAGGACCTGGCGGCGAGGGTCGAGCCCCCGGACCCGAGGAACCGCTGGGAGCAGCCGCTCTTCATCGCCGACGCCCGCAGGACCGCGACGGAGGGGACGGAGCGGGCGGGCGGGGCGCTCCCCGTGCGTCCCGCACCGGCCTCGCTCCCCGCCGGGGGGCGAGGGGGAGCGGCCGAGGAGACCGCGGGGTGGCCCCTCGACGCCGTGGCGGCTGCCGTGGTGGCCGCCGTCGCTTCTACCCCGGGGCACGGCGCCGCGGCGAAGACAAAGGCCAGGAGCGCTCTCGCCGCCGCCGCCGCCGCCGCTTCCAGCCAAGCCTCGACCTCTGCTGCTGCTGCTGCTGCGGCTGCGGCGGCGGCGCCCCTCCGCGAGACTCTCCCCCTGGCCACCGCCTCTGTGGCCCTCCGCCCGGCCAAGTGTACCCTCGCAGCCCGCGTGGCGGGCGCCGACGCGCTGGGAGACCTCGACGCGGCGGCGCAGGCGGTCCTGATGGCGGTGGCAGCGGCGCTGCCGGGGCCGCCTTCGGCTGCGTCGCCGTCGGTGTCGGCTTCGGCGGCGGCTGCAAACGGACGAGAAGCGGCAGCAGCGCGTCCCTGCGAGGCAGCCTCCTTTGCCGCCATCGAGATCCCCCTCTCCCCCGACGCCGACGCCGATGCCGAAGCCGCCGCCGACGGCGCGGGCGACGCAGCGGCACGAGAGCAGCGACGAGGCCGGGACGACCCGCTCACGCTGGCCCTGCGCCGCGCGCCCTCGCTCGCCGAGCTCCGGAGGCACAAGCGCGACTTCCTGAGGGCCGCGACCGCGCCTATGGCTGGGCCGCTGCCGCGCGGGGCCAGGGCAGGGGCGAGAGCCTTCTGCGAGTACCTGAAGAGGCGCGTGGTGTGACGTTGTCTCGAGAGAGACGGGAGAGAGAAAATGTAACAAAAAAAGGAAAGAGCACTCGTGAGTTCGTTTCGTTCTTTTTTTTGTTTACACAGAGACAGCTTTCGCTCCTCCTGCTTCTTCTGCTGCCACTTCTTCTGCGACCTCCCCTTCTTTAAGCAAACTTGCCACTGAGTAAAAAAGCCGTCACGAGCCCCGCCACCTCCCTGCTGTCCGCCATGAGCGTGTGCCCGGCGTGGACTGCCGCGAAGTCGTCGGCCGGGATCGGGAGGGCCGTCTCGTCCACGGCGACGGTGCCGTCGTGCGCGCGAGCGGGCCTGCGCCCTTCGCCGCTGCCGCCTCTCCCGCCGCTCCCTCCGACGCGCCCGCCGAAGACGCGCGCCGCGAGCAGCAGCGAGGCAGGGTTGAGCGACCGCGGGGCCGTGCCGGCGATCACGCCGCAGGGTCTCGGCGCGTCGGGCCACTCCCTGGCGATGACCTCGGGCGAGGAGGCGAGGTCGAGGACGGCCGGCCCGAAGAGGAAGCGGAAGAGCCTCCGAACGACCGAGGGCGTCGAGGGTGCGAGCAGGAGCTCTCGGGCGAGGTCCGAGCCCCTGTTGGGCGGTGCCAGGAGGACGGCGCCGAGCCACCGGGGGCCGCCGCCGCCGCCGTCGTTGCCGCCGATGCTGCTGCCGCTGCTGCCGCCGCCCCTGCTGCTGCTCTCGCTCAGCAGGCTCGCGTGCCTGATGATGGGCCCACCCAGAGAGAATGTGACCGCGAACGCCGGCCTCCCCGCGCCGCCGCAGGCCTCCGCGGCCCTGGAGGACACAAACGCCGCGGCGTCGGCGACGGAGAGCTTCGTCGATGGGTACCCTATCGAGACGGCCCTGAGGCCCGTGGAGGCCTCGAGGCGGGAGGCCAGGCGGGCCATTGAGCGGCGGGTGCGCCCCAGGCCGTGGACGAGGATGATCGTGGTGGACGGCGGTGGTGGCAGCGACGCCGGAGGAGGAGGACAAGGACAAGGAGAAGGCGAGGAGGTCGAGGTCGACGTCGAGGTCGGGGCGAGGAGCGACAAGGACGAAGATTGTATTCGCCGCTGCTCGGCGGGTGATGGTCTTCGGGTGGAGAGCATCGCGCGGTGCATTCGAGAGAGACGACGCCCCTCTCTCGAGGGAGCGGATTGAGAAATCGAGTCGTGAAAGACACGAGAGAGCGCGCGGAAGGACGATGCTTTTTCCTTTCGATCGATGGTGCGAAAGGAGGTCGGTTTTTGAGCCCGCCGACTGTGCAGAATCCAACCATTCTATTTTCCGAGAAGAAGAAAAAACTAAAAACCTCTCGTCTTCGTCGCCTTTGCTCTTCGCTCTCTTCGCCGCTTCTTCGCACACACGCGTCTCTCAGAACGCCCAGTCCCCTCTGCTGCCCATGCTCGTCAACGTCAACGTCAGAGAGAGAGACTGAAAACACCGACCCGCGGAAAGCAGCGAAAAGAAAGACAAAAGACACCGACGCCATTCAGACATCGGCGCCTTGTCGTGAAAAGCATCGAGACCCTCGAGTTCCCGTCGTCGCGCCTCCCTTTTTTCCGACCGTCCCGAAGCGAGGTAAGCAAAAAAGACGCGTGTCCTCGTGCCGCTGAGCATCCCGGAAGGGAGAAACGGAAACGGACTCAGGTCGTCCTGTGCAAGGCAGGCTTCGTTTGATTCCATTTCTTCCTCTCCTCCTCTCACCTTCCTTACTTCTTCCTCCAAACCCTCTCTCTTCCTCTTCTTCTTCTTCGCCCTCCACTCGCTCTTCTTTCCCGCTCTCTCCCGCCCACTTTCTCCTCCGCTTTTCTTCGCACAGGCGCTCACAAACAGAGGGGTCCACAGAAAATCCGAAACGAACATAGATGCCCGTCGCCTCCCCCCTGACCCTCCCGGTCTCGCCGCGCTCGCCGCCCGCCGCGACGTCGCCGTTGCCCTTCTCCCCGACGGCGGGCAGCGGCGCCGCACCTCCGCGCGCCTCCGCCTCGGGCCGCCGCGCCTCCACCGACCTCGACCGCATGCACCCCCCTCCAGCAGCGCACCTCAACAGGAACGCGGAGTGGGTCTCCACCGCCGGAGGCTGGGCGTTCATCCTCGTGCTCCTCGCGCTGGGCTGGCTCGCCTCGGCGGCGCTGCTGGGCGACGCCGGGAAGGCGTGGACAGCGATCCACCTCGCGCACGGCGCGCTGACCTTTTACCTCTTCCACTGGATGAAGGGCTCGCCCGTGGGCTCCGACCAGGGCAAGTACGACGGCCTGACCTTTTGGGAGCAGCTCGACGACGGCGTGCAGAACACCGCCACGCGCAAGTTCCTGATCTTCCTGCCCGCGCTGACCTTCGCGCTGGCGAGCCACGGGAGCGACTACTCCGCGCAGCCCCTGGGCCTCAATCTGGTGGTGCTCGCGGTGCTGCTGGTGGCGAAGCTTCCCGCGATGCACACGGTCAGGCTGTTTGGGATCAACAGGTGGTGAACTGAGCTGGAGAGGGGAGAGAGAGAGAGAGAGAGAGGGAGAGAGATAAAAGGAGGAGAAGGAGAAGGAGAGAGAGGAAAGACAAGAAAGACAAGAAAGAGAAGAAAGAGAACGGGAGGTCACTTCCCTCTTCCGCCCCTAAAATGTTTTATTTGTCTGCATCAATTGTAAAATCAGGGGTCCACCGCCGCCTCCAAAGAAAGGAGCGGGAAAAAACCAAAGAAAAACCACAGGAGAGCGCTGAGATGATGAGGGCCAGCGTGGCGTGAGAGCAGGTGGAAAAAAGGGCTCAAAAAAGGTCGACACGAAAAAAAAAAAACTTCCTCTTCTTTTTCCTCCTCGTCCCTCTTGCCTTCTTTTATTCTTCGACCTCAAAACAAAACACTTCGCCCCGCGCAGCTCCCTTCCGCCACCTTTCCACGCGTTCCAACCATGGCCACTGCTTTCGTCACTTCCGGTGAGTCGTCTCCGTTTAGTGTGGAGTCGCGGAGTCGCGGAAGGCGACGGGAGAGGACGGGCGGCGCGTGCCCTGATGCGCTGTCGCCCTCGTGTCGTTTCAATCACTCATCTTCTTCCCCTCTCTCGTGCTCGAAACCCATGCCTCTCCAGCCCGAGCCACTACGGCGGTGCGCTCGAACATCCACTCGACGCGATCCCCTGCGTTTGCGGCGCCGCGCCGCGCGACCTGCGCGGCCGCAGCTGCGCGCACGGTTTCTGTGTCGACGGCGAAACCCATGCCCGCTTTGTCTTCGCGCCGCTCGAGCTCGACGACAATTCGCGCCGCTATCGCCGAGCCGCAGGCTCCCTCCAAAGTCACGGGCGGCCAGGAGAAGCTCAAGATCGGGATCAACGGTAAGCGGCGGGCGGAGAGTGGAACTAGTGCCGTTATCAGTTGTATGGAGTGCGCTGAGAGCGTTCCAATCGAACCGTCGAGGGCACAGCCCCTCGACGGTTCGGCGCTTTCGACCGTTGCGACCTAGTATCTCTCTTGTCGCTCTCACCTTCACTCCTCTGTCTCTCTCTGTCTCTGTCTCTGTCTCCCTCTCTCTCTCCCTTTAGGCTTCGGCCGCATCGGCCGCCTCGTCATGCGCGTCTGCCTCGAACGCGACGACGTCGAGGTGAGGAGATTCTAGGGGCGGATGGAGAGGGAAAAAAAGCAAAGGCCCACTGCCCGTCGTCGCTTAAAATTTCCGTTCACCTCGACCTCCGGTGGAAAAAAAAACTCGACTTCTCAGGTCGTCGCCATCAACGACCCCTTCATCGCCGCGGACTACGCCGCCTACATGCTCAAGTACGACTCGGTGCATTCCATGCTCTCCGGCCACGAGGTCGGCCACGACGCCGCGGCCTCCTGCCTTGTCGTCGACGGCACCAAGATCCCGGTGACGGCCGAGCGGGACCCGGCGGCGATCCCGTGGGGCGACCTCGGCGCCGAGCTCGTCGTCGAGTCCACGGGGGTCTTCACCTCGGTCGAGGGCGCGTCCAAGCACCTGCAGGGCGGCGCAAAGCGCGTGGTGATCTCGGCGCCGTCGGCGGACGCCCCCATGTTCGTCGTCGGCGTCAACTGCGCGGGCCTGCGCGGCGACATGGCGGTCGTGTCGAACGCCTCGTGCACGACCAACTGCCTGGCGCCGCTGGCCAAGGTCGTCAACGACAACTTCGGGATCGAGGAGGGCCTCATGACCACGGTCCACGCCACCACGGCGACGCAGAAGACCGTCGACGGACCCTCGGCCAAGGACTGGCGCGGGGGGCGCGCGGTGCGTTTGATTTGCCGTTTTTTTTTTTTTAGGAGAGGAGCGCGAAAGGAAGAAAAGAAGAAAAGGAAAAAAAGGCTCACTCGAAAAAACCCGAAACTCTTCCCCCCTACCACAAAAAAAAAATCTCAAACTCTTCCTCTTCCTCTCCTCTCCCAACCAATCCGAAAATAACTCAAAAACAGGCGGCGACCAACATCATCCCCTCCTCGACGGGAGCCGCCAAGGCCGTGGGGGCCGTGCTCCCGGAGCTCAAGGGCAAGCTCACGGGCATGGCCTTCAGGGTCCCGACGATGGACGTCTCCGTTGTGGACCTCACGGTCCGCCTCGAGAAGGAGGCGAGCTACGAGGAAATCATGGACTGCGTGAGGAAGGCCGCGGCGCCCGGGTCGCCGATGCACGGTACGGTAACACAAAGAGGGGGGGGCCTCCGAGGGAACCTCCGGGGACGAGGAGAGGAAGGACGGAACTCACTCTCTTTTTCCCTCTCGACCCTTATGATTTCTCCTTCTTTCTTCCACAAAAAAAAACTTACAAGGCATCCTCGGCATCACCAGCGACGCCGTCGTCTCCACCGACTTCATCGGCGACACACGGTCCTCGATCGTCGACGTCAAGGCCGGCATCGCGCTGTCTCCCAAGTTTGTCAAGCTCGTTAGCTGGTGAGCTCCTTCTTTGTGTTCTTTTTCTTCTTCGGAAAACGAAAGACGAGCGCGGCAGGATGAAGGAAACTGCGCTCTCACCTTCTTTTTCTGTCTCTTAAAAACGTTACCAATCAATCAGGTACGACAACGAGGCCGGCTACGCCACGCGCGTCGTGGACCTCGCCAAGATGGTCCAGGCGGCGATGGTGAAGGCTTAGAAGAAATGAGCGAGTCGGAGGGTGGTGGTTTAGAAAAGAAATGTTTTTTTAGCGCTAGAAGTGTTTTCTTCTCGTTGTGTGTTTTTGTTTTCATTTTTTGTTTCGTTCTTTGTCTTTCGAGGGGACATACATCACAAAAAGCAGCTGCTGCAGCTCTTCAAAAATCGACGCAGGTTATCATTCGGGTCTCCGTGTTTGGGGATAAACGCGAGCGCGCGCGCAAAAAAGAAAAAACGATGTGTCAACAAAAAAAAAGTAAGAAGCGCCACCTTCACATTCAGAAGGTAGCGAAATTCTCTCTCTTTCTCGATTCAGTTCGTTTCGTCTAGTGTCACATTTTAAAATGGTTCGCGGGGGCGAAGAAGGAGGCGAAGGAGAAAAGAAAGAAAGCGGTCTTTCAGAGAAACTTGACGCCGACGTCTTCTCCTTCGCCTCCGCCTCCGCTCCCTGCTTCGCCTCCTCCAAACAGCGCCACGGCCTTCTTCACCTCCGCCAGCCACCTGGCCGCCGCCCGCACGAGCTCCCTGTGCGTGCCCGAGAGAGGGCACCCCGTGGCGTCCCCGCTCCCGGAGTCGAGCTCGTCCAGCGTCAGCACGGTCCCTCCGTCGCCCGCGCCCGCGCCGCCGCCGCTCAGCCCCGAGTCGCGCGCCCAGGCCAGCAGCAGCTCGCCCCATTCGGAGAGGGGCCTCCAGAGGATCAGGGCGCGCTTCGGGCGCGTCGACGGGTCCTCACCGCTGCCGCCTGCACGCGCGTCCAGATCGATCCATGCCGCCTGGCCGGCGGAGACGGCGTCGGCGAGGAAGGCGGCGCGCGCCTCGGCAGGGAGGCGACCTGTTTTGAGTTTTTTTGAGGTTTTTTAAACTTTGTCAGAGAGACAGAGAGAGGGAGAGACGTCTCGGAGTCGTCAAGCTTTTCTTTTGTTCGTGAAAACCTTACAGCCCCTCACGGTTGATCTCATTGTTGGCGAAGAGCGGGCCGTCGTCGGTCGTCGAGAGCACGAATATCTGTTTTTGTTGTTGTGGAAAGAGGGGAAGAGGGGAAAAAAGGTTGAGCAGAGGGAGTCGAGGCTTTATCCCACTCTCTCCACTCTCCATCTCTCTCTTACTCTCTCTGACCTTTTTGTGCTTGCAGTAGGCCAGGATCAGGTCCCGCCAGAGCGCGCTCTGCTTGGCTCGAGTCTCCTTGATCGGTTGGAGGCTGTTGGTGTTGGAGGAGAGAGGAGAAAGGGGGGGTCGAGAGGTTGAAGTGCGAGGTCCAAGTGAGCGTCGAGTTGAGAGTTGTGTGGGAACCATTCAACAGCGAGAGTATTCGCTCGAGTGTCGCCTTTCCGCTAGGAGTGGCTTGGACCCTGGGCGCGACATGCAAGAAAGGAACACGCACGTGAAGTAGGGAGGGTACGCGTAGAACGCCGGCCACTGGAACGGCTCCGACATTTTCGATTCGACGGGGCAACGGTGATCGAAGAGTGTCTGTTTCCAGTGTTGGCTAGGTTGCGTTTCTTCCATTCTTTCTCTTCGTTTCATTTCCCGCGTAGAGCGGAGGGGGAACTGGTTGCTCTCTCCCTCTCGTTCTCTCGCTCAATCGCAATCATGTACATGCCCCTCGAGGTCCCTCTGGGCGAGTTCGCCTTCGCGCCGGTAAACCCCGTGCACGAGGAGGTGGTGAGAAGAAAGAGAGAGCTTTGGTTTTCGACGCTGTGA
>Ga0210003_1004220_pt1 | contig 11447 bp, 22 predicted proteins | sample LantaG_FD_182804 | JGI IMG/M metagenome (GOLD analysis project Ga0210003, IMG submission 182804) | Deep subsurface microbial communities from Baltic Sea to uncover new lineages of life (NeLLi) - Landsort_02402 metaG (SPAdes) (version 2) | ecosystem: Environmental > Aquatic > Marine > Oceanic >...
GAGGGGATTGAAACTTAATGGCTTAGGGAAAAAGCAATAATGGAAAAAAGAAAGGTGAATATAAATGAACTAAAAAAAATGTATATTGATAATAAATTATCAGTGAGAAGATGTGCACGACATTTTAATGTAAGTGCACCAACAATAACAAGCAGGCTTATAAAAAACAATATAACAATAAGATATTTTAAATATGTAAATATGGATTTATTAAAAACAATATATTATAAAGAAAAAAAATCATTAAAAGAGTGTGCACAGATAATGAAATTAGACAAATTAACGATAACAAAAAGATTAAAAAACAATACACGGAAACCAGGGGGTGTAAAAGGATATAAGCACACTAATGAATCTAAAAACAATATGAGTAAAGCCCAACAGAAAAACAAAAAACAAAAAACAACAGAAGACGATAAGAAGAAATGTAATAAATGTGGATTATATTTACCAATAGAACAGTTTTCTATTAGAATAAGAAATGGGAGAAAAATGCTTCAATGCCATTGTAAAAAATGTCAGGCACAAAACAGAAAAGAATATAGACTTAAAAACATAGAATCTCAAAGCAATAAAGCAAGGGAATATAATAAAAAACATAGGGAAAAAATATCTTTAAGAACCAAACAAAGATTATATGAAATGAAAATGGCAGCATTTAATGCTTATGGTGGAGCAAAATGTTCGTGTTGTGGTGTAACTGATTTAGTATTTCTAACAATTGATCATATAAATGGTGGTGGTTCAAAGCATAGAAAAAGAATAAAAACAAGTATATATAAATGGTTAAAAGACAATAATTATCCGCCTGGTTATAGGATACTGTGTTGGAATTGTAACTGGGCGGAAGCACACGGAGGATGCCCACATGTCTTATGATACATCTAGCGTCAGCCTGGGTGCGCCAACTCGAAAAGACGATTACGATCGATTGATGGATAATATTGTCGATTTGGCGGGCAGTGGGAGAACTACGGAAAATGTTAAAACCAATTACGATCTGATTGCCAATGCGATAAAAACTACGGCTATAGATTATACTGTGCTGGATGATGATGGTTATAAAGTGATTTGGGTTACGGCATCATCTACAATAACTTTGCCGACTGCTTTGGTGAATCCTACCAGAGAATTAACAATAATTAATGCGGCTGCAAGCGGAACTGTAACGGTAGACGGAGAAGATGCAGAAACTATTAATGGAACGGTTACTGTAGCATTGCCGGTACAATTTGCGGCTGTAAAAGTATTATGTAATGGTACGGCATGGGGAATAGTCGCAGGTAATGTAAATAAAAATATTTCCAAAGCCTGGGTCAACTTCAACGGCACTGGCACGGTAGCAATTAGAGATAGTTATAATGTGTCGAGTATTACGGATGGTGGGGTTGGTATTTATACAATCAATTTTACTAATGAAATGGCAGATGTGAATTATGCTATGGCTGGAACGGTAAGCGAGGAAAAATCGAATACCAACGCCGTAGTTTGTATGACAAATGGAACAGTAGCTGTTGGGTCGGTAAGGGTGGAAGTTAAAATTGCCGCAACTGCGATTGATACTGTGTATATAACATTGATATTTTTTGGGAGTTAATTATGAAAAAAATAGTTTATAAAACAGAAACAGGAATAGCGATTATTACCCCGGCTCACAGTATTGCAGCGGCCATGGAGGATATACCAAAGGGCGCAGAATATAAGATTGTAGATGATTCGGAGCTGCCTAAAGACCGGACATATCGTAATGCCTGGAAATATGATCTTACAATAGACAGCGTAAAGGCAGCGGAGATAGATGCAAAGAGAGCGGAAGCAGCAGAATTAGCAGCTATGCCGGATATTGTAAAAGAGCTACAGGCGAAGGCTCAAGAACTTGAGGAAAAGGTGAGCGTTTTAGAAACAGCAAAGGAGATCACAAAATGACAGTAAAAGAAAGAGATGCCATGTTGGTGAAGATAGACGACTTCCTTCAAAATGGTTTTACTGCTAAAGTTATCAAAACGATTAATGATTATTTTGACAAGTTAATAGCAAAAGTGGTGAAGTGGGTTTTTGGGTTTATTATTACGACTGCCGGATGTGTGGTAATAGGGCTTATCGTTAAAAGTATTTGGTTCAGTGGATAGGAGATTAAAATGGTTATCTTACAGCATGTGCCGGATGGTATTGAAGAGATTATCGATTATTATGGTGATCCGATTAAGGATGATAATTGGTTTGAAAATAATATAGTTGTTTGCCGGCTACCTTTCTCTTTGCGGCAAAGCTGGAATGGAGTAAGGGTTGACAGATTCCATGTTCACAAATTGGTCGAACCTGCTATGAGGGATGCGCTCTTGGAGATAGAAGAGTATGCGGGAATATTGTTTCTCAGACAACATCATCTTGACCAGTGGGGAGGTGTTTATAATGACAGAAATAAGCGAGGAAGCAATACGCCCTCCGCTCATAGCTGGGGAATAGCTATAGATTATTGTCCGGAGCTCGGGCCATTCGGGGGGCCGTCAAGAATGCCGTATTTTATTGTCAAGGCTTTTACCAAACGGGGGTTCCAAAATTTGATAAGGGATGGCATGCACTCTCAGGCATGCACTTCCTATTAGTATTAAGGAGAATATAATGGAATTGTTAAAACGTGTTTATGGCTTTCTGCAGAAGCTATGGAGTATTAAAGTTGCACTTTTTATTGTTGCTACCTTTGCTTTATATCATGCCTATATTTCGGAATGGGTATGGTTCGGCTGTGCTTTGCTATTGATAGGGGGACGTGAGGTAGCCAAGATCATGGCTGGTAAAATAACTTTAGGAAAATGACATTGACAAAGGATATCGAATAATGTATGCTTTAATGGTCGGCGGATTAGCTATCCGGGGGAGCTGGACACCTTTGTTCCCCTTTACCGACTTAATCCACAAGGTGAAGGGTGTATCTATGAAAATCTGTTCAATCGAAGGTTGTGAAAATAAGTATTATTGCAAAACTTATTGTATTAAACATTATAATAAATTCATAAAATATGGTGATCCAATCTATACGATATTAGATAGAGATCTAGAAAACCATGGGATGACTGGCACTCCCGAATATGCAGTTTGGGCAAATCTGAGAAACCGTTGTTATTATAAAAATAACAATCGTTATCATCGTTATGGTGGGCGAGGTATTACTGTTTGCGAAAGATGGCTTCATTCTTTCTCGGCTTTTTATGCTGATATGGGGCCAAAACCTTTTAAGGGCGCACAGATAGATCGTATTGATAATGATGGAAATTATGAGCCAACGAATTGTCGGTGGGTAACTTGTGCAGAAAACAGAAGAAATGCAATAACAACAAAATTAACAGAAGAGAAAGTAAAACAAATTAGAAAATTATGTAAAGTTGGGAGAATGAGCCAAAGGGCAATAAGTCTTTTATATGGGATACACGAGAGTAATGTAAGTTTATTAATCAATAACAAAACATGGATTTAAACAAGATGGAGGAGAGATGAAAAATGTTAAAGAGATTTTTTTGTATATTTTTATTGCTGTTAGTATCGTTTTTGTTGTTTGCGCAGTCATTAAATACGGAAGAGATAAAGAAAAACTTACAACAACTATTGAAAAACTCAAATCAGCAGAAGATCGAATTAGTAATATTACAGAACAACTTAAACAAGCGGGAATCACTATTACAGAATTACAAGATTCAATTGAACAAGAACGAGTTGCTTATAGCGAACTCGAAGAAAATAATAGACAACTTGAAAAAGCAAATAAAGAACAAAGAGAAATATATAACCAACTTACAGAATCAAATATTGGAGATTCAGACGCAATTGAAAGAATCAGAGAACTTACTGAATCAAGCGATAATATCATTAGAAGAATACTCGGATTCATCGATGTGGGAAAAGATTAAAGATGGAACGATCGTTTTTGGTGCCGGGCTGATAATCGGCGGAATAGTGGGCGGATTGGCTGTTGCACTGATAAAATAGCTGTATTGTAGTAAATACTTATCATATATATAGTAGAATCCAACATAAAATGCATTTTTTTCTCTTTTTCTTCTATTATTAAGTATTTACTACTTTACAACCGATCTTAAAGGTATATACTCAATATTAGATAAGGTTAATTACTACTTAATTGTAGGCAACGGTTATTGAAACCGGAAACATTAACTGGCTAAGAGATGGAAAGACTGAGGGATAACGGGAAGGCAGGACGCCGAAAGGCTTGCATCCGTCAAGGTGGTCAGTAGAAAAAGTTCTACTGGTTAACACTGAGCCAGAGTGGCCGTTATGAGTAAGTTGAAAAAACCCCCGCTGGATTCGGACAGCAAAGCAAGATTCATAATCTTGATCTGGCATATCGAAATTAATTTTAAGGAGTTTAGAATGAAATATAAATATGGGATGCGGTGTAGGCCATTCGGAATTGGCTGTCAGCCGAAACATGCAATTGATGTTGAAAATGGCAACAAGGCAATTACTGGTTATTATGACATCGTCATTTATGACCGGGAATTATCTGAAAAAGAAATTAGTGATTTTGAATTAATCAAAATATATTAAAAGGAGAATAGAATGAAAATAGATGTAGGCGGAAAGAGAGTATGTTTTTTCATACTTGAAACGATCAAGGACAATACTGGTTATATTCCTTGCATGGCAGTCGAAGGTGAAAAAGGATATTATCTTACTGACTGGAATTGGGGCAAGGATATTGAACTGGCTGAAAAATGTGCAAAAAAGAAAAACCGAATGCTTGAATTAACGGAAGCGGATTGTTTAAAAATTGTTGGATCGACAATGAGGTTTTAAGGTTTTATTAATGGCCAATAAAGATTGGCCATTATGTAAAGCTTTTTAAAGCTTTTATATTTTAGTAGGGGGTAGAAAAATGAGAGGTAATTTTACGAGCTTGACGGAATATTCTAAATGATTATAATGGTATCTATTATGAAACAATGTATTATAGATAAATGTGAAAAGCTTGCAACCAAAAAAAACATGTGTAATAAACATTATTTAAGAAACTACAGACATGGTTCTCCTCATCGCACTTTAAATGAAAGGCATGGGATGAGAAATACTTCTGAATATCATATTTGGTGTGCAATGTTGACGAGATGCTATAACATTAATTCTAAGGCATATAAAAATTATGGCAGTAGGGGAATTCTTGTTTGTTTACGATGGAAAAAATCATTTATTAATTTTTCTAATGATATGGGCAATAAACCAACAGGATATTGGCTTGAAAGAATTGATAACAACGGGAACTATGAAAAAAACAATTGTTTATGGACAACACCTAAAAAAAATAGTTGGAATCGAAGATCAACCAAGATGTCGTTTGCAAAAGCAGAAGAGGTTAGGGAGTTATATAAAACAGGTTTATCTCAATATAAAATTGCTGATATGTTTAGAGTATCACAATCAACTATTTGGCAAATACTCAAAAATAATTACTGGGTAGATTTGGATAAAACAATTCGAGCATGAAAGAATATAGCGATTATATTTAATTTATTTCAAGGAGGTCGATAAAATGACAAAAGAAGAAAAAGCATATAACAAAGAATGGCGGGAAAAGAATAAAAAAAAACTAAGGGTATATCAAAAGGAATGGCGGGAAAAGAATAAGGATAAACTGAAAGCATATCAAAAGGAATATCAAGAGAAAAACAAAGAGAAAATAAAGGCAAAGCTGGAAAAAAACAAAGAGAAAATAAAAGTAACCATGAAAGCATACCGGGAAAAGAATAAACTAAAGATTAGTGCAACAAACAGAGAATGGCGCAAAAATCATAAAGACGAAATAGTATTCAAATGCGATCAGTGCGGAAAAGAGAAAAAAACATCTAGAGCTAATTATAAAAAGAGCAAACATCATTTTTGCAATCATAAATGTATAGGCAAATGGATATCAGGAAATAAAAAGATTTATCATCCTATCCATGAAAGGGAAATAATCAAATGTGATTATTGCGGAAAAGAAATGGAAAGACTGCCATCGAGAAGTAAAGCGAATAAAAATAACTTCTGCAATCATAAATGTGCGGGGAAATGGAAATCAGATAATAAAGAGACACTCCATCCCTGTATAAAAATAATTGTTTATTGTTCAATGTGTGGCAAAGAGATGGAAAGGCTCTCCTCGCAAATTAAAACGAATAAACATTTTTTTTGTAATCGAAAATGTCAATATAAATGGCAATCGGAAAATCTCCAGGGTGAAAATAGTCCTTGTTATAACAGGGTAATAGTCAAATGCGATTACTGCGGCGAGAAGATCAAAAAAACACAAAGTCAAAGAGGAGAACTGAATTTTTGCAATAAAGAATGTCGGGATAATTGGTATCCAGATAAAAGAACAATAGTTAACTGTGCATATTGCGGCAAAGAAACAGAAAGATTATTAAGCAGAGTTAGAGCGGTTAAGTATAGTTTTTGCAATCAAGAATGCAGTGGAAAATGGCTATCTAAAAACCGAACCGGTGAGAAATGTAGTTCATGGCTTGGCGGTATATCTTTTGAACCTTACCCGGTAGGATGGAAAAGCAAACTTAGAGAGGCGATAAGAGATAGGGACAATCGGGAATGTCAAATCTGTGGCATATCTGAGAATGGCCGGAAACACTCTGTTCATCATATAGATTATAACAAAAGCAATTTAGTTGCTGATAACCTTATTTCTCTATGCCATAGTTGTCATATGAAAACAAATGTTAATAGGCAGCATTGGCAAGAGATATTCAAAGGGTTGGCTGAGAAGAAGGCAATATAAAATTAAGGAGGTAATAAATATGGAAGAAAGCAAACAGGCTTTAATAGATAAGGCTCTTGAAAAGTATGGCAAAATATATCCTTGCGAAAATAAAAAGATTGAAGATTGCTTTACTCAGGAAGAGGATTTATTAATCTTTTGGTTTAATGATGATTCTGGAAGTACCAGAATTGTTACAGATTATTTATAAGGAGGGGGAAAGAGTGGCAATAAACAAAAACAGAGTGCATGATGATGAAATGTTCCGTACGGTCAAAGGCCCTTTCGGTGTTGTGCGGGTATGCAAGTTTTGTGAATACAGGGTTGTAGTGCGTACTGGAATATCGGGGGTCGGTGTGGGGTATGGATTTAGAGAGGGCAATAAAGCACGGGGCAAGATGATACAGCATTATAACAAAGAGCATAAGGCTTAATAAATTATAAGGAGGCAGAAATGATCTATTCAAGATTCGGCAGTGAGTTTAGGATTGTCGGCGGTAATATGGATACTGGCTATCTAAATGCCAGACGCATGAGTGACAACAAACTTTTCGAGAATATCCATATAATGGAGTATAAGGCCGATGGTGGAATACAGGAAATTGAGGCAGCAGTTAAAGCAGCAAACAAAAAGATAGATACTCCCACCAATCTATCAGAGATAGGATTTTAAAGGGTTTATCGGTAGGCAATATGGATTGTCTACCATGTAAAGTCTTTAAGACTTAATAAATTAATTTAAGGAGAAAAAAATGGATGAGAAGTACAAGGCAAGTTATTTGCCAACAAAGAGAAGTCGGAAGCTGAGGACAATTTTTGTCTATGCGGCAAACGATGATGAGGCTGTGGCAAAAACGGGAGAAGAGTTGAGCAGACGGTTTATGGATTTTGATCTTATTTCTGTCCAGCGACCGGATCGTACATTTATCGGCAAGGAGGGAAGCAGATGAGAATATGGAAATTAGAAATAAAATGGACTGGTTATAATAAGCGGTATGCCAAGAAAATGATTAAGCAAATATATTCTGAATCATTAATTGAGTATTCTTCATCAGAATATCACGGGTATATTCCGGCTAAAATAGCTGCGATTAAATGGCATAGGAATTATGCACAAAAAACAACCGGCGAATGTAGCTTGAAGAAAAGCAAAGATTTGGTTGAAAAAATAATATCTGGTATTGTTTTATAAAATATAGTACCATTGGAGTTGGAAAATGATGATGAATTCAATATTAATGAATAAGCAGATTCTAAACCGTAGATTACAAGGTACGGTAGATGTGGTGGATAGGGTTGAATTGGAAAATTCAATTGCTATGCTCGATGATCTGGATGGCTCCTTGGAGCCGTATGTGCCGCTCACAGCGACAAATTCCAGGTACTGTTGAAAGATAGCCAGCTTAGCTCAGGAGGTAGAGCATCCGCCTTGTAAGCGGAAGTGCCTCGGTTCGATTCCGAGAGTTGGCTAAAATCAATTTAGGAGGTACTAAATGAAAAAGCTAAAAAAAACGCCAGAGGAAATCCAAATTCGTGATGGGTTTGGAGAAATAAAAAAGGTAAAGGTTGTTGATTATATCATAGCTAAAACCCTTGATTTATGTGAATCTGGTTATACTTCACTTACGGAAGAGGCTGTTGCCGTACAATTAAATAATATTGTAAATGGTGAACCTCTTTCTGTAATCGGTGCTTTTATGGAAAGCGATATCGTTTTATTGTAAACCCACTTTACAATTAAGCTCTGGAATATTCCAGGGCTTTTTTTATGCACTAAAAAAAGTAAAAAGTACTTTACAAAGGTTTGAATAAATAGTATAATGCCGTTTGGAGGTAGGATAATGAATAAATTAAAAGAACCAGTTAAAAAGTTGGCTCCGGCTAAAAAGGCAGTACAAAAAAAGAAGGCAGGGGCTAAGTCGAAAAGCTTGATGGTGGCCGTCAATCCCGAAATGCTGCTGACAAAGGCTATTGAAAAAGGATTGCCGGTTGAAACCTTAGAGCGGTTAATGGTGATGAGGCGAGAGCTAAGGGCTGAGGCTGCAAGGGATGATTACTTTATCGCTCTTTCAAGATTCCAGAAGATATGCCCGATTGTCGGAAAAAGGGCAGTGGTGATGAACAAGGATGAGGATGATGGAGAACGATTCAGGTACGCTAAACTTGATCATATTGTAGCTGAGGTTAAAGATGCGTTAGAAGAGTGCGGGTTTTCTTATATGATTAAAACCGAGCAACCAGAGAAATCTGTAAAGGCAACCTGCGAAACCCATCATGTATCCGGGCATTCAGAATCTACCAGCTTTACAATCGGGATTGCTAATAGCGGCTATATGAATGCGGCGCAAGAGATAGCTACAGCACTTGCATATTCTCAGCGATATGCTTTCAAAAACGCATTCGGAATTATAACCGGAGAACCGGACAGAATGGATTATGTGGAGGCGGATGCCGCAGAGGTAACGCCGAAGCCGAAGGAAGAACCGGAAGCAGCACCGAAGGCTGGAAAAAAGAAAGCTGGAAAAACCCTTAATGAAATGGCAGATGAGGCTTTGAAAGAATTGGACAGAGCAAACTTATTCCCGCCGAATCAGCGCAGTATTTTAACCGATAAAGTAACTGAACTACATAAGGCCGAGAATAAACCGGCATTAGGGGCTTTACTGCAAAGCATCGAGCGACAGGCAAAAACTTTAATGAAGAACAGGGAGAATAAAGAATGAATGATTTAATGGTAGCTGAAAAAGATATTACTGGTGCGGTGGCTATATTGGCCGGAAAGGAAGTCGATATTACAAAAGCGATTACTTCAATAAAGATTATCGGTGTGGCAACACAGGACTTGGCAATAAAACTTAAACAGGATAATCAAAAGTTTATCAATTTAGTGCATGAAACTTTTGACAGTATCGTAGATAATTCTAATAAATTACATAAAGATGCTGTCGCAAAAAGGCAAAACAATCTCCAACCTTTTGAAGATAATAAAAAGGTTATACAGGATAAGCTTACTGATTACATGCTTGCCGAACAGCGCAGATTGCAAGAGGAAGAAAATAAGCGACAGGCTAAACTGCGTAAAGAAGAGCAGGAACGCAGGGATAGGGAAGAGGCTGCGAGACTGCGGGAAGCAGCAAGACTCGAAAAGGCCGGTGATGCTGAGGGCGCACAGCAGTCTTTAAATCTGGCGGCAGAAGTAACAGAACAAGAGATAATTGTGCCGACAGTTGATATCAAAAAACAGATAAAAACCAGCGGCGTACAAATGAGAACTCTCTGGAAATTTCGGGTAGTCGATCCAAAGAAAATCAATCGTGATTTCTTAACGGTTGATACTGTAAAGATCGGAAGAACCGTAACGGCGCTAAGAGGTGATGCTGCTGCGATGGTCGGCGGAATTGAGGTCTACTCGGAAACTAAGGCTATATGAAATATCTAATAGAGTTTGATGCTGAAAAGCATGAATACAAAGTTGACGGTAAAGTAAAGCCGGGAGTTAATGCGGTTATAGACGGTGCGGGGCTGAGGCCCCCGTACCGGGGCCCCGCCAAGTATGGAATTCGGGGAACGGACGTCCATTCTATTTGTCAGTTTTATGACGAGAATAGACTGGGAAATGTTGCCCTGTGTTATCAGGGGTATTTGGAATCTTATAAAAAATATCTAAAATTATATAAACCCTTTTATTTTGCAATCGAGCAAATCCAATATAGCGATAAATATGGTTATTGCGGTACTCCTGACAGAATAGGTTTTGTTGGCAAGCAGCAAGCAATTATCGATTTAAAGTCGGGAGTGCCCACACCGTATGATGGCATCGCATTATATGGCTATCAGCTATTACAGGATAAGCCGGAGAAATATATGCTCTATGATTTGTATTTAAAAAAAGACGGCAGCTTGCCGAAATTTATTTTACAGAATAAGCCGATTGATCGAAATGCTTTTATGGCAGCATTAACTATCAACTGCTGGAAATGTCATGGCTAAGGTGAAATTCACAGCGAAGCAAACAAGGAGCGGGAAACTTGGCCGGATAATTCTTGATCTTCAAGACAAGGATGAGATTAAATGGGTGACAGAATTCTTTAAAAAGAAATTAGAATATGAAGAGAAAAAGGAAACAGAGTTTTTTTTAGAAGTAGAAATGTCTATCTATTACAAAAAGAAAACTTTAGATCAGTGGGGGTTGTATCAAGAATTAATTAAAAGATTGGCTATGAAACAGAATTGTGGGAAAGACAATATTCATAGAGGGATTAAATATAATTGTTATCCTGATAATGGACTTAAGAGTAGCGCTGATTTAAATATAAGGGAAATGTCAAAAATACTGGAATATACGATTAGCGAATGTTATGAGCAAGATGTTGATGTTAGGGATATCCAATGTCTATGGACTAAATGGCGATATGAACAACCGGAGGAACCACTCGCCGGAAGTTATCGTAATATGGCTGATTATAAATTAGCTCACCCTTATTGTGAGGCAACCTTAGAGCCGTTATTGCCGGATGAGGGGCAGATGGTTCATATCGTATCGGTCGGGGCTGGTGGCGCCGATGAGGATTGGAACCGTATGCGCTTAAGTACGAAAGTACACATGATGATCCAGCACAACAGGGGCTGGATACCAACAATAGAATTATATCCGATAATTGAGCCAAAGGTTGTGGCAGCATGGGTG
>Ga0210003_1004221_pt1 | contig 11447 bp, 15 predicted proteins | sample LantaG_FD_182804 | JGI IMG/M metagenome (GOLD analysis project Ga0210003, IMG submission 182804) | Deep subsurface microbial communities from Baltic Sea to uncover new lineages of life (NeLLi) - Landsort_02402 metaG (SPAdes) (version 2) | ecosystem: Environmental > Aquatic > Marine > Oceanic >...
GCACTTATTAAGCAATATGAGACTAAAAGAAGCCCGCTTTTAGACTCATATTGCTTCATAAGTGCAAAGACAATACCGCAACATTTGGCAGCAGTGAAAGTATTCACTACTGACAAATGTTGCTCTTTCCTTTTAATGTAACTATCCAGGTAACACAAAAGGTTTTTTGTACCCCTGCAAGCAGTAACTTGCATAGTAAAAACACCTTTTCAGTTATCTGGTTGAAATATCTTTATATTGCCGAACGATCTGCCCTAACAAATTTTTTTCTGAGTCTTTACAAGAAGATTAAAAACATCTTCCCGTTGACTCAAAAAAAATATCATCGGGCAGTAAGAAGTAAAAAGAAAGAGCAATGCACTCACAGGATAAATAGTAATTTACCTGGTGAGAGTATTGTCAGGGAGAAAGAAAGAGTATTACTTTTTATAAACAGGGGGAAATCACCCCTCTTTTACAAAAAGTAATACAAGAGATAGAAAAGCGAATAGAGAAGCATAACACTCAAAAAATAATTAAAATTTAGGAAAAAAATTTGAAGTTATTTTTATCGTGTAATGCTAAAGAGAAGACGAACGCTTAAAAAATATATAAGAAGGGAAAATCACCCCCCTCTTATATATCTTTATTCTGATATAAAACGTGTAGCTGTTAACGAAGAGTGGCTTAGTCTTCTCCCTCGAAAAGAGAGATAAAAAATAATTTAAAGAAATAATAGCAGGAATTTTTTATCTCCCTTTTCGGTGGCTAATTCTTCCGGATTCCTTACGGTTAAGCGATAAGTAAAAACATACAAAAATAAAAAGTTAAAAGAAAAGAAACATTTTATTTATGTAGTTTTCACCTATCGCAGGGGGAAGTTCATCTTTTTTCTTCTCTTTGCAATTTATCTCCCGGCGTTTGTAGAAGCCGGCACCACAAAAAAGCCCTACGCTTAATATCCTTGCTGTTATTTTTTGCGGTGCTAAGTCTTCTATAAACGCCATCGATGTCGCGTATGTAAGCTCTTAGGATAGTTTTAGTATTTTTTTTACTGCTACTGCTAAAAAAATGTTAAAACGTAGAAGAACAATGATCAGGAACAGGGGGGGGAAGGGAGGGGAGCCATGCGATTACCGGGAATAGAGATTTAGCCCTACGATAAAAAGTATCTCGTTTAGCCCGCCTTTATATTTTTAACCAGGCTAAAAAGGCTTTTAGTTGGGTAAAAATATAATGCTTTTTTTGCTATACATAACAAGACTTTATCGGATAAGATATGCGTGAGATTATTTCTTGTAGAATGTCCGATAGAGTCTTGTTATGTATGTGGTGGCTTTCAATTAAACTCCTTAGCAAAAAAAGCTCCTGGCGGGCGGTCGTGGGGATGAGATAGCCAGAAGCTATTTACCAGGAAGTCAATAAAAGCAGGTTAACAGATCATTTTAATAAAATACTGGGGGAGAGAGAAAAAGAGGCCATCTATAGTCGATTTTAAGGCATATGTTTTTTTCTTTGTTTATGTTTATATCTTTTTTTAACGGAGCGAAGCTTAGTATTTTACACCGTGTTATGTGAATTAGCGACATAATTAAATCACTCCCCAAATAACATGCCATACCACATCTGTCCAAAAGTGTATGCCAACAGCAGCTAGAAATCCAAATTTTCTAAAGTAATATGCAGCAAAAAGTGAAACTACTCCGTTGAGAAGAATAATCTCACTTATAAGAGCAAGTGGAATTTCATTAACTGTATTCAAACCCAAAAGAATCATTACCGAAGGGATATGCCCTGCAGCAAATGCAAGGGCTGAAAAAATAGTGACAATCCAAAAAATCTGATTTTGCCATCTCTTTTTTAGGATTACATAAGAAATAAGCCATACCCAAAACGAAATGAAAAACAGGCGAAATATCAGTTCTTCTCCAATACCAGCAGAAGTTGAAGCCACGAGTGATGTAGGAAATGGTGGATGAGGAAGTGGTCCCAAGGGATGGAATTGGCTTAAAATAACATCGGCGAGAATAAAAAATATACCGATGCCTATCCCAATAAGTGCAGGAATCAAAAACCTTTGTCTATTGGAAATTTTTGAAGCCCAAATATCGGCATAGCCAAGTTTTTGGGAAAGTTTCAATCCAATAAAACCTAAGCCTCCATAGAGAATAAGCATAGTAGCTGCGTTCACAAGAGCAAGCACTAGCTTTGGAGCTGGAAGTTCTTGTTCTGGCAAAATTGGCAAGAAAGAACCTTGAGGTAAAAAGACATTAATCGCTGCCAAAATAGCAAGGGTTATGATGAGACCGATATAGATTTTGATTGATAGAGATATTTCCTTCATGGTTTATTTTCCTCCATTTTTTATTGTGAGCATTTTAGCCGCCATTTCATATAACGTTTTCGGGCTATACGAAGTCAGTCGAAGGCTGATTTGGGCGAGCGGGAGCGAGCCGTATAGCCCGTGTTATATAAGTCGAACGAAGTGAGACCAAGCAGACGAAGCCTGCGAAGCGTGGCGGGCTCGGTTAAATTCTCTAAAAAATATTCTAAAGTATCTAGGAGCCAGTGGCTTTCTCTCATAATCGTCTTACTCTTGGATATTTTTATTTTCTTCTTGAACAGAGGAGCATCGGTCACAAATGTATGGTATTCTCCATTTTCTCCACAAACATCAATATTATTTTCCTTTAGATATCTCAAGAAATCTTTATTTATCTTCCGCCCAATCCACTCCTCATTAAATAAATCAGATTTAGCACTAACTATTGTTGCCTCAAAACCAGCATCTATAAACTCAACGAGAATTTTTTCTGTGTCTTTTCCCCAAAGTGGTTCAATTGCTTTAATCCCTAACTCTCCACAAACTCTCTCCGTCCAATCTTTATGCTCTTGTAAATATATGTCGCCAAAAACCATGCCCTCTACACCATTAGGAATTAAACTTTTTACTGCCTCTTTGAACTCTTGTTCATATCCATTCCACGTAGTTTCTTTTTGCAATAGAGGAATGCCAATTGCCTCGGCTTGCAATTGAATTAATTTAGCTTCCGTTCCATGAAAACTTACCCGTCTATATTCTTTAGAGATAAAATTCACGAGATAAGAAATATCATATCCATTTAAAATTGCTTCATAACAGGCGAAACAGCTATCCTTACCGCCACTCCACGATGCAATGTAGCTCATAAAATTATATTCCTCCTATTATTTTTAAATGTTTGTAAAGCCGAGCCCGCAATGTCACATATCTTAAAATAACCGAACTACTTCGTTTATGCACGACTTTAGGTGAAGTTTCGAAAAGTAACCACTAATTTTCTTTGTGGTATATCTTTATAAATTCTTATGTTTATCTTAAACTATTTTTATTTATTCTACAAATAATAATTTTATATATGGGTAAGTCCGGGGGTCCTTCTTGTATCGATGAGGATCCCTTTATAGTTTTATAAAATAAGGAGTATTTATAAGGAAATCAAAGGAAAAATAACCTTTATGAATAAAAAAAGCTGATAATGCTTTAATATTGACTTTTACATGGTAATATGATAATATGTTCATATACTTCTTGGTTTTACTTAATTCAAAATCCATAAAAAAGGAGGTGAAAAATAATGGCAACAGTAATAACAGTTCCTCGTGATTCAGCTCTGCAGTTTAGATTGGTAGTAGGCAGTAATCCGGAAACCGGAGCACCTATCGTTAACAGCAAGACCTTTAATAAGGTTAAATCTACTGCTATCGAACAGGATACTTATGATGTAGCCACTGCTTTAGTGGGCCTGCAAAAGTATCCACTTAGTGAGATTAGATTCGGACAAGAATCCCAACTTACGGAATAATCGCTAATAATTGTAAACCATAAACAAAAAAGGAGGTGAAAAAATATAATGGCAACCGAATTAGGAGAAGTAACCAGTTATAAAAGACTGTATATGCAATTCAGAGATAGTGTAGCTAAAACCGTAAACTTAACCCTGGATAACCCCAAGAATGTAGATGACGGAGATTACGTTGATTTTGCGGCTCAGGATGTGGCTATTGAAGGAGTTATGGATACAATCATCGCCAAGAACATCTTCCATAATAACGGTAATGACTTAGTAGCTAAAGTAAATGCCCGGATACTTGATTATAAGTCTACTGATGTTATGGATGTAGGATAATATATTATAATATTCTTCCTTGGAAGGCTCCGCCTGCCTGCTGCAGGCAGGCGGACCTTCCCGGGGAGAGAGAAAGGAGTAATAAATGTTAGAAGTATTTATCACTAAATATCTATTAGATTTCGCTCTTGTTTTTCTGGTTGGTCTGGCCTCTAAATTTATGGTAAGTAAGTTTGGCCAGGATAGGGCAGGTAAAATAAAAGAGGCAATACTTTCCGCTATGCTTTGGGCCGAAGAAGAGCTGGGAATAGGGAATGGTGAGGAAAAATGGAAAATAGCCTGGGTAAAATTAATTGAAATATTAAGGAAACAAAAAGTTGAATTAAAAGAGGGTGAAATTTCCTATGTAAAGGACCTGATGAAAGCTACTGTCCCGGAGGTGAATGAAATTATATATAAGGCTATGCCGGATATAGTAAGAAATGGCAGGACTTTAAAAATTAGTCGTTAGTGAATAGTGAATAGTCGTTAGCCAGAAAAATGAGAAAGTAAAAATTAAAAATAAATTAATCAATTAACCTTTCGTTTAGGAATTGGTCAATTGGTGAATCGGAGAATTGGTAAATTAATTTATTGGTGAATAGGAGAATTGGTTAATCGATCATGATTAAAATTAATGATATAGAATTAACTGAATATTTTTCATTATATGAGTTTGAGTGTCCCTGCTGCCGGCGGGTTATGCTGTCTCCGGACCTTTTTACCAGGTTAAATCATTTAAGGATGGTTATAAATAGGCCAATATATATCAATTCCGGTTACCGATGTCCGGAGGAAAATAAAAAAGTAGGGGGAGTTGCCGGTTCTTATCATCTCCTGGGTATGGCGGTAGATATTCACGTAAAAGATTTCTTGCTTTTCGATCTTCTCCTTTTTGCTCAGGAAATAGGCTTTAATGGTATTGGATTTTATGAAAAGAAAAATTTCTTACACCTCGATGTTAGGCCTGGGCAAAAACGGGTTTGGAAAGGAAGTAAATTAATTGGATATTGAATACATGTTAAAATTAATAGCAAATAACGGCTTTCCCCTGGTGCTTTCTATATACCTAGTGTGGAAATTAGAGTTTTTTATTAATGAAATCATCAAAAATCAAAAGGAATTTTCCCAGAATGTTACTATTGAAATACGAGAAATAAAGAAAACAATCAATGATTTACGGGTTGATTTTGCAAAAAATCAATGAGTTTGCCTCGTGGAGACAGGAAACCCTTGAAATATAAGGGTTTTAGCGTTTTTGAAAAAAGCTTCTATTTTGGCGTATATGAGGCGTATTTAAAAAATACGATGAATCATACCAGCCAACTTAAAACAAGGGCTTAAAACAGGCTTAAATTAGCTTTTATTTTTCGTGGTTCCTGAAAATCCCCGCTTTTAGCCTTCTTTTCTCTTTAATTCTCCCTTTATCTTCTGAATACTCTTATTTTCTTGTATATTTACCATATTTACAGAGAAATCCTTAAGATTTAATGTTCTTTCAAATATTAACTTTATTTTAAAATAATGCTACATTATATATATAGATAGAATAAGGGTAGCCGGATAATAACTAGTCCTTTGGCATTTTGCTGAATGGCTTTTTCTCTAAAAAATGATTTTAAAAATATTTGTAGTATAATGAATATAGAAAATCATGTTAATGAACGAAATACTTCAAAAAATGGTAATTGAATAAAATATTTGTAAATAATAAGGTAATAATTCTATGAAAGCAATTCACAAAAATGATTTATCTGGATATCTAAGTGACTGGAAAATGAAGATGGAAATAATGAATAAATTAGTCAAAATTGGTAAAAACAAACCACAACCTATTCCTAAGACTTTTCAAGCAATATTCACTCAAAATACTGATTTAAGGATCGTGCTCAGGTATTTGGATTTGAAGTTAAAGATCCTTGAAAATAATAAGTTACCTTTTTCAAAGAAATATCAAGATTATGCCGATGCAATAGTTTTTTTGAAAGTTAGCTATATGTTTTATCGAATACTACTTGACACTTTAGCAGGGATAATAAGGCATTTTTATGGGGAAAACGAAGGGATAAAATTACCTCATAAGTTATTCCTTCCTCCTGATAAAAGCAAGAAAACGGAAAAAATTCCTAAAGATCTTTCTGTTATTTTAGATAAAGTTTATATATGGTTCCCAGAAGTTAAAACTAGAAGGGACGGTTTGGTGCACCGCTGTGAATCTTTTCTTATTTTAATTGAAGAAAACAAAAGTGGAATTAATATACTCAAACATTCTAATAGATCATACGGAAACGAGTTCAAGAATTTTGGAGGAATTCGTGAGTACATTGGATTTCTACTTTGCGAATACCAAAAACTAATTGATAATTTGCTTGATCATTTCGACTCTAAATTTAAAATATGGTATGGAATAGTTGCAAGTAATGCAAGCCGATTATCGTCTATGATGGAATGGAATAGCGCAAATATGCTATGGTGGGCTGTTAAATATGGTGGCTATAAAAATCCTGATTTGAGATTCACAGAATAACAAATAATATCAGTAAAAACAGCAATACTTATTATGTGGGAAGTGTAATTTATTTTAAAAGGTATGCCTTGAGTTTAAAAGTGTCTTTTTAATCTTCAAAAGGTACTAATTACTTTTTCTAACTTTTGATACACTTGTTCACTTTCATCACTCAGGCAAAAAGTTGTGAAAATCGTCCTGTCTGGGGAGCCAAGACATTCCAATCCATTTGGCAGTTAAGCTGGAGGACTTTTTTATTTTTTATTTGAAAAAGAAGGATTTTTAAAGTTTATTATTGAATTTGCTAACTAGGAAAAGTGTAATTTAAAATAAAAAGAACTTATTGTTGTAAATTGATGACTATTATTTAAATTAGGATAATAATTTATGGTTCAGAATCAAAATATTTTTCAAGCCTATAAACCCTTAAGAAATAATTTAAAAAAATTATGTTTGGATGATTCTTTTTTTGTTATTTGGAATTTTGTTCACTATTTACAAGTTGAGAAAGAAATTGATAAAACAATCGAGGTTATTCCTACTTTATGCATTTAAAAGATACAAGAAGTTGGGGACCAAATGAATGGGAACTTGAGCTATTAACCAAAGAAATTATTATAAATAGTCAGGATAGATATCCTTCTTCAAAATCTTTAAAGAAATGGTCTTATTTTAGTAACACATTAAACAAGTTAAGACACTTATGCAATGAAATAGCTAAAACATTTATTGATAAAAATAATGTAACAAATGAGCTAAATAGAATTGCATTCAGGCAATTTCCTTGGCAATCACGACCAAGTAAAAAATTTCTCGTTAGATATTATAAAATATTTAACGTTCCTACGTTAAATAACCTTGTAAAAAAAATTATTGGACTTACAGTCAATGAATTATATTTTATAGGATTGGCTTTTGGCGGGGATTATTTAAAAAAGCCCGAAATTTCTATCTTAGATTTAGATAGATTTTATATAAATAAAATTGGCCCTAATAGGATTTCCAAGTTTTTAGAATTTACTTCAAAAGATATTTCATTCTTAAAAGATAACATGATAGCTGAGCAAGAAATTAATGATAAATTAGAATATTCTTATAATTATTTAAAAGCTTACCCTATTGTTAGAATGCTTTACAGAAAAGAGGAAAGTTTAGTATGTCCTTTACCAACTCTTCTATTTTGGCGTATAACATCTGGTTTGTATTATGAAATATGCAAGGAAAAAGATTTTGGAGTAAATTTTGGAAATTCTTTCCAAAAATACGTTGGTGAGGTAATCGAAAAAGCTAATAATAAAACAATAGATTATATAAAAGAAGAAGAATATCACGTTCACAAGAATAGGAAGGATACTGTAGATTGGATTGTTTATGATAGAGATTCAGCTTTATTTATTGAATGTAAAACAAAAAGAATGATATTACCTACAAAATTACAACTAAAAGAAAACTCAATTATTAAAAAAGAACTAGATAAAATGGCAGAAATTATTTTTCAAATCTATAAATCTATCGATGATTATCGTAATAATTTATATCCTTCTTTTAAATATGAAAAGAATAGACAAATTTACCCTATAATACTAACATTGGAAAATTGGTTTTTAATTGGAAATAAGAGATTAGATATTGTAAATGAAATGGTTGTGGAAAAATTAAGTAACAAAAATTTACCTCTTGATTATCTTTATAAAATACCTTATTCGATTTGTTCAATGGAAGAGTTCGAAATTTTAATACAAATATTACAGATTACTGGTATAAAAGAATTTATGAGCAAAAGGGTTTTTGATAAAGAAAAAAACACATGGCCGTTTGATACCTTTATAATAGATGAGTTTCCAAATGAAAGCAGAAAACTTAAGTTCTTATTTAGTGAGGAAGCTGATGAAATATTTTTTACAATATCAAAATACACTTTTTAATGTAAATAATATTATTGAAAATAAATAGAAAATGTGGAATTATTTATGATCTTACAGGAAGACCGATTAACTCCTTTAACCTATGAATGTTTCGCAGTTCTTCAATAATTTCACCCCAACAAAAAGTTCCAAACCTTTCCAATAGGGGGAGCTCGTCAATTTCAAGCCCTTTGGCCTTTGCCGAAGGGCTTTTTTTAATATTTTTCTTTAAAAAAGAAGGACTTTGTAAGTTTATGTAGTAATTTAATTAAAGTAACGTTTTTTAGAAAAGGCTTTATAGGTGGATAAAAGTCGAGAAGAATTAATTGGGAGGTAATGTATGTCAAATGTAGAAATGGTAAAGGGTTATATCCCTGGTTCAATCGGTCGAGTTGCTGAACTTCATGGTACTTACTACCACGAGCATTGGGATTTTTCGGCATTCTTTGAAGCGAAGGTAGCTACTGAGCTTTCAGAGTTCCTTGGGAGATATGATGAAAAGCGCGATGGTTTCTGGACCACATCACTTAAGGGTCGTATTGAAGGCTCTATTACCATTGATGGGATTCACGCCGAAAAAGAAGGAGCGCATCTTCGATGGTTCATTATATCTGATGTCTTGCGTGGAAGAGGTATTGGTAATCGGCTTATTAAAGAAGCTCTTAACTTTTGTAGAAACAAAGGATACAGGAGGGTATACCTCTGGACTTTTGAAGGCCTTAATGCTGCGAGACACCTCTACGAGAAGAGTGGTTTTGAACTCGTTGAGCAACACAAAGGAATGCAATGGGGTGCAGAGGTTAACGAACAGCGGTTCGAAATGTCACTCGAGTAGCTTAGCATTACCAAAGGGTTTTTTATTGGGATTTTTTATAAAAAAAGAAAGATTTTTAAAGGATTTGCCGAATAGTTAAATTAATTTAAGCTTGACTTATCCGGGTAAGGAGGAATTATGATTAATCTTTTTAAGCAAGAATCAGGCGAAATACATTCTTTTTTTAAAAACAATTATAAGGAAGTAGTTGTCCTATGCACGTCAACACTTTTCCTTGTTCTGGCAATTTGTCGACCAATAGGGTCATCTTTGGTAGTAAGCTATCTGGTATATTATGCAATCCTTCCGATTTTTACCATTTTAGTTATCTTAAGGAAGAATCCTTTTGATTTTGGGCTTAGATTCGGGGATTATAAATTATGGAGTTTTTATGTAGCCATAACAGTTATTATCGCTATTCCGGTATTGTATGTCGGTTCTCTTTTTTCTTCAGTAGGTAAGTATTATACTAAACCTTTTGATTTTTATACTTTCTTTACTCAAATGATTCCTCTTCTTTTTTTCTGGGAATATATACTTCGCGGTTTTCTTTTATTTGGGCTTAAGGAAAGGTTTAAAGAAGCGAGTATACTTATACAGATGGTTCCCTTTGTGCTTCTACATATCGGAAAGCCGGAAATAGAGATATTGATGTGTATTCCTATGGGATTATGGTTCGGATATATTGCCTATCGGGGAAAATCATTCTGGCCGGCATTCATTACTCATACATTTATTAACTTTACCCTTAAATACTTTGTGAATTTTTGATGGTGAATTAGAGAAAAGACAATTATCTGTCTTTTGGTTATTAGCTGAAAGGCTTTTATTTTTAGATAAACTGACTTTTATTTAATAACAAGGAATAAGAGAAAAATATTAGAGGTGAATTGAGGAATGGAAAAAACATTGGTGTTAATAAAACCTGATGCATTTAAAAGGGGTCTTGTTGGAGAAATTATTACGAGATTTGAAAGAGTGGGACTAAGCCTGGAAGAAATGAAAATAGTGAATGCTACTACTAAAATTGTGGCAAAACACTATCCTGATGATAAAAATTGGATTAGGTCTGTTGGCAAAAAGACTGTAGATACTTATCAAAAATTTAATTTAAATATTGTAGAAGATTTAGGTACTGATAATGTCCTGGAAGTTGGTAAATTAGTCAGAAAATGGTTGATTCAGCAAATAACTTCAGGGACAATAATTGCAATTATCTTAAGTGGAAACCATGCTGTTGAAGTTGTAAGGAAAATAATTGGAAACACGATTCCTCTTTTTGCAGAATTAGGAACGATAAGGGGTGATTTTTCGATTGATTCACCCGACCTTTCTGCTAAAGAAAAGCGGGCTTTACAGAATTTAGTTCATGCTTCGTCAACTATTGAGGAGGCGAAACGAGAAATATCTCTTTGGTTTAAAAATTGAGAATTTATAGTAAGAGAGCTTAATTATATTAAATATAGACAACATATAGAAAATATGCTAACATTATTTTGTTAAAAAGAGGGATACCAGATTCATATTATATTAGGAGGAAGAAATGCAAGAAAGAGTAGGAACAGCTTTAGAGAAGATAAGGCCATCTCTTCAGGCAGATGGTGGTGACGTTGAATTAGTAGAGGTGACTCCAGACGGAGTGGTAAAAGTAAGATTGACCGGTGCCTGCAGCGGATGTCCCATGAGACAGATGACTTTACAGATGGGTATTGGCAGAGCATTAAAGGAAGAAATTCCTGAAGTAAAAGAAGTTGTAGCAGTATAATTATTCTTAATAAGTGTAGATATCAAGAAAAATAAATACAATAAATACAATAATAAAATAGGGGTAAGATATTACAATATATCGTGCCCCTTATTATTTTAAAAGTTAAAAAATAACTTCACTCCAAATACAGAAATCTTGTTGGTGTAAACTTTAGGTAGATGGCAGGAAAGATAAAAGAACATTTATTTCTTTTGTTTTTCTTGCTTCTTTTTTCTCTCTAGTTCTTTTTCTTCACGCGCTACTCAATACGAAAAAAATCCTGATTTAATTGTAAAATACGGTAGTTTTCAGTTATAATAAATATTATAAAAGAATTATTATTAATATA
>Ga0210003_1004222_pt1 | contig 11446 bp, 17 predicted proteins | sample LantaG_FD_182804 | JGI IMG/M metagenome (GOLD analysis project Ga0210003, IMG submission 182804) | Deep subsurface microbial communities from Baltic Sea to uncover new lineages of life (NeLLi) - Landsort_02402 metaG (SPAdes) (version 2) | ecosystem: Environmental > Aquatic > Marine > Oceanic >...
GTCCAAGATCGACGAAGGCGTGCCTTGGCTCTTCCGCAAGGTGTTCAAGCAGTTTGCGGCGACCCGGGGGACATCGCTCCACCGCGCGTTCCAGAACCGGAGTTGGGAATACCTGAGCTTCGTCCTCAGCAAGAACGGCAGGGGACGTGCCGTTTGACCCCGGGTTGAGGGCGAACTCGGTCCAGGGCGTCGAGGTCTCGAACCGCATCCCGTTCCTCCCGTAAACCATCCGGGCCGCACAGCGACCCAACTCAGCGTGGCGGGCGGCGCGAAGAGAGACGGCGGTGGAACGGACGAACGTAGAGCACCGGAGTCTGCAGGCTGTCTGTGGTCCTTACTCCGTGACGATCACCTTGCGGCTGGTCGTGGCGGTGCGCAAGAGCAGCACGCCGGGGGAAACGTGCCGAGGGTCGTCGATTGCCCGGCCGGTGGGATCGAACAGCAACAGGTTGGACTTCTTCATCTCAACCAGCAGGCGGGCGCAGGAGATGACGGTCGGCGCCGGTTCCGCGACCGCCGTGTGCCCCGGGGTTTCGACGATGCCGATCGCCGAACCGCGCATTATCGACACGGTCGCGCCGTTGTAGTCGGTTGAGTACATCCGGCTGCTGATCGGGTTGTAGAGCAGGGTCGACGGCCGCCGGCCGACCGCGAACCGGGCGATGACGAAGTTGGTTGTGACGTCCAGCACCAGCACAGAGTCGTTGCCCATTGCGCAGAACACGTGGCTGTACTGCGGGGCCGCACATGCTGCTTCGGGCCCGGCCGTCGTCGGGATGTCGGCAACGACAGCGTTCGTCACCCCGTCGACTACCGAGATGCTGCGGCCCGACTTATTGCAGACGTAGACGCGGCTCTCGGTCGGGTCGTAGCCCACCGCACCCGGGTACGCGCCGGTCGAAACGGTCGCGACTACCGTGTTGGAGGCGCAGTCGATGACGGACACCGTCGAGTCATTGCCATCGCTGGTTGCGGTGTAGACCTTGTTCTCGCGCGAGTTCCAGCAGAGTTTGTTCGGTGACGGGCCGACCGGGATCGTGGCGACGATGGTGTTGGAGGCGCAGTCGATTGCCCGGACCGTGCTGTCGGCGCGGGTCGCGACGTACACGCGGTCGTCGGTCGAATCGTAGCAGACCCCGTACGGGCTGGCGGGGAACGAGATTGTCGTGTCGATCGCGTGAGTTGCGCCGTCGACGACGACCACGACGTGGGATGCGTGCCCGAGCACGTAGACCTTGTTGTTGGCCGGACACCAGACCCCGTCCCACAGGTAGGTGTTGAGGCTCTCGGTCGCGACGACGGTGTTGGTTGCGCCGTCGATGACGCTCAGCGTTTTGCTCCGTTCGTTCAGTCAGAACACCTTGTTGTTCACCGGGTTGTAGATGACGGCGTGCGGTTCTTCTCCGACCGCGACGGTGGTGATGACGGAGTCGGCCGCACCGCCAATCACGGTCACGTTGTCCCCGCCCCAGTTCGCGCAGTAGACGTAGTCATTCTGGGTGTTGTGGCAGAGACTTATCGGCCAACTGTCGGCCGGGACGGTCGTCACAAGCCACTGGGCCCGGGCGACGGAGACCACGACGGACAGGGTTACGAACAGCAGCGGCCAGACGCGCAGGGAGTGCTTGGACATCGATTCTCCTTGTTGATGTTTCCAACCTACCGTACGGATATGCGGCGTCAATGTGGACTCGCCTCGAAGTAGACACGCTCGGAGTCGCGGTCGGTGACGTGGAAGCCGAGCCGCTCGTAAAACGGGCCAGCCGGGTTGGTGCGCAGGGTCTGGAGTCGAACCGGGAGGTCCTGCGCGTGCGCGAGGGCTACGACCGAACGGACCAGGTCAGCCCCGATGCCCTTATGCTGGAACCCGGGCAGCAGGGCGATGTAGCTCAGCTTGACGTGGTCGCCGCAGTCCTCGACGTCGAGCCGGCCGATGTCTTCGTCCTCGAACCGGATGACCCGGTGCTTGGCAGGGTCGAACTTCTGCCGGAAGCGCTCCTCCTGCCGGGCGTCGTCCCAGCCCCACAGCCTGGAGATGCAGGTCCCGAGCGCGAGGCGGTGCAGGTTGTAGAGGAAATCGTAATCCTCATTCCGCGCCGGCCGCAGCCAAACGCCCGGCGTCGTCGACGTGGGCCGGAAAGAGCGGGGAGGAGGAGAGGGTGTGTCCAACGGCTTGGTCAGTTGTCGGCGATTTCGGGCGGGAGTCGCTCCAACCGCTCGTCGATTGCGCCCTTATTGGCGAGAGCGAGCGGCCGCGACTCCATGCCTGCGGTGTAGGCCGGACCACAGAACCGTCGATCTTCCGGAAGGGGGTCCGGTATCCGGCGGCGCACACCCATTTCCTGCCTGCGTTTGACCGACTTGCCGTTGCACCGCGTCCCGCTCGATCCATCGCGCGGGCACGGGTCGGGGGGAGTGCGCAGTCAAGCCCGCAGAAGCGTCTTTGCGGTTGGGCGAACCATCCTAGCGATTCCGCTTGAGCGGCCGGACGGGCGGGTCGGGCGTTGGGGTCGGTGCGCGCGAGGTGTCGGGTGGAAGCTGGTTGATTTCGTCGATGTAGGTCTGTGAGAGCCGGTTGTTATCGGTGATGTCCCAGACCGCTTCCTGGACGACGAAGCCGCCGTAGGTGATGTCCTTGTCCGAGACCAGACCGATGAGCTGTCGAAAGAGAGAGTTGTCGGTGACCGGGCCAAGGTCGAACCGATTCCCGGCTTCGGGGGCGTCGAGACTTCCGTTGCAGCAGAACCCGCCAATCGTGTACGTAGTGTCGGCCGGCCCCACCAGGAGCACGCGCGGTTTGAGCAGGATGATATTCTGGACCGCATCGCTCTCGGGGACCAGGAACAGCCCGGCGATGAGCGTGTCGCAGGTGGTGGTGTCGGTGTTCGAGCGGGCGGTAAGGCCAAGCTGGAACACCCCGTTCGGGTCGTAGCCCGGTCCTTCGCCGTCGATGCCGGCGAGCGTGATGTCGGGGCTCAGGGTGAACGACGTGCCTGATGGTGTAAACTGCTCCTCGGGATTGAACCAGGAGCAGGCGACCAGGATGAGAATGAACGCTGAGGGCAGGGTCTTTTTCACAGCGGCCTCCTTGGTGCTGGCGTTCATAGTTGCAGGGTAGTCAATCCTGACCGCCGGTCAAGGGTTCGGGTGTCTTCGGGCTCTTCGGTTCCTCACGATCCCGGCAGGAACTGGTTCAGTCTGCTTCCGAGTTCATCCCCTGCGACCACGGGCCGTGCTTTCGCCGCGAGCGTCGGCGCAACCGCGATTTTCTGTTTGATGTTCATTCAGTCCTCCCTGCGCTTTCCCGATTGCCGTGCCGTCCGCGTCAGTCAGGTAGCGGGTACGTTTCCCGGTTTGATGTGAATTGCGTCCTGGTCGATCCATCGCGCGGGCACGGGTCGGGGGGAGTGCGCAGTCAGGTCGCCCGCTTCCGGAGTACTGACTCCCTCTCTATCGACACCTCGGTTCTACACCTGCGTCCGCTCGGCAGCCACCGCGTCGATTCCGCAGGGCCTGGGGCCGATTGCGAAGTTGACCGAACGAGAGAAGCGCCCGCGCGCCAGCGGGCCAGGATGAAGTAGTGGACGCTGGTCGCCGGCCCGCTCGCCGGCACCAGCGCCAACCTCCACCGCTCGCCCCCGCCTCGCAGTATCGACGAAGTGCCCGCCGAACTCAAAGACGCCGCCGACCTCATCCTCGACGCGGGCCAGGTCGCCGGGACGCCGTCGACAGTCCTCGACTTCACCACGACCCCGCCCTGCATCCTCCGCCCCGGCGCCATCAGCCGCGACCGTATCGTTCAGCTCATCGGCCCCACCCTCGCGACAAACTAGAGCGGCGCGGGTCTCCCCGCGCCCGACTGCCGGGCGGCCTTGACGCATCCTGCCTGTCGGGTTATCATCGACCGATGAGACGGAGCTGTTCCTGATGCCCACCATCCTGATGGTTCTCGGCTGGCGGTTCTTCTTCTACTCCAATGAGCGGGAGGAGCCGATTCACATCCACTGCCGAAAGGGCGGCGCCGAGGCAAAGTACTGGCTCGACGTCGAGGAGTTCGAGGTGGTCGAGGCGCACAGCTATGACCTGAGCCCGGCCGACAAGAGAACCGTGAGACGCATCATCTTCGAGCACTTCGACTACATCGTGTCGGAATGGGACAGCTTCCAGGAGCAGAAGAATGACTAAGGCGCACGAAGTCGAGACAATCAGCATGTCGGGCACGGTGCTGACAATGCGCGTCGACGGTAAGCAGTACCGCGTCGACCTTGCCGGCCGGTCGGAACGTCTCGCCCGAGCGACGCAACCGCAGCGGGACAACTTCGAACTGTCCGCGTCGGGCTACGGCATTCACTGGCCTGACATCGACGAAGACCTGTCCATCGACGGCCTCATCGGCGTCAAGCACGCCGCCCCGGCATCCGCCAAGACCGTCTGACCCCCGTCCTCGGCCTCACCGCCGGCATCAACATCAGCAACTGGTTCCAACCCTGACGATTGACCATCGAAACCTGACGGCGCGGGAAAACCCGCGCCGCTGCTGACAATACTCGGGACCGTCAGCGCGTGACGTACAAGCTGCGCTTGTTTGCAGTTGCACGTCTGAACGGCAACTGCAAGTAGTTACGGTGTAATGATGACCTTGCGGACTGAACTCCAGGACCCTTGACCCCTTGGAACCTCCGGGCGCAGAAAGTAGATTCCCGGCGACACGCGCTCGCCTGCCCCCACCTCTCGCCCAGTGCAGTCGAGCAGTCTCCCGCCTAGCGCCCGGACTTCCGATTCCCGCATCACGGTCGGGAATCCCGGTCTTCGAACAGCGACATTCGGCATTTCCGCGACCCCGGCGGCCGAATCCCGCAGCACCGAGACGCTGCTTGAAGAGTAGTTGGCCACATACATCCGGTTCTGGACCGGGTTCCACACCATGCTGCGAGGGTCGTTTCCCACGGTGATGGTCACAACCACCTCGTTTGTCGCGCCGTCAATCACGGTCACGTTGTCACTGACCCGGTTCGCGCAGTAGATCTTGTTGTTGGCCGGGTTGTAGCTGACGGCGCGGGGGTCGTCTCCCGCCGTCACGTTGGTGATGACCTGGTTTGTCGCGCCGTCAATCACGGTCACGGTGTTGCCGTCCTCGTTCGCGCAGTAAACCTTGTTGTCGGCCGGGTTGCAGCCCAGGGCTTGAGGCCCGATTCCAGCCACCACGTTGGTGATGACCTGGTTTCTCATGCCGTCAATCACGGTCACGGTGGCGTCGTCCTCGTTCGCGCAGTAGACCTTGTTGCATTGCGGGTCATAGCACAGGGCACGAGGTCCGTTCCCCACGACAATCTCGGTGATGACCTGGTTCGCCGCGCCGTCAATCACGGTCACGTCGTCGCCGGAGGCGTTCGCGCAGTAGACCTTGTTGTCGGTCGGATTGTAGCACAGGGCAATGGGGCGGTTCCCTGCCGTCAGGGTGGTCAGCACCAGGTTCGTTGCGCCGTCAATCACGGTCACATCGTCGCTGGCCCGGTTCGCGCAGTAGACCTTGTTGTCGGTCGGGTTGTAGCAGAGCGCCTGGTGGGAGTTACCTGCTCCGACCGTGGCGATGACCTGATTCGTAGCGCCGTCGATCACGGTCACGTTGTCGCCATCCTCCCAGCCGACATAGACGGTGTTGTTCGTCGAGTTGTACGCCAGGCACTGCGGGCGGCCCAGCGAATCCGGCAGCCAGATTGTCGTCTCGAGCCACTGGGCCAGGACGACGGATGGCAGGAGCACGAGAGTCAATGCCACCAGGATGAGTTTCTTCATGAGTCCCTCCTTGCGGGAACACGGGGAAGGTCGGGCACAGCTAGCATGTTCAAGCCTTCACCTCGTCACAATCAGTTTGCGGACTTCGCGGGCGGATTCAATCATCGGAAGTCGAGAATAGGCTCGGTGTCCCCAGTTTCCCCGCTACTCGGACTTCGGGGTCTCGGCGGGCCGCTTGGGACGCCGGGAGAGAATCAGCCCGACTATCATCCCGACTCCGCCGCAGACTCCGATCCAGATACCGAGCGAGCCGATGACCGCTCCGACGACGAGGCCGGCGCAACTGCCCAGGAGGACGAGCAGCAGAGTTGTCCGAGTCACAGATACCTCTTTCGGTCCGGCTAGCGGACTTGGCCCCTGATTTCACCGGCCGGGAACGAATCGGAGCAGACTACGACGTAGGTGCTTCCAGCCCGGACCGAGTTGATGAATGCGTCCATCGACTTGCCGGCGAGCGGGCCCTTCAGGTCAGCAGTGCGGAGACTGCCGGTCGTCAGCCTGCCGGTGAAACTGCCCGGTTTCGGCGGGCCGAGGTAGAGGTCGGCGACCGCCTCGCCATTGACGCCCGATGGGGCGTAGTGGAGGAAGGCGGACGTGGCGTTGGTGATGCCGACGACGTCGACGGTGTAGGCGACTTCGGTGTTGGCGACGTTGAGTTCGAGTTTCGCGCTGCCGGTGGCGATCGAGGCGACCACCGGGACGACATGGTAGCTGTCGAGCGTCGCCGTGAAGCTGCGGATGGCCTGTTCACAGCCGAGACCGAAGAGCAGCAATGTCCCGGCCAGGACCGCTACGAGGGTGGTGGTTCTCATGGTTCTTTCCTTGACGTGTGCGCCGGGCGGGGGGAGCTGTGCTCCCCCCGCCCGGAAGCGGTTCAGTCGCTATTTCTTGGCACCGAGGATGACGAACTCGACCCGGCGGTTGAGTGCGCGACCCTCGGGCGTGGCGTTGTCGGCCACCGGTTTCGCCTCGCCGAAGCCCGTGGCCACGAGCCGGTCGGCGGCGATGCCGAAGTTCTGGATGATGTAAGTGACGACCGACTGGGCGCGGCGCTGGGACAGGGTCTTGTTGTATTCGTCCGAGCCCTGCGAATCGGTGTGTCCCTGGATCTCGACCCGGATGGTCGGGTTCTCGTTCATGATGTTGGCGGCGTCCTGGAGCGCGGAGTGGGACTCCGGCTTGATTGTCGCTTTGTTGAGGTCGAAGTACACCCCGCGCAGGGTGATAGCCATGCCTTCCTTGACCAGCGCGAAGTCCCTGACCTGGGGCTTACCCTTCTCGACCACCAGGGCGGCGGTCTGGGCGATGTAGCCTTCGGCTTCGACCTTGACCGCGTACGACCCGACCGGCATCTCGATTGAGAACACGCCGGTCCCGGCAGCAGTCTTCGCGGAGGCGACCTGGCTGCCCGGGAAGCTGATTGTGGCCGCGAGCGGGGAGTCGTCCTTCTTGCTCGACACCCGGCCGGTGAACGTGCTGACATCGGTCAGCGTCTTCAGGGCGAACTTGGGCGTGGCGACCTTGCCGTCCTCGACCTGGACCGTCTGGGTGCCCTTGAAGTAGCCCTTGGCCTCGGCGGTCACGGTGTAGACGCCGACCGGTACTTCGTCGACCCGGAAGGCGCCGGTGCCGGCGGTCGAACTGACCGACTTGAGCTTGGACTCGGGGAAGGCGATGGTCGCGGCCAGCGGGCTGCCGGACGTCCCGTCGGTCACCAGGCCGGCGATGACACCGTAGGTGACCAGCGGGCGCAGGGCGAACACCGACTGGGCGACCCCGCCGTCCTCGACGTTGATCGGGATTGCCTGCTTCTGGTAGCCGTCGGACGAGACCTCGACGACAACGACACCGGCCGGGACCCGGTCGACCGAGAACACCCCGGTCGCCGCGTCAACGGTCAGCGGTTTCATCTTCGGGTTCTCGGGGAAGGTGACCATCGCGCCGAGCACCGCCCCGGTGCGGCTGTCGGTTACCTTGCCGGCGATGGTGCCGAACTGCGCCGGCGTCCGCTTGCCGAACGGGGTCGCGATGACGAGTCCGGCGATGAGCTCGTTGGGTGCGTCGAGGCCCCACGCAAAGGTGTAGCCCGCCTTGAAGGTCATCCCGGAGGTCCCGGTGCCGAACGCGACCCCAGGCGTCAGCCGGACCTTGCCGCTGTCGGTGTCGAAGATGCCTTCCGAAGTTCCGTCGTTGGGCTGCACCGAGGTGACCTCGGCGAACAGCGCGAAGCCGGAGGCGGCCAGTTCGACACCGGCCCCGTAGACGTCATAGCACTGCCGGCGGCTGTAGTTGGCCATCACGTTGGGCAGCGACGGAGACAGGTCCTGGAGTTGGAGGGTCGCCAGCCAGGACATGCCGAAGCCGCCGCAGGCCGGAACCGCCGTCGGGTCGAGCCATCCCTCCGGGGATATCTTGTTCTCCCGCTCGATGAATTCGTAGGTGCCGAGGGCGCCGAGCTTCAGGACCGGGATGAATGGTATCGACAGCTTGGCCGAGCCCCGCAGGTCGTGCATGCCCCAGGCAAACTCGCCGGAATCACCGGGTGCGTCTTTCAACTGGACAAGGGCTCCCCAGTTGGCGAAGAGCTCGAGGCCGACCCACTTGGTGGCCAGCGGAGCGTAGCTCAGTTCGGGCGCCAGGGCGTCGATGATCCACGTCTTCTTCGTCGAGTCCGAGGGGAACGTCGGGTTGCGGCCGAGGGCGTGAATCGATATCGTCAGGCCCGCGTCTTCTTCGACGAGGGCGTTCTGGACGCGGAACAGGCCGCGTCCGCCGCCGATGGCGGGGAGAGCGAATACGCTTCCGACCGCCAGCAGTACTACTGCGAACACTACGGTTGTACGGTGCATTGGGTCTCCTCCCTTTGGGTCTAGTTGGCCCGGGTGACGGGGTGGGCGGGCACGAAGGCCCCGCCCGGTTGCTGAAGCATGGCTGAATACCGGCGAACTCTCGTCGTATGCATGCCGAAGCCCATACGTTGAGAGAATACGCTCCGCCTGGCCGTCGTCAAGTGGGTGCGGGTTTCGATACAGAGCAGGAGGTTCAGAAGCCTGGAAGCTGGCGGGTCTTCCTGCTCTAGCGCTTTGCAGCCGGGACGCTCTTCTTCGCTTGCTTGTGCATCGCTTTGTTCGCGGCCTTGCCGGCCGTCTTGCCCGCCTTCTCGACTTTGCCGGCCACGGCGCCGGCGGCGTCACCGAGCGCTGACTTCACGTTGTCGTACTTCCCGGTGATGAGTTTCTTCACCTCATTGCCCTTGTCCTCGGCGGCTTCGCCCGCCAGCGCTATGGCCTTGCGAAGCTTGCTCTTGCTGTGTGTCTTCTTTGCCATGACTGGTCCTTTCCATCTCTCCCGGCAGACAGGGCGGGGTCGGTTCTCGCCGGCCCGGGGCTTGACAGCAGGCCGTCGACTTCCGACCCCGCATAGTGGTCGGATGATAAATTCCCACCCATCATCCTGGAGCGCGACCTCGAGCTGAGGTGGAGCGTTGCACTGCTTCATCGATACCGCTCGCTGACGCGCATCATCCATGTCCCTCTGTCACTGTCCTCAACTGGACTGATGCACATCCTGTGCCGCGCCGTCCAACCCAAGGTGGTTTCGTTCCAAACGGCAGGTTTGCCTGTAGAGCCGGGCAGCGTTGCGCGTCAGCAAGTGCCAAGCCATGCGCTGATTGTATCCGTTGAGAGACACGCTGTCCAACCGGGAATCGCGGGCCGGTTGGTTCGTCGGGGTCGGCGGCCGACGGTCCCACAATCTCTGTCTCCTCCCGACAGCCTGGTTCGGACCGCCCTGAAGTCGTCGAGTCCCCGGGCAGCGGGGACTCGACCGGTCATCGTTCCTTCGCTCTCAGGCGATTCTCCGGCGCACAATCAGCCGCCAGACAAACACCGCGAGCGCAATCACGATCAGCAAGTGAATCAGCGGCGTGCTGATGTGGAACGCGAAGAAACCCAACGCCCACAGAATCAGCAATACGAAGACTATTGTCCAGAACATGCTCTTAGTTCTGCTCAGACCCCCTGAAGTAGTAGCGGAACCCGACTGACCCTTGCGGGCCGAACCACTTGTTCTCCGGTGCCCCGGCCAGGTCAAATGTGGGGACCAGTTCCAGGAACAGGCCTATCGGGACGCTTGCGAATACGTATACCAATCCGAACGGAATCCGAAGTCCTACTCTCATGTTCGGGTAGTGGTGCGGCTCGTCCGCCATCACGACGCGGCCGCCGAGGCCGATGTAGAGCGGCAGATAGCCATCCTGCGACGACTGCAGCAGGCTGTTGGTGTGCCAGAGCACGTCCCCGTGGAAGGCGAGTGCCTGCCCGTACCACAAGGAGTATCCCAGCCCGGCGTCGAGCGCGACGTGGGGACCGGTCCAGACTTTGAGGCTGAGCCCGGAAGGGTTGCCCCCCATCAGGCCCAAACCGATGCCCTGGGGCCGGGCCGCGGCAACGCCGACGCCGAGGCATACGATAACCAGCGCGGTCAGTAATGTGCGACTCATTTCTTCTCCTTGTACTACTAGCCGTTTGATTTCAGAGGGGTCAGCCGCCACCGGTCCGGAGGCTTAAAGCAGACCGGTAACCGCCGACCCCTCATGGATGCTGGCGCATCCCTGTCCGCGAGCGCGACAGCAAATGGAACAAGCAGAGAGAGAGTGGAACCTGGCTTGCTTGCAGACGTTCCGCTGTCGCTCCCCGGGCAAATCCGTTTCCTTCACATTCAGAACCTGCACGCTGCGTGCCTGATGAGGCTCGACTCGGCGGACGAGCCTGCGGCCCGCTGTCCGGTCTTGGGGTCAGCAACGAATGCGGCGAGGTCGGCGCGACCAATCCTCTGGTGTTTCCCGAGAGATACCTGGAGGTCTGCCCACAGTGGTGCCGACTTGTTACCGTGGAGCCCGGCGCTTTGTAACCCAGGAGAGACACTATTCTCCGGCAGGAGACAGGCTCGGAGGCTCCGAGTGGAAGCGGGCCGCTGCTCTGGCGGGTTCGTATCGGGATGCGACGGGGGCGAGCCAGCGGAAGCCGCACAACGGTCCGGGCATCTGGTCGATGCGAGTGGGGGCCGAAGTTGTATCCCCGGGGAGTCGGCGGTCTCCGGGGAGACGATTGCAGGCGTGGGTCTCGGCCGGCGGGTGTTGTGTGATGAGTCAGTGCCCAAGATAGTCCTGAGGGGCGTACAAGGTCGCCCCTCAGGACAGGGGACGAAGTGTGCCGGGCTTACCAGCGATAGAAAACCGTCAGGCCACACTGGTCGGCATAGCCTTCGACCCCGCTGTTTTCACGTGTGACGCGGAGCTTCCAGGTGCCGTCCGCTGGTTCGCCGACAAAGCTGTAGAGCCCAAGGTCATCGACAAGCAGGTGCAGAAGGTTGAAGCCGTCGTAGATAAGCTCTTCGGTCCCGGACGGGGAGACGACCCACACATTGAATATCTCTAACCGCAGGCTGTCCTCCGGGACGAAATCGGTCGTGACCAGCACCGACTCGGCTATGGCGCCGGGCGGGAAAGGACCGTCGGCCTCAAACGTGAACACGGCTTCTGATGTGCCGGGATTGGCCAGGGGGGTCGAATCAGGAGTGTAGCCGTCCAGATCGAAGACGTACCAGACCCGGGTAGCGATGTCATGGTAGGCCGTGTCCGTCCCTCCCT
>Ga0210003_1004223_pt1 | contig 11446 bp, 10 predicted proteins | sample LantaG_FD_182804 | JGI IMG/M metagenome (GOLD analysis project Ga0210003, IMG submission 182804) | Deep subsurface microbial communities from Baltic Sea to uncover new lineages of life (NeLLi) - Landsort_02402 metaG (SPAdes) (version 2) | ecosystem: Environmental > Aquatic > Marine > Oceanic >...
AGGGCGAAGGCTGGGTCTTTCTGGACTGGAAAAAGCCGGCCGACGGCGGCGCGGTGGCGGCCTACAAGATCGAGCGCCGCGAACTCCCCGCAAGCGGTTGGACGCTGGTGAGCATGGCCATCGAGTCCGAGGCTACGCTGACCAGCCAGGAGCGGGGCAAGGATCTGGAATACCGCGTGATCGCTACGAACAAGGCGGGCGAAGGCGTGCCGAGTAATACGGCCGCGGTTGTTCTTTAGAAGGAAGCGAGGCAACAAGAGCCGCAGTTGGGATGAGAACGTTTACTAATGCAATTCATGCACGATGCCGAGCCCCTCGTGTTCTGCCGGCGCGGAATGCGTCTCGTGCCAGCAAGACCGGCTGGAGTGCGATGGCCAGCTTTTGTGGTTTGTTCGGCCGGTTGATCGCCCAGATCATGATCGTGCGTATGCTGGGGCCTGACGGTGTGAGCCGCATCGCCTACATGGTCTGGCCGATCGAGGTTGCCAATGTGTTCTCTAACTTTGGGCTTCCCACCAGCCTTACCCGATATTTGGCTCAATTGCATGGTCAGAAGAAGACACAGCTGGCCGCCTCCTTTGCTCAATGGGTATTCGTCAGATACCTGGTGTTGGCCCTTCTAGGTTCGGTGGCCGTTGGCGTGGCGTTCTTCCGTTGGTCTCAGTATGCCGGCGCCGAATCGGTACTGCCGGTCTTGACAGTGCTTTTTTGGCACATATCGATGTTGCCGCGACCGGAAGGCTTACGGAAAGAGTGCTCAATTGAAAACCGCGATGTTTTTTCCGGAAACTGCTAGTTGGACAGCGGCACTTTGGCGGGCATACTAACCCGAAGCGCAAGCGAGGCATTCGGTTACGGATCCTCACTGGCGCTCCGGGATGGCGTGGGGAACGCCGTGGATTCGGGCCAGCGTGGGGAACGCCGTGGATTCGGGCCAGTGTGGGGAACGCCGTGGATTCGGGCCAGTGTGGTGTTGCCCAACTACTGTATATATATGAGAGTCGTCTTGGTGCGAGGTTAGAGAGATTAGCACGAAGGAACATCAACAGTGTTTTGACACTCAACACTTGCAAGCGGACCTCAAGGGGCATGCCGTTCGCGGTGGAGTAGTCACAATAGCCGCCCAAGGCATTAAGTTCTGCCTTCAGTTGGGCTCTATCGTTGTACTAGCGCGTTTACTCACCCCAGACGATTTTGGCTTGGTTGCCATGGTAACCGCGGTAACCGGTTTTGTGGCAATATTCAAGGACGCGGGACTATCGATGGCCACGGTCCAGAAAGCCGAGATTGACCACAATCAAGTCAGCACTCTTTTTTGGATAAACGTGGCAATCAGTCTTGGGCTCATGTGCTTGACAGCCGCCCTGGCCCCAGCGGTTGCCTGGTTCTATCACGAGCCGCGTTTGACACGGATTGCGTTGGCCTTGGCGGGCGCGTTTATCATCGGCGGGCTTACGATTCAGCACCAGGCGCTGCTGAGAAGACAAATGCACTTCGGCGCACTAGCCCTTATCGAGATCATCTCCATGTTGGTTGGCGCTGTCACGGGGATCGTCTCGGCTTGGTATGGCGCAGATTACTGGGCGCTGGTGTTGATGCAGATAGGAACCGCCGTTGTTAGCGCCGGCGGAGTGTGGTTCGCTTCCGGCTGGCGGCCGGGCTTGCCAATTCGTGGTTCAGGGATTCGGCCAATGCTAGCCTTCGGCGGACATTTAACCGGTTTTTCTTTTGTTAACTACTTTTCCCGAAACGTTGACGCAATCCTTATCGGTAAATTCATTGGCGCCGAAGCCCTCGGCCTCTACTCAAAAGCGTATGGATTATTCATGATGCCAATAAGCCAGATAAGAACTCCTCTTTACCAAGTTGCTATGCCTGCTTTGAGTTCATTAGGCAATCAACCGGAACGTTATGCAAAATACTATCAACGTATCGTTGATATCTTATGTTCTCTGGTTTTTCCGATCTCGCTGTATTGTATGCTTGAAGCCGATTTTCTGATTAAGACTATTCTTGGTCCTCAATGGCTTGGTGCTGTTCCTGTTTTCAGGATTCTTGCTGTGGCGGGTTTGTTTCACGTATGTACTGGAACGGCAGGTTTGGTACAGTTAAGTCTAGGTTTTTCGAAGCGATACTTATATTGGGGGATTGTAGGTGCGTGTACATTCATTACTGCTTTCGTCTTAGGCTTGCCATACGGAATCGAAGGCGTTGCAATATCTTTGGCAATAGCAAATGCTGCCATATTCTTGCCTACGCTGTCATTCTGCTTACACAAATCACCCGTCACGCCAGCGCTTACTTTGAAGGTTCTCGCGGCTCCTCTTACCATAGGTGCAATTGCCACGTCAGGCGCATATTTTGTAGGATTCACGTTATCAAATGACACTATTGAAGCACATCTCATAATTCTTGGAGTTTTCGTAACGATAGTGTGTGGTCTGTCTATTTGCCGCGAATCTATTCGTGAGACATTGTGTTTGTTCTTGAGAGAGTTACGGATAGGATTCCGGAAAGTTTGATAATGCCGTGGATTGAATTTGAATGTGAACTAGCTGGAGAGCGGAACAGTTAGATACCTTGGAATGCAACCATTGCTAAAGAGGGCCCGAAATGATGAACGATTTCCTTAGGAGAGCCTGGAATGCCATGCGCCGTCGCATGTGGTGTGCTTACGGCACATTGTTTCCCGCGTATTATAGCAAACGAAGTATGCGCTCTAATATGAAGCGGTCGCATAGATGCTTGGAAATCGGTCCAGGTAAAGAGCGAATCCACGGCTTTGAAACACTGAATATTGTTTCGGGAGAGCACGTTGATTATATCGCGGATGCCGCTAAACGATTACCGTTTCCTGAAGACACCTTTGAAATAATTTATGCCAGCCATATTCTAGAACACGTTCCGTGGTATATGGCACAAGATGTATTGACTGAGTGGGTTCGCGTGCTGGCACCCAACGGTCATTTGGAGATATGTGTTCCAGACGGAGTGAAAATCTGCAAAGCTTTCGTTGATGCAGAGGTGAATGGAATAAGTCCATTTGAAAACGACCCTTGGTATCGACTGAATGAAGAAAAGGACCCTTGTAAGTGGGCTAGTGGTCGCCTTTTTACTTGGGGCGACGGAACCGGTGACCCTAGTCACCCGAATTGGCACCGAGCTGTGTTTTCGGAACGGTATCTGCGGCTACTTCTCGGAAATGCTGGACTAAGCAACATCAGTCGTTTGGATCGCGCCGAGATTCGTGGTTATGATCATGGTTGGATAAACTTAGGCATGAAAGGAACCAAGAAACATGCTTGAATACCGGAGTATTGTGGACCTTAATAATCTAATCATTCGCAAGTTGGGTCAGTTTCATGCTGCTGATCTTGACCTTGTTGTAGGTATCCCTCGCAGTGGTATGCTTCCAGCAAACCTGTTGGCCCTCTATCTGCATCTGCCACTTATCGATCTGGATGGATACGTTGAAGGACGTGAATACTGGGGTGGGCAAAGGATGAGAGCGGCCATTCATCACGGCGAATCAAAAAGGACGACTCAAAATCGGAAAGTCCTAATAGTCGACGACAGCTACTCATCTGGTCGTGCGATGAAGACTGCAAGGGAAAGAATCCAGAATTCGGATTTGAATGACATCGTGCTTTATGCAGTGGCGTATATACACCCACTCAAAGGAGATGAGGTTGATATTTGGCTTGAGAAAATCGAAAAAAGAGTATTCGAGTGGAATGTAATGCAGCATGTTGTGTTGTCGACTTCTTGCCTGGATATTGACGGCGTTCTTTGTAGGGATCCATTGGAATCCGAAAATGACGACGGTGAGCGGTACATACAATTCTTAAGAACTGCCCAACCTTTGTACAGGCCCAGCTATCGAATAGGATGGCTGGTAACCAGTCGACTGGAAAAGTACAGATCCTGGACAGAAGAGTGGCTTCGTTTGAACAGCATTGAATATGAGAATCTTGTAATGCTGAATCTGTCGTCCAAGGAGGAACGCATCGCACTTGGGTGCCATGCTGAGCACAAAGGCAATATATACAAACATCTTCCAGCGGAGCTATTCATAGAGAGCGATGCTGCGCAGGCAAGTAAAATCGCAACATTGAGCCGCAAGCCGGTTTTTTGTACGGAAACGCGTCAAATGCATTATCATGATACGATCACTCGACTTAAGAATCAGGCAAGAGCCGGTCAATTCATTCGTTTCTCAGCGCCATATCGGTTTCTTGCAAGGGAAACACGTCCAGCGAGACGAAAGCTACGGCAATTCTTGCATTCAATCAGCGAGAAGTAGAGATAATGCTCAAGGCACAAACTAGATTCATCGCAAAACGCGTGAAGTACTTCAGTTGGTTGCGACATCGCACCGTCTGCAACCGACGCTCACGCATTTTTACCGAATTCCGAGTTTGTCTGCGGGCCGACGCACGTTGTCCAATGTGTGGATCGCTCGAACGCCATAGACTCGCCATTGTATTCTTTCCAGAAAGAACCGATCTGTTTGACGGTAACACGTGTTTCACCGAAGGACCTGCTGACTGACTCCCAAATCGAAAAGTTCGGTATGTCTAATAGAGACGCCGGGGATATTGTCTATAACTACTTACACATACTGCATAGGCTGTTCTCCCCTTTTAGTAATGGTGCTGCGACTTGTAGATAGGGTTTAACTAAGGGGCCCGTGTTGATGGCTAACACTCAAGTAGATTCAATAGCAGTCGGGTTGCTGTCCACGATAGTGATTACAGCATCGATGATGTTCGATATGGAAGCAGCAATACTCTCATTGCTGGTGTTGTTAATCCTTCCATCGCCTTTAGTTTCAGAAGAGAATAAGTTGTGCGTATTGACATTGATCTACGTGGGAACAGCAAACTTACCCCTAAATACTCTAGTTCTTCTGGCCTGGCCGGTTTTGATAAGGCACTCAAGGACGTTTCAGACACGTAATATGTATTTCATATACTACACGATAGGATTCTTCCTCTATAGTTTAGTAATCCTCTTTTTGACTTATGATCAAATACGGATACCTGTTGGTGCCCTTTTCCTTAGAAACACAATAAAGGAACTTCTGTACCCATTTCTCATGATCCTTGTGTATGCGAATTTCTCTGGTGGCATAAAGTCGCTGTATCTTGTGATGTGGCGAGTCGCTGTAACTATGGTAGCGATTGGTGTTATGTTGCTCGCGTTCGGCTATGAAGGTGACGTAAGTCTCTTCGAACAAGCATATCCCATAGCATACGTGATGCCAGCCGTGTTTTTGTTTAACCGTTCGGTGCGATTGTTGTCAATAGTTTCTCTTCTTGCCTTTGCTATCATCACGTTGCATTTTGGTCTATATATATCCTCTGGTTTTGTTGTAATGGCAGCGGTGAGCCTTGCAGGTTCCTGTGTTATTGGATCACACAACAACATCGCAAAAGTTGTGGCTATTATCGCGGCAATCGTTGTAGCTGGAATTGATTATAACGATTTGCTGGAAGTAGGTGTACCTCCTAGTCTCGCTTTTAAGCTATCTCTGCCAAACACAGGAGCTCGCATATTGACTAGCGGCGGGGACGTTTTGTATGATATGCCTTGGACGCTCGCAGTGCGGATTGTCGAAACTAGAAACGTAATTGGGGATGGGCCATTGACTGTTCTATTCGGGAAAGGCGCGTATTCGGTTGTTGGTGAAACTGTAACTAGTTATGAATCCGCGACAGGGAGAACATTCGGAGACTCTGACTATACGGCTGAAGAAGAGGATGAAGGACAATATTATACGTTGCACAATACGAGTAGAGGGTTGCTACATTACGGAATTATATATTTCATAGTATCGATTGCTTTGTTTCTGAAATGTAAAGGGCAAATAGATAGAGATGATCCCTCATTTCACGTGAAGATGTATATGGCTGTACTGTTTCTGATGCAATCATTATGGAATCCATATGTGTCGTCGTTGTATTTGCAATACTGGCTTCTAGCGAGGAGTAAGAATGAATGAAATTGACGTCACAGTAGTAATACCGTTTTACAATAGATCCTCAACAATTTGTCGCGCTGTAGAGTCTGTACTCCGTCAGCACAATGTGGATTCTGTTAGAATAGCAATACTGATAATCGATGACGGAAGCACTCCAGCCGAAAACGAAGTGCTTCATTCTAAGATGATGAAGTACGATCGCGTTGAAATTGTTTCATGCGAATCTAACATGGGTGCATGCCATGCGCGGAACGTCGGGATACAACGTGCTGAAACTGACTTTATTGCATTCCTAGATTCTGATGATGAATGGACCGACTCGTTCTTGTCTGAGTCTATCGCACATATTTCCAAGACTGGTTGGACATCTAGCGGCTTTAGTGTCTTGGGTAGATTTGGGTTACACAATAGCACGAAGTCAATGAACGGATTGGGCGTGCCGGAACATTTGATCGTTCGAGGTGGGCACCTGAGTACGTGCTGCACGGTTATGAAAACAGATATGGCGAGGGAGACGCAGTGGAACGAAAAGTTGAAGCGCTTTCAAGATTGGGATTTTGCAATAAGAATGTCAGCAAATGGACACACCCCATATTTCATTTCTAAGCCGTTGGTTATCGTACACAAAGGAGAGGCTAATAGGATTAGTAATCAGGCGGGTACCTTGTTGGCAAAGCATTGGGCGACTGAAATAGCTCCATACATCAGTAAAGAAATGGTGGCATACTTTCTCGCTAGAAAGATCCCCCACTGTCTCGTCCAAGAAGGAAAATATGTTAAGGCAATTGCAGCTTCCTTATCTGTGAGCACGTATAGTGCCCTTGGGTTACGTAAGTATGTTAGCAACTGTGTGTCTGTCATTATCTCGATTTGTTTCAATATAGCACTGGTAGTGAGAGACATTGAAAATAGGCAAACCAATGGTAAAGCTCAGAATCAAAGGGTTTAGGCCGATGAACTGAGCCTTTCAGTAGAGGGGAACTATGACGCACTGTACCTGTACCTGAAGGTAGCGTTTGGGATCGCTGCGGCCGGTGTACTTGCCAGATGCTTCCTTCGTGAGCAAGGTACTGCGCTTCTGCGAAAGGGGAATGCAGATGATCGGGGCGATTAGCCCACGTGCTACTTGGCTTACAACTTGTTCCGGACGCGAATTGTGACTGTTTTGCCTCAGTTGGACATTGAGTGGATTTGATGAGCTAGAGTTTGGCTCACCCCAACGGTTCTACCATTGTTGAGGAGGAACGTCGATGAAGATCGTGTTGGTGTCCGCCGGCTTCCCGCCCGTACAGGACGGCATCGGCGATTACACGCATAAAGTGTATGGGGAGATGAAGCGCCAGCTTGGACCTGACAACGTTCATGTGATTACGGGAACATGTGAAAGCCGCATCAGCGACGACGCTCACGTACTGAGCGTCGTCGAGAGGTGGAATCTGCGTGGTATACGGATCGTGCTAAACGCAATTCGGGAGATTCGCCCTGATGTAGTGCATATACAGTATCCCTTCTATCCGCAAGGAGAGCGGGGACGAAGTCTCTACATGAGCCTCTTGCCGTTCCTGCTTCGCATCCTAATCGCTCGCGTGCGCGTGTGTTGTACGATTCATGAATTTGACAACAAAACGCTCAAAGGCAAGTTGTGTCTACTCGCGAGCATGGCTTGCTCGCATCAGACCCTCATTGTAAAGGAAGCATACCGGAAGGACATCTTGCGAGTCTGCCGATTGTTGTCACGACGGATCACATATGTGCCAATCGGATCGAACATTTCCGACCATGAAACTCCGCCCAGCCGCAAACTGGAGATTCGCGAGAGCATCGGTTGGGCAAAGACCGATCCGATTCTCGCATACTTCGGGCTCCTCCGCGAGGGCAAGGGAATCGACAGTCTCATTGATATGTTCTTGACGGCGCGGAAGACCATCGGCAATCTACGCCTTTTGCTTATCGGCGGATTTATGTCCGGTTTTGATGAAGACGCCTTGCTGCAGCAGTTACGAACGGCGGATGCCTTGAAATCAGTCCTGATGACCGGATGGGTGAACGAGGAGAAGGCCTCGGAGTATTTGGCGACGGCCGATGTGTGTGTTCTGCCATACGAGGACGGCGTCTCGACGAAGCGCGGCGGCTTCATGGCAGCAGTCGAGCATTGCCGGCCAATTGTTACGACACGCCCGACTGACAGAATCGACGAATTGCAGAACGGACAGAACGTCGTCTTGGTTCCCCCTGGGAATGTTCTGGAATTGGCGAAGACAATACGTGCGATAGTAAATGACCAAGACCTGCGAGAAACGCTACGCAAGAATGTTGCTGACTTGAAGCATCACTATTCATGGGAGGTGATAGTGAAGAAGCATATAGAGCTATACCAGGCTTCAAGCAACGGCAGCAGGGATCGAAATCATCAAACCTATGAGGACAAAGTGAGAAGATGATATTTCGTAAACATGTCCACGCCCTTGTCTGGACTTATCGGCATCTTACGGGCAAGCTGGAAGTTCCCGAAATCGAGGTTATCTCAAGATACCTCACCGACGATAGTATCTCCTTCAACGTCGGAGCCCACGGCGGTTCTTGGTCTCGCGGTCTGACCCGTGTCATCCCAGGAGGGCACGTTTACTCTTTTGAAGCCTTGCCCTACTACGCAGACGTGCTGCAAAAGACGATGAAATGCCTTAGGCAAGACCGGGTGACCGTTCTGAACAAAGCGGTTGGCGAAAACGATGGATTCGTCGAGATGGTGCGGCAGGATAGCGATGGAAACACCTTGACCGGTATGACGCACGTGGCCGTGAAAGGCGAAGGATCTCGGGAGATGGTTTCCGTTCCTGCCATCTCGCTTGATTCATTTTGGCGGGAAATTGGTGAAAAGCCGGTGGACTTCATAAAATGCGATGTCGAGGGTTTTGAATTGTTCGTGTTAAGAGGGGCCACGAAGTTGATCGAGCGCTGTCAACCCGTGTTTTACAACGAACTGAACGCAGAATGGTGCAAACGATATGATTATCTACCGACGGACATATTCGATTTCTTTCGTGAGCGTGAATACACTCCTTTCTACATAGACGAGAAGAAGGGTCTGCTCAGCGTGGATGTCGAGAAGCATGTGGATCGGGATGTTCTGTTTCTGCCGAAGGGAAAAACACATACATGATACCCAAGATGCACCAAAGAGCGGCCGTTGTTCTTGCGCCCGCCTGGCCCAGCGAGAGTGGCGGTTACGGCATCGCGATCCGGGCGTCGTTGTTGCTTTACTTGGATTACTTTGCCGCCGTGCATTTCGTCTGCATATCTGATCAACCATTCCAGGATGCGAACGCATGGCCTGCTGGCAGGATTGAGTGGACGCATGTTCCCATCGCGAACAGGCCAATCTGGGTGCGATTCCTCAAGGGTCTTGCGGGAACTCTTCCAGCTATTTCCATTCGATATGCCTGTGCTCGCCGTGACGTGATGTGCGCTGTGCGCAGCGTTGTACGGAAGAGTACAGAAATCCCATGCCTGATTATCGAGGACATTCCAACCGCATGTATCATGATGGATATCCGACAGGAGTTTCATCAAATGCCAGTGGCAATTCGCAGCCATGACATGACAGAGAAATCCTATGGGTTTCATTGCCAGATAGGTTCCCAGGTTCATCGTCTGGCATGGCAAGTGGAGACAAGGAAGATAAGACGCCTTGAGAAAACGGTTTGCGAACAGGTTGACCGGTTATGGACAATCAGTCGGGAGGATGCGGACGAATATGTCAAGCGGTTGTCCATCCAGCCGGACGGGGTGATCGGCGTTTGCATGGACATAGAGCGATATCGGGATGTTGGAACGGCTGATGCAAAAACCGTTGTCAACGTGGGCACTGTGGACGTGCGGAAGGGAAAGGAGTTTTCGATATCATGAGACGGGTCACCGACCAGAGAGAGATCATTATCTTGGCCCCCGCGTGGCCCGGCGAAACGCGAGGCAGCTGTATTGCGCTTCGGGCGTCCTTGTTGCTCTACTTGAAGCACTTCTTCCTGGTGCACTACATCTGTATATCGGATCGGCCGTTTGACGGAGCCCGTGAATGGCCGGAGGATCGTGTCCGTTGGATACACGCGCCAACCGTCAACAGTCCGAAGTGGCTGCGCTTTCTTCAGAGTCTTGCCGGAGCCCATCCTGCGGTTGCGGTTCGTTATGCCCATGCACGCCGTGCAGTGATGCACGCCATGCGGAATGTCGTTCGGCGGTCCCCGGAAACTCCGTTTCTGGTCATCGAAGATATTCCCACGGCCTGCTTCATCTCGCGTATCTCGCGTGAGTTTCCGGAGATGCACGTAGCTATTCGCAGTCACAATATCATCGAGAAAGGATTTGAGCCGCTTTGCCATGTAGGCTCGATCGTGCAGCGTTTATGCTGGCGGCTTGAATTGGCGAGAATGCGACGTTTCGAGAAAAGCGTCTGCGAAGCGGTCGACAAAGTCTGGGCGATCAGCCAGGACGACGCCCGCGATTACGCGGACCGGCTGTCTGTACGGACCGATGGGATCGTTGGGGTCTGCATGGACGTCGATCGATACGCCCATGTCCAAGCGGGAGATGCGAAGACCATCGTGCATATCGGCACGGCGGATCTGCGTAAAGGCAAGGGGCTAACCGATTTCGTTCAGGAAGTCTGGCCGCAAGTGCGCGCCAAGGTCGCGGACGCGCGCCTTGTACTTGCGGGACGTGGGACCGAGTCCTATGCGGATCCCGAACTCGGTATTGAAGGACTGGGGTTCGTCGACGATGATCGAGATGTTCTGAAGCAGGGCCGCATCTTCGTGAACACTCAGCAGATCGGTGCGGGCGTGCAACTCAAGAGCGTTGTGGCGATGCTCGCCGGAAAGGCTCTCGTGTCGACGTCGATGGCTGCCGAAGGAATCGATGGCCAAGACGGCGAGCACTTCGTTGTGGCCAAATCGGTCAAGGAGATGGCTGCGCGGATCGCCGACTTGATTCTGGACACGGAACGAACGTCTCGTATCGCGCAGAACGCTCGCAAGTTGGCTGCCGACGTATACAGCATGGCCCCGTTCATGGATGCGGGCAACCCCGTCCTCGCCGCCTTCATCAACGACTCGCCGAAACGCGAGAGGTCGACGTGATCCGTGGGCGAAGTGATCGAAATCGGCCCGGGTGTCTCGAACTTCCAGGTCGGAGACCGAGTCGCCTCCAACGGACCCCATGCCGAAATCGTCAGCGTGCCCAAGCACCTCTGCGCCAAGATCCCCGAGGGGACAAGCGACGAAACGGCCGCGTTCACGGTGCTCGGAGCGATCGGGCTCCAAGGCATCCGGATTGCCAACCCCACTCTCGGTGAAAGGTTCGTCGTCTTCGGCATGGGGCTGATCGGCCTGGTTACGCTGCAACTCTTGCGAGCCAGTGGGACCGAGGTCCTGGCCGTCGACGTCAACCAAGAGCGGCTCAAGTTGGCCG
>Ga0210003_1004224_pt1 | contig 11446 bp, 16 predicted proteins | sample LantaG_FD_182804 | JGI IMG/M metagenome (GOLD analysis project Ga0210003, IMG submission 182804) | Deep subsurface microbial communities from Baltic Sea to uncover new lineages of life (NeLLi) - Landsort_02402 metaG (SPAdes) (version 2) | ecosystem: Environmental > Aquatic > Marine > Oceanic >...
ATCATCGGCACATTTCAAGCAATGTGAAAATGTCTTTAACTCCCAAACATCATATTTTATAGTCTTGTGTAAATGTGTTATGTCCTTCCAACCATCTTCAGTCTCAACTTCCCATTCATCTATCTCATAAGACTCTATAAACTTTTCATCAGTCGGATCAATTTGTCTCATTTAAAAACTCCATACATTCATTAATGACTTTAATTGAATTCTCTCTGTAATCTCTTTCTTTAACATGAAAAATTTTACAATTTAAAGTTTCTATAACTTCTTCCTCTCTTATTCTATCTCTTTCAACATTACCAACAGTATTAATATCATGCCAATAATCACCATCAAATTCGATGCATTTATTAATTTCAGGAATATAAAAATCTAAAAATCTATTAGTATTGTTTATTGTATGTATCATGTATTCACTGTTTTTAAAAATATTTTTTTCATTATTTTTATTTTCAGCAAAATATATTAATTTATATTTATTTTTTAAAAGTTCATTTAACCACCAAAATAATGACTGGGAAATTTTAGAAAAAGATTTAATTCCCATTTTTGACCTATTTATTCTTTCGATTTCTTCTATTGGTTTATTATTTAATTTTTTTTGCCATTTATTTTGTCTTTCTTGCCATCTTTTCATTCCTTCAATTTCACCAAATTTCTCAATACATTTTTCTTTAGAAAAAGTTGATTGTCTTTCCTTAACTTTAATTTTTGCTTCTTCTTCAGTAAAACCTTTTTTAATCCAATATTCTTTATTCATTAAAAGAAGACTTTTATCTTCCAAATAAGTTTCACTCAAAGATTTAGCTGCAATTTTTTTTCTATCAGTATTTTGATTATACCATTTTACATTACACTCTTTATTATAACAAAACTTATTATAGCCCTCAGTAAAAGATACCCATTTTAATTGACTACCACACCACAAACAATTTCCATCAGGATCACCGTCTTTCCATATATTTGTCTTATAATATTCCTCTAATTGTATTTTATCAAAATTGTGTAATTGGACTAAATGTAATTGTAAACCACCCAATTTTTCATAACCATTATTACATATCTTACAAGAATAATTAACAACCCCCTTTAAATTTCTTTTATAAGTCTCATAATGTTGTTGATTACAAAAATTACCAGAAAACCTTTTTTCGTATGATAAAACATCTCCACAAAACTTACACTTTAAACTTCCATATATAAATTTATTAAAATAATCTATAACTGAAATATCTTTATGTTTTTTGGTTATATGTGATAAAATGTGTTGAATTCCGTTAAACCCATCTCCACATATTTGACAAACATAATCGTATTTAACCTTATCTGGATGAACTCTATTCAAATGATTCTTCAATCCAGTTACTTGCTTAAAACTTTTCCCACAAAAATTACAATTAAACATATTCAAGTCTCCTTTAGAATAAAAATTTATCTTTCTAAAGGTATTTATATAAACCAACATCCCAAACTGTCTAAAAAAATAAAATATTTATTTTTTATTTTTTTTATAAAAATCTTCAATTAAAATTTCTTCAATTTCACCAGTTTTTTTATTTCTAATTTTAATTTTTTGATTTCTATAAACACATTTACCTGATTGGCGAGCGATGCGGAGAATCAAGTTTTGTTTACCATTTGGTGTTTCAACGAAAGATTTTAAAACTTTCTTTTGCCAATCCCATAAAGTTATATTTTGTTTACCTTTATCAATAGTAACAATCGTATAATATTTTTCTGCAAAATAAATAATGTCTTCATTACATTTAATTATTTCATTAATCATATCATGAGAATATTCTACAACTTCTCCTGATTTTCTTAAAATATTTCCATGCGCCATAAAAAACTAAACCTTTTAAATTAACGTTATTCTATTCCTAAAATCTTTTCAAAATCTTCTTCGACTTATTAATATGTTCATCTTTTATTTCAAATTTCGCATCTATTTCATTCATTTGACTATTTTTACTTGCTGATTTTATCATATCTAAAAGTTGTTCTGAACTTAATGATATTTTATTATCACCAATATTATTTATGTCAACTTCACCTTTTTGAAATTGTGCATCAAATATTTGCTTGTTCAATTCCATCAATGAAGTATATTGTTTACCAATTGCCTCAACTAATTTAGCATAGACTTCAATCTTTCTGGAATCTGCTCCAATCTTAATGTCTTGCTCGACCTTATACATTATAGTCCTAGCTGACATTATCAATGACCGTAATTCTGTTTGAATAAATTCTTGATCTTGAAAAACTAATTGAGAATTTACACGATTAACAATATCAGTTTTCTTTATTTCTATTACAGATATTTCATCTTTAAATTCAGAAATTTCTTTTTCAAAATTTTCATCTAAATTAAACGCACTAGTCAATCCTTCAAATCCTTCCATATAAACTCCTTACGTTATTGTTTCAGCACTTGTAAAATAAGCAAAGTCTTTTCTATCGTCCAAATAATCACCACTGAAACTAAATGTTGTTGGTATTGCGCTTGTTGGTAAATCACCAGCTGAAGTATATAACACTCCCGAAGTCGTGTATGTATCAGCTGAAACAATCAATCCACCATATGCTGAAGTTATTGTTCCTGAGTCTAATGCTGATGAAGCTGATGTGTTAGATGCATCCACAACAAAATATTGACTCTTAATAACCTTAATAATTTTACTATATTCAAATGGTCTGTACATCCATGCTTCGACTGTTAAATCCATCGTCGCATTAATAAGTCTTCTATCATCATCATTCATTTCTGGTGAAATAAATTCAGGGACAACACCTGGCATTGTTACTCTTAAGTCTCTTTCAAGATTAAGGAATGAGAATTCCTTGACTCTAAGAAATAATGCTGGATTAAAATATGGAAGAATATTCTCCATAATCTGTGCAAAGTAATCCATTGAGTCTGCCATTAAATAAAGAGTATAATTAATATCATATGGGGCCGGTTGATAATCCCTTAATATCTGATCTATATTAGCACCATCTACTAAAGATTCAGAAAACCACTCTCTCCATTCATTAACACCATATGCTCTTTCAGCATTATAAGCTATTCCATTCATTACCAAAGCAAGTCTTGGAGTTGATATCCAATATCTTTGTCCATATGGTTCAACTTGTTTATATCCATTAGCATCGGTTGCAGAAGCAATATATTCATGATCTTCTATTCTTTGAAGATTTTCCTTTTCTACTGGACCGAACGAAATTGGAACAGAATATTCAGTTGCTGAAGTCCCTGCTGAAGTATACTTATATACAGTGAGGTCATTAAACATGTCCATCAAAGCAACTGTTACATTCTTAATGGTACGAGGGTAGTAATAATTTATCATATATTATCTCTATACTATTACTTTGATATTTCTATTCTTCATTTCAGTTTTGATTAAATCCCACCAAGTCTGACTGCCAATAACCTTGGCAAAAAGAGCACCATGATTTCTATCTAAATCTTCAAACATATCTTTATCGAAAACAGACTTATTTTTTTCTTTCATTGAATTAATAATGTTTACAACTGTAATCTCAACTTGGTCTCGAACGTCGTCAAGTTCAGTTTCTCCACCATCCATCATTCTTGTAATTTCATCTAAAATTCCCATTATTATTCTCCTGTTACTTCATTTTCGGATTCTTCCGATTTAGACTCTTCTTTAGTCTTATGTATAGTTCCTTCTGGATGGTTTGGTGGTGAATAGATTGAATAAATTTTCAAACCTTCTTTACCAGCGACAACATTATGTTTTGTTCCTTTGGGAACTATAAAAGCAAAACCATCGGAAATCTCTGATTCTTTTCCATTCATAATTAATTTACCAGAACCTTTATCAATTCTAAAAAACTGGTCAATTGTTTCGTGAACTTCTTCTCCGATATCTTCATCCGGTTTCAGTGACATCAAAACCAATTGCATATTATCAGCTGTGAAAATGACTTTTCTGAAATTATCATTTTCAACTGTATCTTTTTCAATATCTACAATGATGCCAGTTTCTTTACTTTCTTCTTCTTGTTCTTTAAGAAAATCTTTAAAAGACATATTGGTTTTCCTTAGTCTAATGGTTTATGTGTTACTTGTTTGCCATCTTTTTCAGCTAATTTAACTGTAACATCATAACTTTTTTTAGCCTTAAATTTCTCAGCAGCCTTCTTTTGAGCCTCATATGAAGAATTGGCATAAACCTCTATTTGTTTACCTTTGTAAAAAGCTATATAACCATTCTTTCCTTCTTCTTCCATTTCTCTTAAATAATCTTTAAATGACATATTGATTCTCCTTTAGTCTAATTCTGAAACGTTTTTTCCGGACCACATTTTACAACTCCAATAACTTGCTTTAGTTTTATCTTTAACATCGCTACAATTATGTCTTGCTCTAAAAGATTTTCTTCTCTTAGGATCATCTCTTTTGATTTCCATTTTTGGATCACCAAAATTAACTTTTACAACATTTCCTTTATCATTCTTTACATAAACAGAAAATTTCTTTGGACCATCTGGTGTTCTAAATGGATCATTCAAAGTAACTTTCTTACCTTGATATTCAGATTCCAGTATCAAACTTTCTTTTAAATATTCTATAAAGGCATTTATTTCTCCTTAAGCTACTATAAAATCTGGTGGATTTGATTCTTCCCACATTCTGTCAAGCCACTTTTCTTCATCTGCTTTATAATCTGATAAATAACCGTCTACGTTTATATTTAGTCCATCTGGCAGTGCTCCACTATACTTTAAAAGATTTCTGCACCATCTAATACCAGCTCTGGCGACCGCGAGTTTTTTAACAAGAGGATTGTTATAAAGGTTATAAGCATACTCCCTTCTCCAAAGAATTAACACACCTATAAGAGCTTCTGATGGAGTTGGTGTAATTGTAAGAACTTCCCTACCAGGATGATAATCTACAGAGTACATCTTACCAAACATTTCATTAATCATATCCAAATACATCATTGACGTTTGATAGTTTGTAAGAACAAGACCACCACCGCCACCTCCTGGACCACCAGGATAATTTCCTTGTTCAACATACTGATTATATAACAAAACATGAGCAGGACTGAACAATGTATTAATTCCATCCGCTCCAAATGAAACAGAAAAGTCCCAAATAAATTCAACATTGTCAAGAACTGCACTTGTGGTGTAATCTCTCACCGCTGAAATAGGATAGTCTTTTTGTCCAGCTGAAGTTTGAAAAATGAAATAATCTCTGTAAGAACCTTCATCGTAATTGTAACGATTGAAGTCTTGCACAGTATCTTCTATAGCTTGTTCTAATTGCTCATTTGAAATTTCAATATTTATAACCGGGAATCCAAGTTGAACAAGTACATAATTCTTCATTTCTGTGAGATTAGTTATTTTTGCCATACATTATTCCTTTTGTATAATTTCTTTTTTAGCATTTAATCTTGTCTTTCTAATTTCTGCTCTAACAGATGATTTTATTCTTTTACCCTTTAAAGGTTTATTTTTCTTTTCTTCAATTTTTTCAATAACAATTTCTTTAATTGTTGGGTCATTGATATCAATAGATTTATTCTCTTTTTCCATCTGCTTAATAATTGGTTTGACTGTAATTGGTGGAACAACTATTCTCAACATTCCATCAAATGATTCACCCGCAAAAAAGTAATCATCAGGAATTGCATGAAGTTGATTATCAGCGGGAATATTAATTATTCTATCATTCCGTTCGAACTTTAAGTTGAATCCTGCAACATTTAAAACTTTCATCATAAACCTCCATTCAAATGATTAAAAAAACTTCATCTCTTATGTATTTATATAATAAAGAATTTTAGACAAAAAAAAGGTTGAAGGATTTTACTCCCTCAACCTTTATTTTTAGATTAACTACTTAACCTATCTGATTAGAAACCAGAAGGAAGGTTAGATGTAGTCGCACCAGGAATAAGTGTCTGTACATTGTAGTAAGGAATCAATCTGTAATATCTTCCACTACCAAGCAATGTATCGGTGATAGCATATCTGCTCATAACACCTACTCTTGGACTGAAATCGTTTGGATGAATAGCTCTGTTTGTAAGACCCATGATATAAGGACTGAAGATAACACCACAGTCAGAAATACCAGGACCCTTATAACCGACAAGAGCATACTCAGTTCTCGCATACTGATCACGATAAACGTCAAGTGTTCCATTAAGTTTACCCATAGAAGCCATAACAGAAGTCGCATTAACATTCTGATTATATGCTACAAACTGATGACCAGCGGCCTGCAATGCTGTTGCAATAGCAGGAGAAACAATAACAAAGTTACCAGGTCCACGTCTTGTGGAAACAGCAATCTTGTTAGCTTGATAAACGATTGAAGAAATGATGTTCATGTATTTTTCACCAGACCATCTTCCATCAATACCTGTACCAGAACCAGTAAGATTGATCGCACCGATGACTTCACCACCATTAGCAGTGTTGACAGCAGCAGTCTTCAATCTGTAAATAATTTCTCTGTCAAGTTCAGCTGTAACTTCGTATTGAAGGAACTGAACCATTTCTCTCTCAATGTCAATACCATGCATTGCCTTAACGTCTTGAGCTGCTTCAAGGGAGAAGCTAGCAGCAAGCTTTCTGGTCTTTGCAGTAATAGCAAGTTGATCAATTCTCATCTTAAGCTGTGGCCAATCTCCACAACCATCGACTGCGGATTCTGCTGCAAGACAAGTATCATCCATCGTCCAAGCTTCGCCAGCAGAAGTTGCAACACCAATTCCCGAAGTGTCATAAATACCATTGTTAGCAGATGTATTAGCACCAGCTCCAGCAAGTGAACCAGAAACACCAGCCTGTGAACCAGAATATCCAGCATACTCAGGGACTCTATCCCATGCTACTTCGTTACCATTACCATCATTGTAAATAACTCTCAATGCATAAGCCAATCCAACTGGAGTTGACATAGCCTGAACACCTACGACCTTATTAGCGAAAAGATCAGGAAAAGTTCTTCTCACAAGTGCAAGAGCAATTGGACGGAAAATCCAAGAGTCACTAGCAGCTGCGCCATCAGAAAATCCACCAAGACCACCATAATTGATAGCACCCTGAGAAGATTCCCCAAGAACTTCTTGACCGTTAAAGTCCTTTCTCTCTTGGTTTTCCAAAAGTGTAGCAAGGTTTTCCTTAACGTGTCTTTCCTTAATGTCCTTAATGGACATTTTACCATCGGCCTGTTCCCATTTCTTAATTAATGCAAGACTCATATTTTTTCCTCCTATATGAAGTTCTCTCCAACTACCATTTATTCTGTCATATATCTGTTTGCTCTCTCAGCAAACGTAAATTCTTCTCTTTCTTCTGCTACAACTACTTTCGCATCTTCAATGTGTTCTTCTTCAGTGATGATTTCATCAATATTGCCTTTACCTACAGACTTCTTGACAGGAACGGATTCCTTTATCATCTCTACAAATGTATCAATACCTTCTTTGACATCCTCGAACTTTTTATTCTTAAACATCTTTGAAACTCTCGACTTTTGAGTCTTTGTAAGACCTTCAGTCTTTTCAGAGATAAGTAAGAATGATGCTGCTTTCTCAAGTCTTTCTTCAGCTTCCATAATCTTAGAATGTGATTCAGACAATTCCTTCTCAAGACTTGCAACCTTTTTCTGTTCTTGTTTAAGCAATGCTGAACCATCAGTATCAAGATCGATGTAATTCTTTCCAAACACTTTCTTAATCTGTTCTACAACTGGCATTGCAATTTCGTTAATAGCAAGTTTCTCAATTGACTCTTCTGAAATCTGTTCAACGATTACATGGTCAAGAAAAGAACCAAGCTTAGTAACAACCTTAGACTCGATATTCTTAAGCTTTGCATCATACTCTTCAATAAGTGCAGCCTTTGAGGTTTCAAGTTCTTCTTTTACTTTCTTGGAAACATATTCCTCTGCAAGTTCATCGTACTTGGACTTGATTTCTTCTTCTTTCAATTTGACTCTTGTTGCAATCATTTTTTCGATTGCAGCCTCGAAAACCTTAAGGTCTTCAGCAGTCAACATTTCTCTAATTTTTTCAGTAATCTTTTTAGACATATTTAGCTCCTCCTGTGATTTGCTTGTAATTATTTATAAAACATCGACTTAAAACAGCATAATTTTCATTATATTTTTTGCTGAATTTCGTTAATAAATTCCATCATGTAACCTAAAACGTGATTTGATAATGACTTAGGGTCATACTTTTTGTCAACCTTTTTTTGAAGATTTCTTATAGCAACCTCTACAATCTTATTACCATCCATAATATATTCCTTATTTTCAAGAACTCCTTCTACAAAAGCTGACGGTGCAGACGGATCACAAACTATGTCGCAAGCCAGCATGACGTAATCTTCTTTTACATTTTCGCCATCAAGAGTTCCAACTCCACGAGTTGACATTCCTAATAAAATTTTTTCTTCAACAAGAGTTCTGGCTATTCTTCCCATTGGAGTATCAATTATTCTAGCTATTCCCATTCCTTTATTACTGTCCATAACTAAAGACTCTATAACATGGGAAACTCTTTCTAAGTTAATTTGTGGATTTTCGGGATGATCTAACTCACCAAGAGACCTTCCTTTTAAAATTTTTTCTTCATTATATTTTTTAACTTCTCTTTCAATAATTTCTTGAGAATAAATTCTTCCATTTTTATTTTTAGTGACTGCTTCAAGAAAAGGGCCTTTTAAACGACAAATTTTATTACCAGTTTCTTTAGAAATTTCATTAATAATTTCTAAATTCCCTTTATCAATAAATTCGCATAACAGTTTCATAATATCATATCTCCTTAATTAAAATTCTTTTTATCCAATATCTTTTATAATTTTTCTTATTTTATTAACTTTTAGATTATTTTTATCATGAATCAATTGATATTCTGTTAAATGTCTTTTAAATCTAAAACCTTTTCCTTTTCCAACATAAAATGGTTCATAATCAAATTCATATTCACCATACTTATATTTTCCTGGTTTTCTTGGGTCGAGATAAACATACACATAAAATTGTAAAAGATCATATTCCATAACAACCTCCCTTTAGGTTTTTTATAAAGTGGTAATCCCCTACTCAAAGGGTTTCAGGGAAACGGTTTCGAACCCGCTGTCCCACTTATATTTACTGACTAATTGCCATTGTGTTTTTCTGTTTCTCAGAAGATATTCCGTTCATTCTTGCAAGTACTTCATATTTCTTCTCGTCAACTTTTGACTTAACCTTATCGGCTGCCATTTTTTCTATATCAGACTGCAAGCTTGACCATTCACTACCTAAAACACGTTTGATTATTGATTTCATAAATTCCTCCTTAACCTTAACTAAAAAGTTCTAATGTTAGTATTTATAATTAAATACGATTATTTTTGGACTTAAATTGATTTCTTATTTTTTTATCCTTATAACGGTCTTTAATTGACTCATCAAGAATAAACCATTCCTTCAAAATATTTGAATCTCCATCACCTATCTCAATGTTAAAAGATTCTGGAGTCGCTGGTGTTGTATCTTCAGCTTCAGCACCGGCAACTGGTACTTCTCCTGGTGTCTCATCACCGACACCTGCTTCGCCACCTTCGACTCCACCTGCTGCTGTACCAAATCCACCACCAGTATCTCCACCGAATCCACCACCTGTATCTCCACCAAATCCACCAGTTCCACCACCAGCAGCTTGTTGAGCAGCTAATTCTTCATCAGTAGGTTTTATTTTATCCATGAGTTCCTTATTCCAAATCCATTCTTCATCTGACATTAAGAACATTCTCTTAAGAGCAAATTCAGGTGCGAAATAACCATTTGGATTTTCAGTAGTATTATAAATAAATTCCCCAGCTGCTCCAAGAATTGACAAACGAGACTCCATCAATTCAAGTTCTTTATATTCCTTAAATAAATTGGACTTAGTAAATTGAACATTGAAGATGTCTTGATCAACATATCTTTCATCAATTCCACGAAGTCTAAGCAATGTGATAAAAGGGTCAAGAATAATATACTTAAATCTTCTCTGAAGTCTTTCAACAAATCTAGAAAACTTAATTTCTTCTCTCTGAATCTCACCAGACTTACCAGATGCATACATTGATGTTGATGGGTCTTCCCAACGAGAACGTGGAAGCATGAGTGATTTATAAAGGTTCTCTTGGAAATATTTGACCTGTGACATGTCATCAAATGAATTATCTCCACCAATAGTATCAACTGAAGTTCCATTACCATTAATGTCTCTTGTAAACCAATAGTCTTCTGTAAGAGACTGAATATTCTGTGCCGAATTCATCGCACCAGTTTCCGCATCATAAATCAACTTCTTCTTATATCTGTTTGACAATTGCTTTACAAATTCATCTGCTTTACCTTTAGGCATACGACCAGTGTAAATATTCCAAACTCTTCTTTGTGGTGCTCTAACTAGCTTAGAAACCACTGTCGCATCTTCCATATTATTAAGTTGATTAAAAGGTCTGATCGCCGACTCCAAGAAACCTCTAACATCAAGGAAGTTCTCACCATAGTCACCATAATTCGCATATGCTATTTGATCTTTATCAAAAATAATACTTTTTGTTTCTTCTGAATTTACCTGTGGATTCGCATAAGCAACATTACCTTGAGTTGCGTTGTTTGCAGCAAGCGTTTCTGAACTTCCGGTATTAACTTGCATGTAAGCATCTATTTTGTTTTCTTTATAAACTGGCATCATCGTATGTGCTGGTAAAATCTTAATACCAATAATATCATCACCAGTATCATTCAAAATTAATTCAAGATAAATTTCACATTCAATAAGCCATTTACGAAATAAATCCCATCCTCTTTCATTAATTTTAAAAACATTTATAATAAGATACTTCCAAATCTTTCTGATTTCATCTTCAATGTGTTCCGGTATTTCATCAGTGATTTCAAGACTGATTACATCACCTTCTGGATTGTCAACTATAGCATCATCGCAAATCTGATTCAACGCATCATTAACTATTGGGTATCTTGCCATTTGACGATATTTCTGAATTCTACCTCTTTTACTTCCAAAATATTGTTCAAATTGAATACCCACAAAAGTAATAGCATTGCCGGGATTTGACAAATAGTCATAGTTAATAAAATTATGTAAATCAATTTGTTCCTGAGATACACCCTGACTATTCTCAGACTCTTGTTCATCTTTCTTTTCTTCCTCTTGTCTTGAATGTCGAAAAAACTTAGAGAAAGGGTTGAAAAGAAATATTTTATCTAATGAAATTCCCATTATTTTCTCCTAAAATTTAATTAACTGATCCCATATTTTCACTATCAAAATAATGTTGTGAAAAGTTCTTTTTCTTTTTATTCTTCTTACATTTACATTTAATATCACCTTTACGACTCATCATCGGGCCAACTTTAGGTGCATAAATATGGGAA
>Ga0210003_1004225_pt1 | contig 11439 bp, 13 predicted proteins | sample LantaG_FD_182804 | JGI IMG/M metagenome (GOLD analysis project Ga0210003, IMG submission 182804) | Deep subsurface microbial communities from Baltic Sea to uncover new lineages of life (NeLLi) - Landsort_02402 metaG (SPAdes) (version 2) | ecosystem: Environmental > Aquatic > Marine > Oceanic >...
ATGGTTTGGGGGGGTGGGGGGGAGAAAAGAGGGGGGGGAATCGAATGAGTTGCCGGTTCCCGATCTAGAGTTCGGTTTCGTTTATTCGTTTCATCGTTCGTCGACCTCGACCACCGCCACCGCCACCGCCACCAACACCGCCGCGCGCCCTTTCCCTAGCACTGCTTATCGCTTGCCCCTCCCTTCAAATCAACTCGGTCTCACACGCAAGCCACTCTCCGCATCATCCAACATCAAAATCTTCAACTTTCCACCGACGAAAAACCAAAAATTCCAGGAGGACGACGTCATCGGCAAGATGAACGGCTCGGACGTCGGCAAGATGAGCCCGCTCGGCGACCGCGTGCTGCTTAAGGCCCTCGAGGCCAAGAAGGAGACCGATGGCGGGGTCATCCTGGCCACAGAGGAGTCCGAGAGGCCGACACTGGGCAAGGTGAGAGGACGGAGAGCGAGCGAGCGAGAGAGAGGGAGGTTGGGGGAGAGAGAGGGAGAGAGAGACAAAGAAAGAAAAAAAGGGATGACGAAATTCGCACTTCGAGTCGGATTTTCCTTCCCCTCCCACCGATCAAATGGGAGCAGTGGATTGAAGACGCCCCGGGTCGGAGGAAGGGGGCTTTAAACCCCCTCTTTCTCTGTCCTGGGGATCCGTGACGATTTATCGCGACATTATTATATAAGTTTGAACGCTTGGCTTCCGACCTTTTTTCTTTCATTTCCTAGTTTTTTTTTCCCTACATCAAAGACGCTCATCCCGCGATGGTTCTCTTTCTCTGTCTTAATAAAAAAAACACCGCCCGAACCACAAAAAAAACAGGTCGTGGCCGTGGGCCCCGGCAAGGCCGACGACAAGGACGGAAAGCTCTCCCCCGTCGGCATCGCCGAGGGCTCGACGGTGCTCTACTCGAGGTATGCCGGGACAGACTTCACGGGCGAGGACGGGAGCGAGTACGTCGTCATCTCGGCCTCGGACGTGCTGGCGACGCTCTCCTGAGAATGCAAATGGGATGCGGTTTTTCGCTTTGATCGGCGGCCGCGGGAGAGAGAGGGCGGGCTGTGCTGTGGGAACTTTCGTTTTTGGGGGTGGTGGGCGATTTTCGTGTCAAACAAAAACAAAATCAACTTTGGTTTCTCCCCCTTGCTCTCTTCGGCTCTTGTTCTCGTCATCGTCTCTCTCTTCTCTTACTACAAGGCAGGCAGACATGGCTAAAATGACACGGAAGTGAAGCAATGCTTTCTACAAAAAAAAGCACAGAGGGAAGAAGAAATCCAGCTTTGTCTCGTTGCCATTCGTTTTTTTGAGCTCCCCTCTCCTCCCCCGCCCTCCTGAAGCCTCCTCTCACGCCCCCGGGACCAGCCCGGGGCTCCCCTCCAGCATCGCCACGTGCTCCTCCGTCCCTCGGAGGTCGTGCCCGTCGACGACGGCCTTCGTCAGGTGCGCTCTGCCGTACGGATACTCTTTCCGTCCGGCCGGGCCCGGGTCCCTGTTCTGCCGCATCTCCCTGCCCAGCCAGCGGCCCAGCTTGCCGCCGAGCCCCAGCGCCGACAGCTCCGCCGCCGTCCTGCCCGCCTCCTCGCCGCAGCCGTCCCACTTGACGAAGGCGATCTTGGCGGCGGTGTCGGCGCAGACGTGGCGCTTCAGCGCCGACCAGAGAGCGGAGAACAGCGCCGGCGCGCCGACGATGACGAAGCGGGCGAGGCGCTCCGGGTAGTGCGTCGCGAGGAGGTTCATGAAGGCCCTCGCGATCCTCGGGTCGAGGTCCTGGGCGGCCTGGGAGATAATTTGCGAGGGGGCGGTTGTCAAAGAAAGAAAGGAAAAGGAAAAGACTTGAGCTTTTTTTTTCGTTTTTTGAAGGAAGAAAAAAAGATGGAGAAAAAAAAACTCACGAAGCCGTGCATGTCGGAGACCCAGATCCACTGCTCCGCAACCAGCGCTGCTTCACCGCCGTTGCTGTTATTATTCCCCTCGGAGGAAGAGGCGGATGGGACCGGAGACGGCGGAGCGGAAGAGGAAGAAGGGAAAGCGCCGCTTCCGCCCTCGCTCCCCGCGAGCGACGCCGAGCTCGTCCCGCTCCTCCTCAGTCTCTGATGCTCCATCATCCTGATCGCCCCCTCGAAGACGCTCGTCATGTGCTGCGTGTTGCTGGAGACGTCGCGCGAGCCGCGGGCCAGGGAGAGAACCGAGTAGATGACGGGGCGGCCCAGAGCGTCGGCGCCGCAGCTGCGTTATTTGTTTTTTGTTGAAAGCTTGGTCAGGGAGTGAGTTTTATTCGTTTTGTTTCCTTTCGCTTTTGCCTCCTCCTCTTTCTTTTTCTCTCTCTCAAAAAGAACGAACTCGTACACATGCATGTAGTGGCTCCGCGGGTCCTGATAGTTATTTAATCGGTAGAGATCGAGAAAGACGGAGGGAGGGGGACGAGTGAGCTTTTTCTTGGTTTCATTCAACGTCTCGACCCGAAAAAAGAAAAAAGAATGAAAATAAAAAACGCACCTTCTTGCACTCCTCGCAGCTCCTTTCCCCCGGGTTTGCCTCCTTCCTCCACTTCAGCGTCGAGAGAAGCCTAGTCACCGCAGCTCTCGCGTCCTTGCCCCCGACGGCGCGGAGGAACTGGTTAATGGTGGCGTCGGCGTTCGGGCTCGAGAGGAACTCCCGGACGAGGGCAGACGTTTCGCCGTTTTCGTCTTCCCTCTCCGCCTCAGCCAGCAAGATTCTCTTGACTTCCTCCGCCGCAGAGTCCGGGACGGACTGCACTCGCGCCGCAAGATTAGGGTCGGAGGGGAGGGCGCGGTGGAGGGAAGAAGAGGTCGGGGGAGGTCGGGGTCGAGGAGGAGCGCCGTCGGCGTCGGCGGTGCCTCCCGTGGGCCGTCGGTCGTTCCTCTCGTCGTCGTCGCCGCCGCCTCTCCGCCGCTGCTGCTCTTGCTCCATCGTCATATTTCGGTGTATCTCAAGCTTTAGAGCTCTTGAGACGAGCGTTCTCTCTCTCTCTCGCGCGCGCGCGCTCTCTCAACAGAAAATCAGAAGGCGCGCGAGCTCCGAACGCTGCGTCGATGGTCTTCCGTTAGCTCCGTTGATCGTTTTGTGCTCGGAGTAGGCTGAGCTCGTCGGGAACGAAAACAGTTTTTTTACTTTTTCTCTCTCGACTAGCTTTCCCCTCCCTTTTTTCTCCGCGCTGTCCTCTCTTGCCGCTCCTTGATGCAGCCGAGAGCTCGGCAGCAGCTCAGTCAGAAGAATACTCTTTTCGCTACAACTTTCACCCACGCCAAGCGCGCACAACGGCAGCTCCCGAGGCAGCCGCACGCCGCAATCCTTCCCTTTTCAAGGGCAGCCGTCGCCGCTCTGCTGCGGCGAAGCGGCAGCAGCAGCATCTGCTGCGTCGCGGGGGCCCCTCTGGGGAGCTCTTTGATTGGATTTCATCCCTCCAGGCCACCAACGACCATGGTGCCCGCTGTCGTCGGCAAAGAGGTCGACGCGGAACGGGCGGAAACGGGAGCGAATGGCGACGCAAACACAACCAATGCCGGCGAGGAGGAGGCCGGCAGGGCCGCCGCCGCGCCCCCTCCTCCGGCGGCGCCGGCGCCGGCGGCGCCCCCGCCCGCCCCGGCCGCCGCCGCCGAGGCCGCCGCCGCCCCCCGCCCCCCCGGCAAGAAGCTCCCCCCCCCGCCCCGGTCAGACGCCCCGCTCCTCGCCGTCGCCCCGATGATGGACTGGACGGACGTCCACTTCCGCTCCCTGGCCCGTCTGCTCAGCAGGCGGAGCTGGCTCTACACGGAGATGGTCGTCGACGCGGCGCTGCTGCACAGCGCGGACGCGGGGCGCTTCCTCGAGTTCCCGGAGTCGCAGAGGCCCGTCGTCTGCCAGCTGGGGGGCAGCGACCCGGCGAAGCTCGCCGCCGCGGCCGCCGTGGCGGCGCGGTACGGCTACGACGAGATCAACCTCAACTGCGGGTGCCCGAGCGACAGGGTGGCCGGCGCGGGCTGCTTCGGCGCGTCGCTGATGCGGGAGCCGGGCCGCGTCGCCGAGGCCTGCCGGGCGATGCGGGAGGCCGTGAGGGCGGTCGAGGCTCGCGGGGAGGCCGGGGCGGCGATGCGCGAGGTCGGCGGGTGGGGAGGCGGGAGGCGCGAGGCGATCGCGAGAGGCGGCCCGGGAGGAGAGGCGGAGGCCGAGGCGGTCGCGGCGGCCTCGGCCTCCTACCGCCCGCCGCGGCCGATCGACGTCACGGTCAAGTGCCGCCTCGGCGTCGACGACCTCGACTCCTACGCGGCCCTCTGCGACTTCGTCCGCGTCGTCTCCTCGCGGGGGCAGGTCTCGCACTTCGTAGTCCACGCGCGCAAGTGCCACCTGCAGGGGCTGTCCCCCGCGCAGAACCGGTCGGTGCCGCCGCTGCGGCACGGCTGGGTCTTCGCGCTCCGGAGGGACTTCCCCGGCCTCAGGTTCACGCTCAACGGCGGGCTCGAGTCGACCGCTGCCGCCAGGGACGCGCTGCTGCACGATTTTGGGAGCGTCGCGCGGGCCGCGGAGGGGGAGGCCGGGGAGGAGGCGGAGGCGGGGGGGGCGAGGGGGGCCCCTGCCGCTGCCGCTGCCGCCGCCGCCGCCGCTGCTGCTGCTGCTGCTGCTGCTGCTGCAGACGGCGACGGCGGAGAGGAGAGAGCGGCGGCGGCGCCTTCTGCTTCCTCCCGTCCTCCTCCTCCTCCTCCTCTCCCGGAAAACTCCTCCGCCCTCCTGCTCGAGGGGGCCATGATCGGCCGAGCAGCGTACCACTCCCCCTGGTCCGTTTTGGGTGGAGCAGACGTCGAGCTCTGGGGCGAGGCGCGAAACGGAGCTCGGAGCAGGAGGGAGGTCTTGCGGCTCTACGCCGACTACTGCGACTCGGCGCTCGCCAACGCCGACGCCGCGGCGCGGCGCGGGAGAGGGAGCGAGACGAGGCGGCGCCCCTCGGCGCGGACGCTCGCGGCTCCCTTGCTGGGGCTGTTCCACGGGGAGCCCGGAGGAAAGCGGTGGAGGTTCGAGATCGACCAGGCGCTGCGGCCGCCCGGCGGGAAGAAGCAGGGGAGGCAGAAGAAGCGCAAGGCAGAGGGCGGCAGCGGAGGCGGCGGCGAGGAGAAAGAACACAGGGAGGAGGAGGAGGAGGTCGAGGAGCGCGGCCCGTCGATGCGGGACGTCATCGCCCACGCCTCCAAGGCCGTGCCCGACCACGTGCTCGACGCGCCGCCTCCAACCGGGGACAGGGTCGACGGGCTCGCCAGGGCCGCGGCGCGGGCGGCCGAGGTCGCGGCCGAGGCTGCGACGAAGCACGCCGCGAGGAAGAGAAAGGGGCCGCTGCCGGCTCCCGCGAGGCCCCTGATGGGGATGCCGCCTTGTCCTGTCGTTGTCGTGGCTGCTGCTGATGCGACTTCTGCGGCAGATGCGGCAGATGCGGCTGGTGCGGCTGCGGCCGCGGCGGTGGCCATGGTGGAGGAAAGAGCCGAGTGAAAAAGCGCGTGAAAAAACGAAAAACGAAAAACGAAAGGAAAAAAAAACCTTGGACAACGAAGCTGTCACAAATCCAATCGAACGAAAAGAAAAAAAGCTAGCTGCATGCTTCGTCGCTCCCGAGGCCTCGCTTCTCCGCTCATTCTTGTCCTCCTTTAAACAGAGAGGGAAGAAAAATATCACCAACATGCGCAGCGGCGACCCAACAGCCCCGCCAAACAGCGCCAAGGGCCCCGCCGTGGCTAGGCTCGGCGGGCCGTGCCGCCACTGCCTCACGTCGGTATCGTGTTGTTGGCGCAAGGGCCCCCCCGACAAGCCCGTGCTCTGCAACGCGTGCGGGTCCCGCTTCCTAGTTAAGGCCAACCTCGAAGGGTGCGTTTTTTTTGCTCCTTGTTTGATGCGAGAAGAGGGAGAGAGAGGCCGGAGAGAGGGCGAGAGCGAGAGAAGGGCAAAGGAGAGGAGGGTCTGCTGCCTCGATCGAAGCAAACCAATGGGTCGATGTCGTCTCGCGTCGCTGTGCCCCTGCTCTCCTCGTCCCTCCCCTTCCAGCACTGCCTCTCGCCTTCCGGCGCTGCCCCTCCTCTTTCTCTTTCCAATCCCATCCTCTCACACGAAGCTCCGGCACGATCGCTCCAAAACTATGCAAACAAAAACACAGATACTTCCCCGGAGCAAAGGCCGCTGCCGCCGCTCGGCGCCCGAGCGATGGCGGAGGAAACGGAAACCCTTTGTCCGCCGCGGTGGCAAATGCGGGCAGCAGCAAGCCGCGAAAGCGAGAAAGTCTGAATGACGCCGACGGCGCCAACGGCATGAAGGTCAAGCGAAAGCGGAAAAACGGAAAACGGTGCGTTTGGAGTTAACAAGACCTTTGATTCGGCGCGGTGCAGGGGCCGAGAGAGGCCTGGTCGGCGGCAGGAGGAGGGCGCGAAAGTTGGTGTCGGAGTTCTCTTTTTTGCTTCGATTGCTCTCGAGAGACCTCGACGAGGATTTTTTTTTGTTTTTTTACAGCTAAGCGACCTTGGCGGCTGCTCTCTTTTGTTCCTCCTCTCTCCAAAAAAAACTCACCGCCGAAAATCAACAACGCAACCCCCCCATACAAAAAAAACAGCTACTCGAGCGACGGCGGAAACCTGCCCATGAAGCGCGGCGGCACCAGCGGCGACGACGAGGAGGCCTATCCGAACCCCGAGAGGAAGCGGACCTCGCCTCCTCAGAACAACAACAACAACGGCTCGACCTACAACCACGACGCCCCTTCGACCTCGCACGCCGTCGCCGTCGCCCGCGCCCTGGCCGGCGCCGCGGTGGCCGCGCCTGCGGCCGAAGGAGGAAGCGGCGGCAGCGGCGGCGGAAATGGCGGCGGAGGGAGCGGAGGAGGAGGGCAGAGCTCCGCCTTTGCGTCGGCAAACCGCTTCAGCGCTCTGCTGGCCCCGCCGCCGCGCCTGCGGGCAGCCCCGGCGTCTTCCTCGACGTGGGATGGAAGAGAAAGCGGGGGGAGGGGAGGAGCGGGAAGCGGCGGAGGGGCGGGCAGCGGCGGCGAGTCCTCGAGGCGGGACGAAGGGGCGGAGCAGCAGCAGCAGCAGCCTCGACCTCGACCTCCGCCTCCTCTCCGCGCCGCAGAGGGCCTGGGCGACTCCGCCGCCGCCGCGGCCGCGAACAACTGCGGCGGCAGCGGCGGAGACTTTTACAGGTCGACGCCGCTCGACCGCACCGGGAGCCAGACAAGCCTCGGAAGCCTTGGCGCGGTCGCCGCGGCGAGGCTCTATCAGCAAGGGCAGCAGCAGATGCAGCAGCAACAGCAGCAGGCGCAGCAGATGCAGCAGCAGCAACAGCAGCAGCAGGCGCAGCAGATGCAGCAGCAGCAACAGCAGCAGCATCAGCAGCAGCCGCAGCAGCTCTCTCGCCTCGGGGGGGTCAGGCCGCCCGCGGGCATGCCGGCGCTGTTCTTCTCCGCGGGGAGCGGCGCTCTCGACCGGTCGGGGAGCACAAACGCCGCTGTGGCGGCGGCGCCCCTCCCGCCGCCGAGGCTGTTTGCCGCCTCTGCGGCCCTCCCCTCTCCGCGCGCCGCCCTCCCCGCCGCCGCTGCGCCCGGCTCCCCGGCGCCCTTCCTCCCCTCCTTCCCCGTCGCAGCCTCTCTTCTGGCCTCTCCCGTTGTTTCTGTGGCGAACGCCACGAGCCGCTGCATCGTCCCATCCTCGCCGGCGGGAGCCGGGGGCGCCGGAGTTGCTGCCGCCGCCGCTGTCGTCTCAGCGCCCGCGAGGGCCAGCGGCTCCCTCCTCGGCGGTGGGTACGGGATCGGCAACGGCAGCTCCTCGTTCGCCGCCGCCGCCGCAGACAGGGGAAGATCCCCGACGCTGTCCGCCGGATGCGGATCCCCGGGGAGGCGACGGCGGAAGCCAGAGCGCACGGCCGTGAGGCAGTCGTTGCTCTGAAGAAGAAGAAAATTGAAAAAAAATCATGACGTACTTTTTTCTTTTCTGCATTCCCTCCCTCCCCCCCCCGCCCCCCCACGCACCCGATGTTTGTTCCTCGAATTCTTAAACTTTGCGAGCCCCATTAATTGATCAGAGTGAGAGAAAGGAGAGAGAGCGAGAGCAAGAGAGATAAACGCACACGGAGCGACCTTGAGAGAGAAACGAGCGAGGGAGTTCTTTTCGAATGTTTTTTTTCTTCTTCGACCACCGTCACCGGCTGCCGTCGTCGATCTTTTGAACTTTTTCCTTTGAACCCCCCCCACCCACCCACCCCTCACCGCCGAGGCAGACCCGCGTCGCCCACTCCCCTCTCACTTTCAAACCACACGGCACGCAATAATAACTCACCAAAAACAAACAAACAAACGAAAAACTAATTCAGTTTTTTTTTCAGTGCAAGCAAAAAACAAAATACTTCCTTCAAAACGTCCTCTCCGCTCCCTCTCCTTCCTCCCTTTCTCTCTCTCTCCCTTCCCTCCTACCCAGTCGGCGCCCGCGACCCGGCGTACAGCAGCGCCACGTTGAGCGCCGCGATCAGCGCGAGCCCCTCCCCCGCGGACTCCCTCCTCGCCCCGGGCGCGAGCCGGTGCCTCTGCGCCTCGGCCTCGGCCTCGCCGGGCAGCGACCAGGTAGAGACCGCGGCCGAGCTCGGCGGGAGCGGCAGGGGGAGGAGGCTCCACCGACGGCCCCAGAAGGAGGGGGAGCTGCCGGTCGGCTGCTCGGGGGTCGCCGCGGGGGCGGGGGGGGACCGCAACGTCGCCTCCGCGTTCGCGGAGGCTGCTGCTCGCCCCCGCTCGCAGAAGAGGCCGCGCGCCTGCGCGTCGAGGATGCCCTCCAGCTTCTCCGGGTCGACGGCGCCTCCCGGCCTCGGCGAGGCCTGGTCCCTGTAGGGCAGCTTGTCGAGCACGGTTCGGTCGCAGGTGACTGCGCCTTTGACGATCGCGGCGAGGTCGCCGAAGCCGTGTATGAGGCCTGATGCGCGTTTTTGGGTGAGAGGGAAAACGAGGTTGAGATTCGGGTTTTCGACGTCGCGACTTCCCTTCTCTTGAAAGGCATGACCTTTTCTTGAACGTCACCCCCTTTGAACTCACCCCACAGAAACTCCCTCAGCGCGCCGGGCTCTGACGCAAAGGGCACCTCGACGTTCGGCCTCCCCGCGCCGCGCTCGGCCCTGGGGTCCCCTCGGCTGATCATCCACGCGGGGCGCGCGTACTTTGTTGGCGAAAGCCGGACGCCGTTGGCGGCGATGCGCTCGACGTCGGGGTGGGACAGCCCGTCGAGGCGCGAGGCGAGGTCGCCGAGCGCAGGGGCGGAGAGGGAAGCGCAACGCTGTTCTCGCCGCATCATCGGGGCGGGCGGGAGGCGGAAAGCAGAAGAGGACGAGGACGAACACGACGGTTCTTCATCTAGCTGCGGCGCCGTTGCCGTCAAAGGCCTCATCGAAAATGACACAAAACACTCAAGACTCCGAAGAAAAAAAACCTGCAAGTGCTTACAACTCTCGAACCCAGACAAATCTCTCTCTCTCTCTCTTTCTCTCTCTCTCTCGCTTTCGCCGTCTTCATCCCTGATCCATGTCTTTCTGACCTTCTGTATCCCCCGGCCCTCCATTTGCTCCTCCCTGCGCGAGCTGCGCCTCGATCTCGGCGACCTCCTCGAGCGTCGCTGCCCCTTCGAGCGCGGCCCGCAGCGCCGCGAGCTTGGCCGCCGACGGCGGCGCCTTCGCCCCGCCCGCGGCCGCCCCTGCCGCCCCCGCGCCCGACGAGGAGGGACCTGCGGCCCCGACGGCATCGCCAGGCTCGAAAGTCCTCGCAGCGGCCGCGGCGGCGCCGCCCTCGGCCTCGGCAAAGGCCCTGTCTGCGGCCTCGCGCTCACCCGGCTTGACTTTCGCGAAGTCGAGCACTCGCAGGTGCCTGAGCTTGTGGACGGCGTATTGGCTGAGGGAACGGTATTTATTGTGTGTGCGTGTGTGCGTGTGTGTGTGTGTGTGAAATGCGGAGAGGAAGCGCGAGCGAAAGCGAGTGGCCTCTCGAGGTTCGTGAAAGAACGAAAGAGACAAGTGAAAAACACCTACTATTTCTCCTTTGCTCCTCTCTTCCCTCCCCTCTCCAACTCTCTCTCCGTCCTCTCCTTCTCCTCTTCCTCCCTTACCGGTACAGCGGCTTCTTCGCCACGACGTTGTCCACGCAGGACAGGCGCTCCAGCTTGGGGAGCGAGGCCAGGGCGTCGAGGTCGGCGAGGTTCCTCAGGGCGTTGTTCGTCAGCACAAGCGTCGAGAGGTTGGGCGCGAATTGCTCCAGGTCCGGGCCGATTCGGGAGATTCGGTTGTTGGAGAGGAGGAGCGTGCCGAGGCGAGTGAGGCGCGGGAGGCCGTCGAGGGTGAGGACGCCATTGTCGGAGAGGTCGATCGAGTCGAACTGGTTCTGTTATTGGGTTTTTGGGTGTTCGCGGAAGAGGAGGTCGAAGGGAGGAGTCGGTGAGCGAAAAGGCAAGCGGCGATCGAAAAACGGGACGAAAAAACTCTTCTGCTCTCCCCCTCGTTTGTGTCCCCCCTCGTACGAACCTTTGTCACGCCCAGATTCTCGATCACCTCTATCTTGCTCCCTGCGATTGGTTTCATCAGGAGGAAAGAGGAAAAGAACAACGGTGAGATGCGGTTCCGAAGAAGAAGTCGTCGGCAAAGTCTTTCGATCCCATCAATCAAGTTCTCCTTTCTACTTTCTTACCTCGCAGGTCGATCTCGTAGTCGCCCAGGCAGTTCATGTACTGCGGCGAGCGCATCACGAGGTCCGCCGTGAGCTTGCCCCCGAGGCGCGCCGAGGCGAGCGCCGACGCGCTGAGCAGGGGCGGAGGAGGGGGCAGCGACGGCGGCGGCGACATGACTGAAAAAACTAAACCAACCGCAGTTTCCGTTGTCGCCCTGGTCTCTAGCGGCGTTCTCCAGGGAGCGATGCGAGAGCAGGAAGAGCGTGCGCGAGTGCTGGGCTACAGAGGAAGGGACGCAGCTGTGCGCGCCTTTATAAGGAACAGATCAGTTTTCGTTCTGTTTTTTTCTCTTCGACGCCGGGCGACGACGAACGGAGAAAAAAATATACTGCTGCCTCAGACTCGAGTTTGACTTCTTCGAGAGCCGATCTCCATGTCGCCAACTTCTTTCTGCCCGCGGGCGACGGCCGCCTCGCCTCTTTCGAGTCGAACCAATGCTGGGGTTCCTACATACGACATAATTCCACGCGCTGCGATCGAATTTGTGGCTCAAGGAAAACTCACCAAGAAGTCGTCGCGTACGCTGCATGGGCTCCGGAGGAGGAACCCCGCCCCCGTCCTCGCCCTCGACCACGCCGGCGGCGCTTCGGCCTCTTCGCCGCCGCGCCACAGCCCGCAAAACACCGACGACCCGGTCGCCGCACCCGCCCCTTCGCTCTCTGCGACGGAGGCCGTCGAGATACAGCTCAGGGCTCTGGAGAACGACGACAGCCCGTGGCAGGGGCACGGCGT
>Ga0210003_1004227_pt1 | contig 11437 bp, 11 predicted proteins | sample LantaG_FD_182804 | JGI IMG/M metagenome (GOLD analysis project Ga0210003, IMG submission 182804) | Deep subsurface microbial communities from Baltic Sea to uncover new lineages of life (NeLLi) - Landsort_02402 metaG (SPAdes) (version 2) | ecosystem: Environmental > Aquatic > Marine > Oceanic >...
TAGGCTTATTATCTTTCCCTCTTTAAATTTTTCCAGAAGCTCTTTTTTTATTGCCTCTAAAGTGATGCTGTCCAGGGACATATTAATCTCCTTACTGATATATTTAACTTTAATATAATCTATTATAAAGGTATAATCAAGAAAAAAAATGACAGAGAACTCTGATATTTGTATCGAGTATATAGTGAAGAAAAAAGAAGACAGAATACGGAAGACAGAATAAAAAACAGAAATGTCATTGCGAGCGACCGTAGGGAGCGTGGCAATCTCGGGCTTGAGATTGCTTCGTCGCTTCACTCCTCGCAATAACAAACACTGTTGAATTTTGTATTATAGCTTTGTTTTTTTATCTTTCTCTTTTTCTCTTTCGTTTTCTTTACTATATACTAAATACTGTATACTTTATTATTAACTCGATACGATACACTAACGATGAATTAAATCGGTTAATCGGTGAATTGGAGAATCGGTGAATTGATTATCACGAAATTATCACGAAATTATTTGACAAGCAGCAGGTATTACCATAAAATTAGTGTGAACTTTCTAATTTTTAAAATATAACAAGTATAAAGGGGAATAAAATTGATTAAAAGTATGACCGGTTATGGTGTGGGAAGGGTTAAAGCAGAGGAAGGAGAATGCCTGGTAGAGATAAAAAGCTTAAACAATAAATACTGTGACATAAATATAAAAAATAACTTTCAATCTTTGGAAATTGAACAAAAGATGGAAAAGTTAATAAAAAACAGGGTTTCAAGGGGAAAGGTTAATATTTTAGTAAAAGTTGAAAACTATGGTCTAACCGAGGAGAAGATAATATTAAATGAAGACATAGCCGATTCCTATTATAAAAATCTAAAAATCTTAAAAAAGAAGTATAAATTAAAAGACGAAATAAACATAGATTCTATGCTTAAGTTCAAAGATATATTTACAATATTAAAGGAAGAAGAGAGTGTCAAGATATGGCAACTGGTAGAAAAAGCTACGAATCTTGCCTTAGATTCTTTGTTAAAAATGAGGGAAATAGAAGGCAAGGTTCTCGTTACCGATATTCGAAAAAGAATCAAGAAAATACAAAAGTTAATAGATAAAATTGAGAAATATTCAAAATCATTACCGATCGACTATAAGGATAAATTTTTAAGCAAGATAAAGAATTTGACCGATGGCCTGAATGTTGATGAAGGAAGAATCGAATTAGAAGCGGCAATATTTGCCGAAAAGACGGATATCACCGAAGAAATTATCAGATTAAAAAGCCACCTTATCCAATTCGATAATTTGCTAAATTCTGAGGAATCTGTAGGAAGAAAGATGGATTTTTTAACCCAGGAGATAAATCGGGAGGTAAATACTATCGGGTCAAAGACTAATGATATAGAGGTAACTTCTTTGGTTGTTTTAGTAAAGAGCGAATTGGAAAAGATCAGAGAACAAGCCAGAAATATAGAATGATAGAGGACAGAATATGTTGAATGATTTAGTAAATATAGGTTTTGGGAATTATATGAATTCTACCAGAATTATAACTATTTTAAGTCCGGATTCCGCACCGCTGAAAAGGTTAAAAGAGGAAGCAAGGGCAGAGAAAAAGTTGATTGATGCTACCTATGGGAGGAGAACAAGAGCCATAATAATTACTGACAGCAATCATGTAATTTTATCCTCTATTCAACCGGAAACCATTGCCCATAGATTCACCGAACATAGCGGACAAGATTTCAAACTAAAAGAAAACACTCCCAAGTAGGTAATTTTAAATATGACTGACTATAAAGAGTTTTTATCTTCTATCCCTAAACAATATAAGACATACGATATACGATATACGGGACAAAGCAGGGGTTTGCTGTTTGTTATCTCCGGCCCATCAGGTGTAGGCAAAGGCACTTTAAGGGAAAAGGTATTTAATATTTTTCCTGATTTAAAATATTCTGTGTCGGTGAATACCCGCCCTCCCCGAAAGGGAGAAATAGAGGGCAAGGATTATTATTTTGTAACAGTGGATGAATTTAAAAAAAGGATAAAAGAAAATAAATTTGTAGAATGGGCTATTGTCCATGGAGATTACAAAGGTACGCCTATGAATTTTTTGATAGAAGAACTTCAAAAAGGGAGAGATGTTCTGCTGGAATTAGATGTTCAGGGTGCTATGCAGGTAAAGAAGAAATTTCCTGATGGTATTTTTATTTTTATAGCCCCTCCTACCTGGAAGGATTTAGAAGATAGATTACGAAAAAGGAATACTGAGGGAGAAAAGGCGCTGGAAAAAAGATTAAAAGATGCCCGCATTGAAATAAAATATAAAAAAAATTATAATTATCTAGTAGTGAATGATAATATAAAAACTGCTCTAAAAAAATTAGAGTCTATAATAATTGCCGAAAGATGCAAAATGGCAAATTATAAAAAATGAATTTTGGTTGTAAAATAGTATATTTTTAGCAAGAGGAAGGGTGAGGAATAAACGTGGAAAATAACAAATACTTATTATCAATGATGGTAGCAAAAAGGGCAAAGGAGTTAGAAAAAGGGGCTAAACCTTTAGTGGAAACCAAATATAGGAAGCCTATGATGATTGCCTTAAAGGAGATAAAAGCAGGGAAAGTATTCATTAAAGAGAAAAAAGAGCCCCTAAAGTCCGAAGATGTATTTAAAGAAGAAGAGGGTTCCGTGAAAATAAAAAAATCTGTAGAAACCGAAGACTTATTAAATGAAGTTAAAAAACCTGCAAAAATTGAAGAACTACTTGGCGAAGTTGGAGAATCTGTAAAACCTGAAGACTTATCTGATAAAGCTAAAAAGCCTGCAAAATCTAAAAAATTATCTAATAAAGTTAAAAGTCCTAAAAAACCTAAAGGCATATCTGATGAAGATGTAACTTAATAATAGGACAGGCATTATCCGTTTTAACGGGGGGAGGCTCGCCTTTCTACTAAAATGTAGGGGCACTATGCATCGTGCCCATGATAATCAAAAGATAATAATATAAGGAGGGCACAATTCATTGTGCCCCTACATCTGAATTCTGGTTTTTAACGCCAGTACGCTATACTAAATACTACTGATTAATTAAAACGGTGAATTGGTCAATTGATCAACCGGCAAACAGGGTAACCGGGTAACTATACTCGAGATACGATATACGATATTCGAAAAAAAGAGGTAAAGAAAGTGTTAAAAGGAAAGAAAATACTCCTGGGAGTTACCGGAAGTATAGCTGCTTATAAAGCGGTGGAGATAGTGAGTTTATTGAAGAAAAGAGGGGCAGAGGTTTTTGTAATTATGACTGAATCTGCCACTAAATTTATTCAGCCTTTAACATTTTCTACTCTTTCCGGGAATCCGGTAATAGATAATCTGTTTTCTACAAACGATAAGATGGTAGTAAAACATATCTCTCTTGCCGAATGGGCTGACCTGATATTGATTGCCCCGGCTACAGTAAATATTGTCGGTAAAATTGCTAATGGTATCGCCGATGATATGTTAACTACCACAGTGATGGCTTTCAAAGCGAAGGTCATTTTTGCCCCGGCAATGAATAAGAATATGATAGCTAACCCCCTGTATCAGCAGAATGTAGAAAAATTAAGCGCCTTAGGGTATGAGTTTATCGATTCAGAATATGGACGGTTGGCTTGCGGCGAAACAGGAGAAGGCAGATTAGCAAATATCGAAGATATAGTAGATATAATTGAGTACGCTCTAACCTTTAAAAATGATTATCAGGGCAAGACGGTATTGGTTACTGCTTCCTGCACCAGAGAACCTATTGATAAAGTAAGATTTATTTCTAACTACTCTTCCGGTAAGATGGGATTCGCTCTTGCAAAGATTGCCCGGGCTAGAGGGGCAAGGGTTATTCTGATAACCGGGCCAACTTCTTTAGCCGCCCCCAAAGGAATTACCACAATTTCAATTGAATCTGCGGAAGAGATGAAAAAAGAAGTTTTTAAATATTTTACGGAGGCGGATGTAATAATTTCTGCTGCCGCAGTAGCCGATTTTCGCCCCAAGAGAATATTTGCCGGAAAGATTAAAAAAGAAAAGAGTGAAAAACCGCTTATCGAACTGGAAAGAACTCCCGATATCCTTTATGAGTTAGGAAAGAAAAAGGGAGATAAAATATTAGTCGGATTCGCCGCTGAAACAGAAAATTTGGCAGATAATGCCCTTAAAAAATTGAAGGAAAAAAGATTAGACTTAATTGTTGCTAATGATATATCGGCAAAAGAAGCCGGATTTGGCTCAGATAAAAATAGAGCCAAGCTGATAAACAGTAAAGGAACCGTCCGGGAATTACATCTGATGCCAAAAATTGATATGGCCAAAGAAATTTTAGATGAAATCATAAAAATAAAGTGAATAATGGAATTAATGAGTTTATTAATATGCATAGTGAAAAGAAATATGCCGAAGTAGTAATCTTAGAATATAATTTTGATAAAATATTCCACTACTGCCTTCCTCAGGATTTAAAAGACCGGATATCCCTCGGCTCGAGAGTGACCATACCTTTCCGGGGTAAGGTGACTACAGGGTGCGTAGTGGGATTTTTAGCCGAATCGGATGTTAAAAACTTAAAAGAGATCGCGCAAATAACCGATAAAAAACCTCTCCTCACTCCCCAGCTAATCAGATTAACCCAATGGATTTCAAATTATTATCTCTGTTCCTGGGAAAAGACCTTAAATTATGTTATTCCCAAGACCCGTAAGGCCTGGCTTAAGAAATTCGATATAACGTATATTTCACCCCAAAAAAACCTTCGGCTGCCCGAAGATGATAAATCCTCAGATAATGAAATTATATTTTCCACAGAGGAAATAAAAGAAATGCCTTCCTTAAAAGATATTGAAAATATTATAAATAACAAAAAGTTTCAGACTATTTTAATTCGCGGAAATGATTTTAACAGCAGGATGAAAATCTATTTAAGTTGTATCCGAAAGACTCTAAAAGAGGGGAGGCAGGCTATTATATTAGCTCCTACCGAACCTAATCTATCGGAATTGGCCGGCCTGCTGGAAAAAGAATTTAAGGATAATATGGTAGTCTTTGAAGAAAAAATAGACCAGAAGGCCAAATATCAGAAATGGATTAAAATAAGAAATTCTCAGGTAAATATAGCTCTGGGGATGAGGTCATCCATATTCGTCCCCTTTGACAGATTGGGATTGATTATCGTGGAGCGGGAATATAGCAGTCTGTACAAAGAAGAAAGATCTCCCCGCTATAATGCCCGCGAAGTGGCTCTAAAGCGGGCAGAATTGGAAAACGTCCCCCTGATTCTGAGCAGTGAAACACCCTCGATGGAATCTTACTGGAATGTCCAGGAAAATAATTTTCTGGAAGCGGAGCTGAACACCGGAGGGGAAAGAGAAAATCTATTAAAAAAAAGCATAATAGATATGACCCAGGAAAAGTCCAAAAAAAAGATAATAAGCTACGAACTTCAACAAGCCATTTCCAGAAGTTTAAAGAACAAAAGGCAGGTCGTGCTTTTTTTAAATAAGAGGGGTTTCTCGAGTTTTATGATTTGCAGCCAGTGCGGCTATATACCTAAATGCCCCGATTGCAATACTTCTCTTTCTTATCATTTAGATATTCAAAAAAGGGCTCAACTGATTTGCCATAACTGCGGGAAAAGGGCAAAAGTAATAGATGTTTGTGTTAAATGCGGCAGTAAAGAGATTCGCCCCCTGGGGATGGGAACCCAAAAATTAGAAAGTGAAATCAGAAAGATGTTCACCCGGGCTGAAATAAGGCGCCTTGATCGGGATTCGTTAATTAAAGACGAGGATTATCGGCAAATTCTGGAAGAATTCAATCAGAGAAATACCGATATATTGATAGGTACCCAGATGGTGTTAAAGGGAGTGGATTTTAATAATGTAGGTTTAATAGGGATTATTTCCGCTGATACTCTGCTGAATCTGCCGGATTATCGTTCAGGGGAAAAGACCTTTCAGCTGCTTAGTGAAGTTATTTCCTCTTTCAGGGAGATCAGCTTTCCCAAAGAAGTGATTATTCAGACCTTTAACCCCGAAGATCACTGTATAGTTGCCTTAAAAGAACAGGATTATAACTATTTTTACCAAAAAGAAATTGAATTACGGAAAGAACTGGATTATCCTCCCTTTACCCATATTATTAAAATCGTGATCTTAGGAGAAGAGAAGGAAGCAGTTAAACAAAGGGCGGAATATCTAATTAGTTATTTAGAATTCCTCCGCAAAAATAAAGAGTCTGCGGAATTTAAATTGCTGGGTGCCGTAAATATGGTATTATGGAAATCGAGAAACAACTTCAAGATACAATTTTTAATAAAAGTAAAAGATTTAGAAAGATTTAACAAGGCATTTAAGAAAAAATATGATAAAATGTTATCAAAGCATTTTGACCAAAAAAACAGATTGACTATTGATGTCGATCCGGTAAGGATGATATAAATATAAGATGATTACACAGAATAAAATAAAGATTACACAGATTGTATTGGCGTAATCTTCCTATAATCAACGTAATCATTCTAAAAGCAACAGGAGGAACAGATGGCAATATTAGAAATTAAAGAATACGGCGAACCCGTTTTAAGGGGAAAAGCACTACCGCTTAAGGAGATTACCCCGGAAATATTGAATCTTATAAAAGATATGGCTGAAACCATGTATACTGATTCCGGAGTAGGCCTTGCTGCCCCGCAAGTGGGGGTATCGAAAAGGATTATTATTATTGACGGAGAGGAAGACGGGTTAATAGTATTGATAAATCCTATGATTGTTAAAAGCGAGGGAGAAGTTGTAGCAGAAGAGGGATGTCTAAGTGTCCCCGGTATCTATAGCCAGGTCAAGCGTTCATCAAAAGTAACGGTAAAAGCACTTAACGAGAACGGAGACCCGATTGAAATCACCAAAGAGGGTTTAACTGCCCGCGCACTGCAGCATGAGATCGATCATTTAGACGGGATTTTATTTATTGACAGAATAGGAAGAGTGGAAAGACAGATATTGTTAAATAAATTAAAAAAGAAAAAAGAATGAAAAAAGGTGAAAATCATGCTTAAAATTATTTTTATGGGGACAGCAGATTTTGGCGCACCGATTTTAGAGAAACTGACAGACAGCAAAGAAAATAAACTTATAGTAGTTACTCAGCCGGACCGTCCCCAGGGACGTAGCAGGAAAATATTGCCCACCCCTATTAAGAAAGTCGCATTTGATAAGGGATTGGAAGTATTTCAGCCGGAAAATGTTAATAATGAGGAATCCCTGAAAAGATTGAAAGGATTTAACCCGGATATTATTCTGGTAGTAGCTTATGGCCAGATTCTTTCCAACCATATCTTAAATATTCCCAAAATAGGGTGTATAAATATCCACGGCTCCCTCCTGCCTAAATATCGAGGTGCCGCTCCCATCAACCGGGCTATTATAAACGGCGAAAAAGAGACCGGGATAACTTTTATGTTTATGAATGAGAAAATAGATGCCGGAGATATTATCTTTCAGGAGAAGATAGACATTTTACCCGATGAGACCTGCGGTGAACTTTACTACAGGTTATCTGATTTAAGCGCTAGTTCCCTTCCCAAACTTTTAGAAAAAATAAAAAGCGGGAGGATAGAAAGAATTCCCCAGGATAATAAACTGGCAACTTTTGCCCGCAAGATGAATAAAGAGGATGGGAAAATAGACTGGAGCAACAAAGGAGAAAAGGTTTATAATCTAATTAGAGGAACCATTCCTTACCCCGGAGCTTTTACCTATTACAATGGCAGAAAACTGAAAATTACCCGGGCAAGATTTCTGGAAGATTATCAGGATAAAGCGGATACAGGCTCCCTTAAACCCGGAAGAGCAGTTAAAATTGAAAAAGATGCTGTTTTAATCTCTACTGGGGATAAGAGTACCGTAAAAATATTAAATCTTATTCCTGCCGGTTCAAAAGAATTAACCGCGAACCAGTTTGTTAATGGCTATAAAATCAAAGCAGGAGAAATATTAAGTTAGGAGGTTTTTTTATGTTTTTTTTCGACAGTACCATATTTATTTTAATACCGGCCATAATTTTAACCCTCTATGCCCAATACAAGGTAAAAATAACCTATTTAAAATATTCAAAAATATTAGCCAAAAACGGGTTAAGCGGGAAGGAAACAGCCGAGGAACTGTTATTACGAAACAATTTGAGCAATATTAAGATAGAACCGATAGAAGGCCGCCTTTCTGACCACTATGACCCCAGGCAGAAAAGGTTGGGTCTGTCCAGAGAAATTTATAATGGTAAATCAATAGCTGCTCAGGGAATTGTAGCCCATGAAATCGGTCATGCCCTTCAGGATGCAAAAAACTATTTTCCGTTCTCAGTTCGCAGTAATCTGGTACCGGTCACCAATATCGGCTCCAGTATGGCGGTCCCCCTCTTTTTAATCGGTTTTATCTTCAGTTTTCCCGCCCTGATGGATATCGGAATTATCGCCTTTTCCTTAGCGGTTCTGTTTCAGTTAGTCACCCTGCCGGTTGAATTTGATGCCAGCAAGAGAGCGGTAAACTTGTTGGTCAGGGCAAATATTGTTTCGGATACAGAAGAAATTAATACTGTTAAAAAAGTTTTAAACGCTGCGGCATTAACCTATGTGGCTGCTGCCTCGGTAGCAGTTTTTCAGTTATTAAGGCTTATAGTGTTAAGAAATAGAAGATAGAAGGGAATATAAAATAAATTTAGTCTATGAATATAACAAAAGTTGATCCCATAAGAGAAATCATACTAACTATTTTGGTTAAAATTGATTCCAAGCAGAGCTTTATCAATATTCTGTTAAATAGATCATTAGATAAAAATGAGATTTCCACCAGAGATGCCGCTTTTATCAATGAGATAACCTATGGGGTGGTAAGAAACCGAAATAAATTAGACTGGGCTCTATCTCAATTTTCTACTAAACCTCTATCTGAGACCCCGGTATTGATTAGAAATATATTAAGAATGGGTGTTTATCAGCTTCTATTTTTAGACAAAGTGCCTGATTATGCAGTGTGTAACGAATCAGTCCAGTTAGCAAAAAAATACGGGAATCCCGGAATAGCTAAATTTGTAAATGGTGTTTTAAGAAATATTATTCGAAACAGAGAAAATATTCGCTGGCCGGATAAAGAAAAAGAGACGGCTCTCTATATTTCCACCCTATATTCACACCCCCTTTATATAATTGAGCGCTGGTTAAAAAGATTTGGCTTTGCCGATACGGTTAAAATATGCCAGGCCAACAATAAAATACCACCTTTAGTGATTAGAGCTAACACTCTAAAAATATCCCGCGCTGATTTAAAAGGGATTTTAGAAAAAGGAAACATTAAAGTAAGAGAAGGTATCTTTACCGAAGAAGCACTATATGTTAAAGGACTTTCCAATATAACCAAGTTTCCCGCTTACCGGGAAGGATTATTCCAGATTCAGGACGAAGCATCCATATTGGTCTCTCATCTGCTGGACCCTTCACCTGGTGAATCAGTAATCGATGTCTGTAGTGCACCAGGCGGGAAGACCACCCATCTTGCCCAGTTGATGGCCAACAAAGGCAGTCTCCTGGCAATGGACAGTAATATGTCAAGATTATTAACGGTAAAAAGTAACTGCCAAAGATTAGGAATCGATATAGTAAAGACCCGGCAAAATGATGGTGGTATGTTAGCTGAAAAATATCTGAAGACAGCAGATAAAATTTTAATAGATGTTCCCTGTACCGGCTTGGGAGTGATCAGGAGAAAACCTGATTTAAGATGGCAAACTTATGATGCAAAAAGATTTGAACGGTTGACCAAACTGCAGGAGAAGATATTGGACATCACTTCCAATTACCTGAAAATCGGAGGGAGATTAGTCTATTCTACCTGCAGTACCGAACCGGAAGAGAACGAGGAAGCAGTAAGCAGATTTTTGGAGAAACATCCTAATTTCGAGTTAGAAGATCCAGGCGGATTTCTAAAACAGCGAAAATTGGAAGATTATGTATCAGGCCAGCACAAGAAGAGGAAATTTATTCAGATACTTCCCGGGATTTCTAATTTAGATTTAGAACTGGATGGATTCTTCATGGCCAAAATGATAAGAAAAGGGTAGGGTTGTAAATGGATTGGATAGGGAAAATTTTTCGTTTTATCTTTAAAACATTTCTCACCCCGGCTTTAATAATTTTTGCAGTAGGTGCCGGTGCAGTCTGTGCCTTTCTGGTATTCCAAAACATGTTTGATGTTTCCGATACCGTAGTCCCCTCGGTAATCGGTGATGAATTGAATATTGCTCAGGGAAAATTGTATGATGCCGGGCTAAAGATATCTATTTCCGGTGAGGAATTTGACGAAAAGATCTCTCAAAATAAAATTATTTCCCAAAACCCGGCTAACGGGGCGAAAGTGAAAAAGAATAGAGAGGTGTATGTGATAGTAAGCAAAGGGAGTAAGGCGATTTCCTTAAACATTCCCGACCTTAAAAATAAAGAGCTGGAAGAAGCCACTGCTCTTATCGAAGAATACGGCCTGATTTTAGGCAGAATTACCTACACCAATCATTTTTCCGTCCCCAAGGACGTGGTTATTGCCCAAACTCCCGAACCGGGAAATGTAAATTCAAACAGTAAGGAGATCAACCTATTAGTCAGCAAAGGACCTTACTAGTCAATATAGCGTATAGCGGGTAGTCGGGGTCGGGGTTATCTTGTAGGGGCACAATGAATTGTGCCCTTCCTTATGTTTATTGTCTTTTGATTATCATGGGCAAGATGCATCGGGTAAACTGGCTAACCGGAGCTGATTAACTAAATTAATCGGTATTACTGGTAGACTAAATAAGCTTGTACCCCGCACCTTGCAACTTTAAAAAATTGGAGGAGAACCACTTGAAAAAAAATTTATTAAAATACTGGCTGGCCTGGAATAAAATAACGGATATAGGTCCAAAAAGATTTTATAAATTACTTGAATACTTTGGTTCAGTTGAAACTGCCTGGCAGGCAAAATCAGGAGAAATATCCAGAGTACTAAATTTAAGCTCAAAAATATCCTCCAGGATTTTCGAAGAAAAAAATAATATTAATCTCGAACAAGAATTAGATTTAATACATAAACATAAAATCAATGTATTAACCATTGAGGACGCCCAATATCCCGAAAACCTAAAAACCATTCATTATCCTCCTCCGGTTTTATATTTTAAAGGAACTATTGCTGAAGTAGACAAAAATTCTATCTCCATCGTGGGCTCAAGAAAAGCTACCTACTACGGAAAGATGGTAGCCGAAAAATTAAGTAAAGATTTAGCTTTAAACGGATTAACTATAATCAGCGGAATGGCAAGGGGAATAGATACAGCCGCTCATAAAGGCGCACTTTCAGTAAATGGTCGGACCATAGCAGTACTGGGTTGCGGT
>Ga0210003_1004229_pt1 | contig 11433 bp, 11 predicted proteins | sample LantaG_FD_182804 | JGI IMG/M metagenome (GOLD analysis project Ga0210003, IMG submission 182804) | Deep subsurface microbial communities from Baltic Sea to uncover new lineages of life (NeLLi) - Landsort_02402 metaG (SPAdes) (version 2) | ecosystem: Environmental > Aquatic > Marine > Oceanic >...
GAGGAGGGGGAGGGGGAGGAGGGGGAGCCGGGGGCGGCGGCTGGAGCGGCGGCGGCGGCGCCATTCCCCGCCACCCCCGCGACCCTTCTTCCCGCCCGCGGGACCCGAACCGACAGCAGCAGCAGCAGTCGCGTCAGCGGAGGGCCGCATCAGCCTCTGCCGCGACCGATGCCCCTTGGGCCGACCGCGGTATCGACCTCGGCTCGTCGGACACCGACGACGAAGGCGACGAGAGGGAGGACGAGAAAGGAGGTGGCGGTGAGAGAGGCGGCGGCGGCGGCGGCGGGGAGCACGCAGCGGCCGCCCGCGCGGCGGTCGAGGCCGCGTGCCGCGAAGCCGAGGCGCTGGCCCTCCCCGACGACGAGGCCTTCCGAGGGGAGCCGCGCCTCTACTCCATGATGGCCGCGAGGGCCTCGGCCGCGGCCGCGAGGACCGCCGCGGTCGAGATGGCCGCGGCGGAGGCGAGGGAGTCGGAAGCGGCCGGAGGGGCCGAGAGGAGGAGCCGGGAGCGCTCGCTGCAGCCGCATCCGCAGCAGCAGCAAAGGAGGCTGTCTCACGCTCCCTCTTCGTCATGCCGACGCCGCAGCGTCCCAGAATCGTCCCGCTCGCCGGACCCGTCCCGGAGGCAGAGGCAGCGGCAAGGAGAGGGAGAAGGCCAGATGCGGTTCCCTCCTCCTCCTCCTCATCGCCGCCGCGCCACGACCTTTGATCCTTTGGCGCCCCTCGCCGAAGACGGCGACGACGGCGACGGCGAGAACGACGGCGACGAAGGTTCGCCCCTGGGACGCGGACGAGAGTACCTCGATAGCGGCTCCGAGGAGAGCAGCGAGAGGCTCACGGCGAGGAGGCCCGGATCCGGAGGGACTGGAAATCGGAGGAGCCGCTCCCTGCCGCCGGCGACGCTTACGGCGACGACGACCTCGAGCAGCAGCGGCGGCGCCGCTGCTGGCACCGACGACAACGAATCCGAATCCGAAGAAGACGACTCCGAGGCCGCAGACGCCGCTTTCTTGTTGGGTGACGGCGTCGCCGAGGAAGAGCTCCGGCGCGGGGCCGACGAGAGGGACCCTGGGCTGGCGGCGGAGCTCGCCCGGCGGAGGCGGAGGCAGGGACGACGGGACAGCGGCGACGGCGACGACGGCGGCGGCGTTGTCGACGACGACGACGAAGAAGAAGAAATCGAAAACGGCGAAAACGACGACGACGATATCGACGGCCCCGAGGCCCTTGCCGCATGGGCGGGGGATCCCGTGGGGCACCTTCACCCCGCCGGGAGCTTCTTCGCGCCCGTCTCGGGACCGCGGAGGAGAGGAGCGGGAGCGGGGAGAGCTTCGGAAAACGGGGGAGCGGCAGCGACGTCGGCGGTGGCAGCGGGAGGAGGGGGCCTCTCTGCGCTCGAGGCGCTCCGGCGCGCGAGGGAGGCCCGCGAGCGCAGGCATCGGAGCCTCCACGGGATCGCCTCCCCCCCCGCCGCCGCCGCAGCAGCTGCGGCGGAAGAAGAAGAAGAGGAAGACGAAGGGATCCAGTTCACGCAGAGGCCCCCGCGGGAGGAGAGGGCCACGACGACAGCGCTTCCTCCCCCTCCGCCGCCTCCGCCTGAGCCTCCCTTCTCCCTCACGCAGCACTCATCGGACCCCCTCTCGCAGCCCATCCTGCCGCCGCCGAGGAGGGAACCGCGGGACGCCGTGGCGGGTGCGGCCGTCGCCGCGGCGGCGAGGAGAACGGTGCTGGAAGACTCTCCCGAGGAGGGGGAGACGGCAGCAGCGAGGGCGGCGGCGGCGGCGGTAGCAGGGGGAGGAGCAGAGAGGAGGAGGGGAGCCGTCGTTTTCTTCGGCAGCAGCAGCGGCGGCAGCGAGCAGCAGCCGAGCCAGCCGACGATGCCGCCTCCTTCCTCCGGCTCCCTGCCGCTGCCGCCGACGCAGATCCTGGAGCCGCCTCGGCGACTGCCGGAGCAGCAGCCCGCAGCCGCCGCCGTCGAGGAAGAAGCCGCTCCCGCCGCCGCCGCCGCCGCCGCCGCCGCTCCGCCGCCCGAACAGCCTCCTCCCCGCCGCAGGACGGGCCGCCGCCGCTCGCCCTCCCCTCCGCTCGACCCCAAGAACATACCGCGGGAGCTCCGCGCCTGGGCCTGGGACAAGCGCATCGAGGAGCACCCTCCCAACGAGCGGCACTACGGGTTAGTCAACGTCAGCAACAGAGATGGCGAAGTCGGCGGCGGCGAGAACGGGGTCGGCCGTGGCGGAGGAGGCAACGGCGGGCTCCGCGAGTCGAGGCCGGCGCGGCGGTACGACCCGGCGGACTTCGCCCCGCGGCCGAAATCCCCGAGGAAGCGGAGGGAAGAGGAAGCGGCGAAGGCGGCAGCGGCAGCGGCAGCGAAAGCAGCGGCGCTGGAGGAAGCCAGGGCCCGGAGGAGGAAGAGGGAGCAGAAGGCGGCGAGGAAGCGGCAGCGGCGCGAGGAGCGGCGGCGGAGGGAGGAGCGCAAGCGGCAGCGGCGCAAGCAGGAGGAGGAGGAGGAGGAAGACGGCGCCGCCCCTACTGCTGCTGCTGCTGTTAGAGTCGAAGACGAAGACGACCCCGCGACAAGCTCCTCCTCTTCCTCCTCCTCTGAGGAGGACCTGCCGCTGGAGCAGCTGCTCAGGCAGCGGCGGCAGTCGGCAGCAGTGGCAGCAGCGGCGAGGGAGGAGGGCAGGGGAGGAGAAGAAGAGCAAGAGAGAGAGGAAGACGACGACGACGACGATGTGCCTCTAGTGGCGCTCGCGCCGAGGCCCGCCACTGCCGCTCCTCCTCCTCGGCAACAGCCTTCTCCCGCTCTTGCTCCGGACGCCGTCGCAGAACGGGGAGAAGCACAGCAGCAGCTCTGAGAACAACCTATCAGCATTTTTTGTTTTTCCTTTGTACCTCTGAAAATTTCAGCACTTATTGCACTTTCTCTTCCCCCCTGTTATCTTTCTTTTTCACTCGCCTCCCCCACCTCCACCTCTGCCTCGGCCTCCTCGCGCCGCTTCGTATTTCGCCTGCTTCGCCTGCTTCGCAGCTTCTTTGCGCAGCTTGTTCTTCTTCGCGCTCCCTCCCTTTTTCCTGACCTTTTTCTCTTTTTTGCCCCCCGGAAGGGGAGGCGGCACCGCCTTTTTCTTCTTCTTCCTCTTGCCCCTTTCTTCCGGCGGGAGGAGAGTGAGCTTGGACGCTTCGAGAAAGGACTGCTCGTCGTCGTCGTCGCCGTCATCATCGTCGTCGTCTTCGTCGGAAACAGAAGAAGAAGAGGAAGCATCTTCTTCGCGGTCGTCGCTCCTCCGCCGCCGCTTCTTCGACTTTTCCTTCTCGTTGCTCTTCTTCTTCTCCTCCTTCTCTCCCTCCCTGGCTCCGGCGGCAGCAGCAGCAGCGACCGGGCACCAGCACACGCTCCGCAGCGGCTGTTTGAGCCACAGCGAGCCCACCAGCTTCCGAGTTCTCGCGTGGTGAACCCTCAGAAAACCGTCGGCGCCGGCCGACGCGACGAGCGCGGCCCTCGGGTGCGGCGCCGCGGCCCGCACGCCGCCCGTCGCGCCCTTCAGGACGCCCTCGGGCCTCGCGGTGCGCAGGTCGACCGACCGCAGCAGCCCCGCCGAGTCCCCGGCCCACACGCGCGAGAAAGCTGCGCCTCCGGCCTCCGGGGCGAGCGTCGTCACGGCGGCCCCCGCTCCGGAGAGGCCGTTGTTGCGCACGGGGGTCGCCGCCGCCGCCGCGCTCGTCGAGCACCCCGCCCTGCCGCCGCCGCCGTCGCCGCTCAGCACGACGGAGGCGACGGGCCTCCTCCCGTGCCTGGTGTCGTAGAGCCTGACGCGCCCCGTGCCCGTGCCGACCGCCACGAGCGTCCCGGAGCACCTCGCGCCGCCGGGGGACCTCGGGGCGGCGACGGTCTGGTCGTCCGAGTCGGGGAGGAAGCAGACGGCGGTGCCGCCGACCCTGTCGACGAGCCGCAGGCGGTCGGGCCGCTCGCCCTTGGCCTCGAAGGCCTTCTCGCGAGAGGCGAGGTCCCAGACAGTCAGCTCGGCGGTGTCGGCGACGACGGCGACGCGGACAACGGAGCCGCCGCCGCCGCCGCCGCTGCTCCCTCCCGGGGAGTGCGCGAGGGACAGGGCGCGGAGCCCGCCCTTGGGCGCGGCGTCAAACTTGGAGACGAGCGACCACGGAGAGGAGGCCGAAGAGGGAGACGCAGCAGCGGGAGGGGCCGAGGGGGAGGGAGGGGGCGGGAAGAAGCCCGCCGGTGGGGAGAAGACTCGGACCTTGCCCGAAGCGGAGGCGACAACCAGCAGGGGGAAGCGGGTGCAGCCGGTGCCCGCGGCGTCGTAGAGGAACGAGAGGCCGCGGACGGGGTCGCCCTTGGACTTCTTCTTCGCCGGCTTTTCCGAGACGCCGTCGCCGCCGTTTCTCGCCTCGCCCGCGGCTGCGTCTGCCGCTTCTTCAGGAGCGACCGCCGCCGCCGCGGCAGCAGCAGGAGGGGGGATTTTCGCGAGCGTCCTGCCGGTGTCAGGGTCTACCAGGTGCGTCTCGCCCGAAGTGCGGCCCAGGGCGAGGACGGAAGAGCCTGTGTTTCGGAAGAGGGGGTTTGAGGGAAGGAAGAGGTCGAGGTGAGAGAAAGAAAATCAAACGGCCGGGCCGCCGAGCTCAAGTGCAATTTCGTTTTTTCTCTTCCTTCCTTCCTTCCTTAGTCTCTTCCTCTCTTCCCGCGAACGCACCTTCCGCCGCCCAGCCGACGCCGCCGTTGACGTGCAGAGCGGAGCACTCGACAGCCAGCTTCTTGTCGCCATCGCCCCTGTTTTTTTGTTTTAGTTGAGAGCGTTGAAGAAGATGAGAGGCGAGAAGAGAATTCCGACGAGGGGACGACATGTCGCCGTCGATCGACAGAGAAGAGCCAGTTTCTTTTTGAAAAAAATGTCTCTGGCTCCCTTACCACCTCGCTACGGCCTCCATCGCGTCGAGCTGCGTCAGGGCAGGGGATTCGACAACTGTGAATTGGATTGGGCATTGATCAGAAGAGGGGAGAGAGAGAAAGAAGAAAGAAATAGGTGAGCAAAGTGATTGATGGCGACGGCTTGAGGAAACAAATGCCCTGCTCCTTTCTCTTGCTTCCTCTCCTCTCGCCGTCTTCTCTTCTTCTTCACAAGCACGCACCTCGCACGATCCCCTGCTCGTCCGTGGCGACGAGCCTAACACGCTGGAGCTTGCCCATGATGATGAATTTGGGATCTCTTGAAGCGCGAGCAAGAGAGCTTCAAAGAGAGAAACAGGAGAGAGAGAGGAAAAGTGGAAGAAGAGTTCCAACTCGGCGTCGGTTCACTCTTTGGAAACAAGGACAGATCGGAAAAACAAGACCGCACCTCAGAATGCGCTCTTGCCTCGCAGCTGCTGCTGCCACGTTTCCAATGAAAAGCATCCCCAGAGATATTCCAAGAACAAAGCAAGCCCATGCCGAGAGGAGGCAGCTCAGCGAGGCAGCTTCGACGAGCACCTCGCATCCGCAATCGCGGCGAGAGGCGATGCTCCGCCTCTCCTCGTCGCTCCTCTTTTTCTCTCAACCTCCCCGCGCTTCCGCCAGCGTCCCCACGAAACAGCTCCGCCCGCTCAAGCTCCAGCCCCCGCCGCCGAGGGACGAGTCCTCCTCGGTGTCCATAGCGCAGGACGCGACCGAGGCGGCGAGGCTGATCTCTCTGGCGAAAAAACAGGGGCTCGAGGGCGGAGACTGGGCCGCGGCGAGGGCGTCGTTCGCGCGGGCGGCGGGCTATCGGAGCAGCATCGCCTCCGCCGAGCTCGCCCGCGTCCCGGCGGCCCTGGCCCTGGCCGAGCTCGGGAAGCCCGAAGAAGCCCTCCTGGAGCTCGAGGACGCCGTCGCCGAGGGCAGCCCCGCACTCAGGGGCAGGGCGGAGCTCCACGCTGCTCTTGCGGCGCTTCGTTACTCCTTGGGTAGGAGAGGCGCGGAGGCGGAGCTGAGTGCGGCGACGCTCTGGGAGCCGAGGTGGGCAGACGAGCGGTGGGTTAAAACGAGAGCTTCGGTCGAAAGAGGGTGGCCCCCGACGATGGTGGAGAGGCTCGTGCGATTCCTGGAGCTGAACTGACGACGAGTTTCTTATTCTTCTTTTGGTCTCAAGTCTTGTTTTGGTAGCTCTCTCTTTTTTGCAAAAAAAATGAAAATTGAAAAAAAGTAGAACTCAAAAAAACTTGCGACGAAATTTTTCTTCTTCTTCGCAACTCCTCTCTCTCTCTCTCTCTCTTTCTCTCTCTCTCTCTCTCTCTCTCTCTCTCTCTCTCTCTCTCTCTCTCTCTCTCTCTCTCTCTCTCTCTCTCTTTTCTCTCTCTCTCTCCCCAACCCTCTTCTTCTCTATTTCTACCTCCTCCTGTCCTCGTTGAGCCACTTGGCGGCCTGCGTAGCGTAGTACGTGAGAATAATATCGGCCCCGGCCCTCCTCAAACAGAGGAGCGCCTCCAGCGCGGCGGCGCGCTCGTCGAGCCAGCCCCTCTCCGAGGCCGCCTTCAGCATCGCGTACTCTCCGGAGACGTGGTAGGCCGCGATCGGCAGCGCCGAGTTGTCCCTGAGAAGGCGGATGACGTCAAGGTAAGGGAGGCCGGGCTTCACCATCAGCACGTCGGCCCCCTCGGCCTCATCGGCCTCCGCCTCGCGGAGCGCCTCGCGGTAGTTGGCCGGGTCCTGCTGGTAGGTCGACTTGTTGGGGGGGATCACGCGGCCGTCCGTGCCCGCGCGGGGCGCCGAGGCCAGGGCGTCGCGGAAGGGGCCGTAGAAGGCCGAGGCGTACTTGGCGGTGTAGCTCATGATGGAGACCTGTGTTGTTCGTCGAGGGGAGAAGATGTTGTGGGATTTCCGAAAGGGGGAAGTGAAAAGTGAGTTTTTTTTTTTGAAATTTCTTTTCGACTTTCTTTTCGACCCCGACCTCTGAAAAGGAGAAGAAAGGAAAAAACGCATAATAAAATCTTACGTTGGTGAACCCCGCGTCGTCCAGCGCGTCCCTGATTGCCCCGACACGCCCGTCCATCATGTCCGAGGGCGCCACGCAGTCGGCTCCGGCCCTTGCCTGGGAGACGGCCTGGCGGCAGAGGAACTCGACGGTCTCGTCGTTGAGGACCTCGCCGTCGTCGGCGACGATGCCGTCGTGGCCGTCGCAGTTGTAAGGGTCCAGCGCGACGTCCGTGTACACTTCGAGGTCGGGGAATTCCGCTTTGAGGAGGCGGATGGCGCGCTGGACGAGGCCGTCGGGGTTGAAGGCCTCCTCTCCCGTCGGGGTCTTGAGGTTCTCGGGAGTCTGTTTCGTTTTGAGTTTGAGTTTTTTTTTTCCATTTGAGAAAGGGTTGGCAAATCAAAAACATGCCCAGAAGAGGAGAAAGGAAGAAGCCTTTCTCTTTTTTCTCTTTTGCCTTTTTCTCTTCCAGGAAAATAAAGAGAGGGAGCAAGGAAAACCCCTCACCTTGGGGAACAGCACCACCGAGTTGACCCCTTCGGCGCGCGCCTCCCTCACGGCCCTCAGAAGGCCCGTCTTCCAGCCCAGCCTCGACACGCCGGGCATCGAGTCAATGGGGATGTCGTCGTCGCCGTCGTGGATGAAGACGGGGAGGAGCAGGTTGGCGGGGGTCAAAATGGTCTCCGTGATGGCCTTGCGGATGGTCGGGGAGCGGCGGTTGCGGCGCGGGCGGGAGGGGAGGTCCTGTGGCGTGTGTCGGGATTCGGAGTGGGGTTGAAAAGTAGAAAAGAGAAAAAGGCGTGAGAGAGAGCGAAGAAGAATCGGCTAGGGAAAAGCGGCGAACGCATCTCGCTGTAGAGTCTCTCTACCTGTCTTCTTCTCTTCTTTTTCTCCTTTCCCAAAAATTCTCACCTGCGGCGCGACGACGGGCGTGCCCGCGGGAACGTTGGCCTGTGTTTTGAACGAGTGCGAGTGAGAGAGAGAGAAGTGAGAAGAGAAGAAACTTTGATGAGTAAAAGAAAGGCGACGGCGCCGCCCGTCTGCATCTGTTGCCCCTTTCTTCTTCGATTGCGCACTCTCTTTCTATCTCCTCTGAATGCAATCAGCATATTCTCTTGAGGGAACCAGGAGCTGTACAGATGCAAAGAAAGAAGAACAAAAGCGGACCTTGACGCGGTTGTAGGTGCCCGCGGATGCGGCCTTCGTCGCGGCGTCGGCCGACGCGGCGGCGACGACGCGGACGGTGCCGACGCGGGGCGCGGCGGCAGCGCGGCGAGACGAGGAGGAGAACGTCGCCGTCGCCGCCGAGGCGGAGGCGGCGCGCATGGAGAAGGACATGGTGCGTTCGAGCGAGTGGAAGCAAAAAGGAGAGAGCGAGAGCGAGAGAAGCAGAAAGAAGAAGAAAAGGTGCGAATTGTAAAAGGAAGTGACAGGCATCAGCGACGAATTCTGTTTTATCTTTTTCTTATCCCTTTCTTCTTCAACCCCGACCTCCTTCCTTCTTCTCTTTTTTCTTGTTTATTAATTGCACATAGGGAAGGGATCGGAAGAAAGAGCTCTCAACACCCACCGGCGACGACGAGGCGCCTTTCGAAGGGCGAAGAAAAGAGAAACTCCGTCACAATCAATTCCTCATTGGCGCCACCGCCGTTCCCCCGCTCCCGCCGCCCCCGACCGCCACTGCCCCCGCCGGCGCCGCGGGCAGGTCCGTTGGCTCCTCTGACAGGTAGCTCGGCGCCGCACTCGCCCCCTCGCCCGCCGCCGGGGCCGCGGAGGCCTCCGCCGCGAGCTCGTCCTCGAGGGCGTCCAGCTCGCCCAAGAGCTCGTCCTCGTCGACGTCGTCGGGGAGGCCAAAGGTCTGCCCCAGGGCCTCCTGGATCTCCGCGTGCGAGTCCATGAGGTCTGCCATGTCGTCCTGGAGGGACTCGATACCGGAGATGTCCTGTTGTTGAGTTGAGGGGGGGGGGGGAGAGAGAGAGATGAGAAGAGGAGGAAAAAAGACAAATAACCCCCGAAAAAATATAAAAACTCTCTCTCTCTCTCTCTCTCTCTCTCTCTCTCTCTCTCTTTCCCTCTCACCAGGTTCTTGTCCCTCATCGCCGTCTTCAGCTCCGCGCCCGCGGCCTTCATCGCCTGCACCGTCGCCACGCTGTCTTTCACGGACTCGAGCGCGAAGCTTGTCTGTTCCATGTTGAACTGCTGGTTGTAGAGCTGGTCCCGCTGCGCCTCGAGCATCTTCTTCTGCTTCAGGACCGCCAGCGCGCGCCGCTTGGCGGCGTCCTGCGGGGCCCCCGGGCGCGCCTTCCGGATAGCCTCGCGGTGGCCGACGAGCTGGGCGTCGAGCTTCTTGATCTTCTCGTCGATACTGTGGAGTTTTGGGCGGGGTTGGGGGGAGGGGGGGCGAAAGGAGAGGGAGAAGGGTAGAGGTGAGACGAGCGAGAAAGAGGAGGTTGAGAAAGAGAGAAAAGACAAACAGATTCGTCGGTTCTCTTCCTCTCTCTTCTCGTTCCTCTTCTTCACTCACGTGTCCCCGCGCGTCGTCAGCCTCTCGCCTGCCTCCTCGAGCGTGGGCACCTTGGGCGGGGGCTTCTTGGTGCCGAAGATGCGGCGCATGGTCGTTGTCGTTTTTTGTAAGCAAGAGAATTCTAGCTGACTTCTCTAAAGGAAAAGGGGCGCCTCCTCCTCCCGTTCGTTGCGAGAGAGCGCTCACGAGAGAGAGAGAGAGAGAGAGAGATAAATGAGGGCACGACTGTCGACGCGCGAGAGAGAAGAAGACGAGACAGAGAAGCGGGAGAGAGAAGAAAGAGAGTGAAGTGAGTGAGCAAGCGAGCCGCTCGCTGCGAGCGAGACTCCTTTCCGCTTCTTCTCTTCTCTCACTCTCTCTCCCCGCGACCTCCTTTCGTTCTCTTCGAGCTCGCAGGTCAATCTCTTCGAGCTCGCAGCGTAGGACTGGGTGGGCTCCCCACGAAAGCAGCTCGGGAATAAAAACGTTCAGCGTTGAAAGCCTTCAGCTACCGCCAACAAGCGAAGGTTGCCGGGCGAGGCGACTAGAAGACGGGGAAGCGAGAAGGGAGGGCAGGCAATCATCGGCGCCTCAGATCCCCCCTTGCTCATCCAACTCTTCGCCCCTCCGCCGGTCGCTCTCCTCCAGCTTTCGCCCTGCCTCCCTTGTCACTGGCGGACGCAGAGGCATCGAAAGAGCCCGCTGGGCACATTTTGCACGACTACCACCCACAATTCTACCTGAAACGCCCGCAGTTTCTTCTTCGTCTGCTGCTGAAAAGCCCGCTCAGCCCAAAAAAAGTTCGCCGGCACGACACGATGCCGGCCTCGACCCCAACCCGAAGAAGAGGAGGAAGAGCCCTAGCCTCCCCCCTCTCCCTCTTCCTCCTCCTCCTGCTGGCTTCGGCGTCGCTCTCCAGCGCACAGTACCAGTCATCCCTCCCTTACGGCGTCCCCCGGGACGACATCACCGTCAGAATGTCTCTTTTGGGCTCCGGCCTCGGCCCCGTCGGCCGCGGCGAGCTCGGCGTCACAGTGAAAGCTTTCCAGGATTCTCTCAACTGGCTGGGGGACTCGATCGCGGTGCGCGGCGCGAAACTGGAGCGCAGGCCCGTCGACGGCACGGCGACTGTCGACGTGACGGTCAGCGCCGACGCGAGGAGGCTGGACCTGATCAAAGGCTTGATCGCCGAAAAAGTGTCCAACCAGGAGGTGCGAAAGTTTTTTTTTTGTTGATCACCTCCCCCCCCACCACACACAAAAGCCGTCGCGCTCACTTTTTCCCCTTTCTCTCTCAACGAAAACCGCCGCCGCGACTTGGAATGAATATATTCCAGGTCGCCGGAGTCATGCGCGCCAACGGCATGTACGGCCTCTGGAAGGCGAACCTCGTCGGGATGACAGTCAGGGAGACGAGGTCGGGCGCCGGCGTCGCGAGCCGGGAAAGCTACGTTCCGCCCTCGGCTCCTCCTTCGACTCCTTCTTCTTCTTCTTCTCCTCCTCCTCCTCCTTCTGGTTCTGCTGGGAACAGCGGCGAGGAGACCCCGAGGCCGACGCTGGCTCCGCTGGCCCCGCTGCCTCCGCTGGCTGTGGCGCCGGAGGCGCCCAAAGCGCCTCAAGCGCAGCAGCAGCGGCAGCAGCAGCCGTCGCCGCCGCCTCCCGCTCCTCGGACGCCTCCACTGCCGCAGGGGCAGCAGGAGCAGCAGCAGCAGTCCCCCGCTTCTGCTCCTCCCGTCGCCGCAGCCGCCGCCGCATCGAAACCGGCGGCAAAGGAGGAAAAAGCGAATCCAGCGACGGAGAATCAGGAGCCTCCGACGACGACGTCGACGACAACTCCTGCGGCAATGACAACTCCGCCGCCGCCGCAGCCACAACCGACGTCGCCGCCGCCGCCGCCGCCGCCGAAACCCGCCGCCGCCCCCCCTGCCGCTGCCGCCCCCCCGGCACCGGCGACGGCGCCCGCGGCAAATCCCGCGTCAGCCGAGGC
>Ga0210003_1004230_pt1 | contig 11428 bp, 11 predicted proteins | sample LantaG_FD_182804 | JGI IMG/M metagenome (GOLD analysis project Ga0210003, IMG submission 182804) | Deep subsurface microbial communities from Baltic Sea to uncover new lineages of life (NeLLi) - Landsort_02402 metaG (SPAdes) (version 2) | ecosystem: Environmental > Aquatic > Marine > Oceanic >...
TAGAGAAAAAGAATGAAGCGAAAAGTGCGGAAACATCCCCCCCCCTCCGGTCTCACCTCGAGCGTCTGCGGCAGGTCGATGCCGTCGAGCGTCGGGAGGTGCTCGTTGGTGAGGTCGAGCGCTGTCGTGGAAGTCGAGGCGGTCGAGGCGGCGAGGGGGTCCGGGTCGAGCGGCGAAGAAGAAGCCCGAGCGTCGTCGTCGCTGTTTGATGCCATCGTTGCGTTTTTTCCCCTTTCTTCTGCCCCTCGCTGAATGAAAGCTGTTTCTTGGGGCGATGCGGCTCGTGCGTTAGGGAGACGCTGAAGGTAGAGAGCAAACTTCAAGCTTCAAAAAGGGAAACAAAGAAGAAGAAGAAGAAGAAGAAGAAGAAGAAGAAGAAGAAGAAGAAGAAGAAGAAGAAGAAGAAGAAGAAAGGGAAATGCAGAAGATCGACGGATCGAGCGTCGCCGAGAAGAAAGGAAGAAAAGAAAAAAATGAAGAAAAATCGACAGAGGCGAGTCGTCAAACGGCATAATTTTTAGCCCTCGTCTTTCGGGAAAAGAAATCGTCCGCGCGCCCCTCGCAGGAGGCTCTCTCTCGCCTCCTTTTTCCCATCGATACCGCCCCGATCTTTCGTCTCGGCCATGTCGAAGAGGGTGCAGTCGCAGAGGCGGGACCACAGGTACGATTGCGAGCGGGGAGTATAAAATGGCACATGGCACTCGTCGTCAACTTTTTTCTCCTCTTCCGATCTCTCTCTGTCTTCACCTCTCTTTCTTTCTCTCTCATTCTCTCCTGCGATTACGAAAACAAATGCCTCATCAAAACAGCCGGGACTTTGCAGAGGACATGGAGAGCTGGCCCACGACTGCGGACGACTATGAGCTCCTCGAGACCATCGGCCAGGGGGCGACGGCACAGGTACGATTTTGGTTTTCTTTCAAAGTTTTTGTCGAGGTCAAAATCTTTCATCCATTCCGCTCTGAAACCGATCACGTGCGTCCCGCGCCTGTCCGGCTTCCGCTCGCGTTTTTGCTCGTCTGCTTGCTCCAGGAGCGAGCCCTGAGGTGTTACCAGTCAGCTGCAACAGCCAACTGGGGAATCGACGAGGATTAGCGCCTCCATTGCGTGTCGAGCGGGTCAGGTGTTTGAAAAAAAGGAAAAAGAAGAAGAAAAAAAGAAAACGACCTAGCGCCGCCTTTCGACCTCGACCTCTCTTCTCACCTCCCTCTCCCTCCCTCCCTCCCTCCCTCTCTCTCCACCCTCCACCGCTTCCAAAAACACCAGGTCTACCGCGCCCAGACCACCGCCGACAAGAGGCCCTGCGCCGTCAAGGTCTGCAACCTCGAGTCCATCCCGGACTCCAACGCCCTCGACATGCTTCTGCGGGAGGCCTCACTGATGCGGTCGCTGGCGCACCCAAACGTGCTGCGGCTGCACACCGCGTTTCTTGTCGGGGATTCCGCCTGGCTGGTCCTGCCGCTGGTCGTGGGCGGGTGCGTGTCCGCCGCCTTGGAGAGGAGGGCGAGGAGGATGAGCGGGAGCCACGCGTCTTCCTCGTCGTTTGCTTCCGCTGCTTCTGCTTCTTCTCATTCTTCCCATTCTTCTTCCTCGCCGAGGCCGCACGGAGGAGGGGGCGGACTCTCGTCGATGAAACGCGGAGGGAGCGACTTCGGCGACAACAACCTCAGCCACCACCACAGCCTCCACCACCACCAAAGTCAGCACCACTCCCTGCCCCCGCCCTCGGGAGGGGTCCGCGGCGACGAGGCCCTGCTGGCAACGATCGCCAGGGGCGCGCTGCGAGGGCTCGACTACCTGCACCGGGCAGGCGCGGCGCACCGCGACCTCAAGGCGGCCAACTTGCTCTTGGGGTCGAAGGGCGAAGTGATCGTCGCCGACTTCGGGGTCGCGGCCACGCTCGAGAGGGCGGCGGCGGCGCCGCTGTGCCCGGCTCCGGAGCATGTGCTAGCGGAGGACGCGGCGGCGGTGGCAGCGGGAGGGGAGAGCAACGTCATCTCGTGCGGCAGCGGCGGCAGCGGCGGCAGCGGCGACTTTCCTTCTTCGCAGTCGCCCTTTGCTCAACAGCAGCAGCAGCAATCGCAGCAGAGACAGTGCTACCTCTCCAGGAACTCCTGCGTCGGCACCACCTTCTACATGGCCCCCGAAGTCGTTTGCGGCCTCGAGGAGGGTTACGACGCCGCGGCGGCCGACATCTGGTCCTTCGGCGTCATGCTCCTCGAGCTCGCGACGGGAAGCCCGCCGCACGCCGCGGGCAGCCCGTCGCTGGTCGCCGTGGCGCTGGCCGTGGCGCACGGCGAGGCCCCGACGCTGCAGGCGCACTGCGCCGCGACGGGGGCCCCCGTCCCCTCAGCCGCGGCCTGCGAGTTCGCCGCGGCGTGCCTGTCGCGGGACCCGGCCAAGAGGCCGTCGGCGGCGACGCTGCTGCAGCACCGCTTCCTGAGGCTGGCGAGGGACGACGCCTACGTCGCGGCAAAGCTGCTCCCAGGCGGTTGCAAGGCCAGCGGGCTGGGGGGCGCGGCGAGCATGAGGCTGCCTCCGCCTCCGCCGCAGCCCGCGACGCCGCCTGCTGTTCCTGCTGCTTCGGCGACGGCGGCGGCGACGGCGCCCTCTGCCGCGTCGGCGTTTGCCTCTTCCGCTGCCGTCGCGGCGAGCGAAAACGGGAGCAGCGGAGGCAGCAAGAACGACGGCGGCAAGAACGACGGCGGCGGCGGCGGCGGCGGCGGCGGAAGCAGCAAAAACGACGGCGGCGGGAGCAAGAAGACCAAGGAGGTCCACTCGCTGACCTGGCAGGTGCCTTCCTACGCGGCCCTCGCCGTCCTCGTCAGCGGCGGGAGCGGCGGCTCGATGGTGCGGGGTTGGAGCGGCAGCGGCGGGAGCGGGAGCGGGAGCGGCAGCAACAACTTCAACCCTCTCTCCTCCACTTCTTCTCCTCCTCCTTCTGTTTCTTCTCCTTCTTCTGCTGCCTCTGCCGCTGCTGCTCCGCCTCCTCCCTGCAGGGAGCTCCGCCTCGAGTTCACCGCCTGGTTCGGCAAGGCCAAGCTCTCCCTGGGAGGGCACGTCCTCCTCACCAAGAGGTACAGCCTGCTGCAGTCGCTGCGGTTCAGCAGGGACGAGTTCAAGCTGACGATCCCGAGCTTGCCGTCGGCGAGCGGTGACAACGGCAACACCGATAACGACAACAAGTCTTCGTCCTCGGTCGCTGACCTCGCCGGCTCGACGCTGTCGATCGTCGTGACGGTCGGGCTCGACATGGACCTGCACGGCTCGGCGACGATCGACGGGCTCAAGCTCCCGGGGCCGAGGACGAGGCACGAGAAGGTCTTGGTTTCCTCGGGGTCGTCGTCGTCGTCGTCGAATTCGGAGAAGAGCAGCAGCTCGAAGGCGCCAGCGCCAGCACCAGGGGGGCTGCTGCTCGGGAGGCCGCTGTCCTCCGGCGGCGGCGGTGGCGGCGGAGGGGGCTCGAAGAGCCTCGCCTCTTCCAACGCCCCGGCGTCGCGCTCGGCGTCGCAGGCGCTCTCGGCGAGCTCGGGAGAGGGAGAGGGCGGAGGAGGAATGGAATCGGCGGCCGCGGAAGCGGCAGCGGCGGCAGCGGCGGCGGCGGAATCGGCGGCCGCCTCTCTGGCTTCGCTCGAGGGCCTCTCTCTCAGCGAACCGGCTCCGGCTGCCCCCGCTGCCCCCGCAGCAGCTCCTATGGCCTCCTCCAACTCCTCCACCTCGGCGACGAGGCTCTGCGCCGTCCCGGAGGACGCGTCGGCGCACGCCGGGAGCGAGAATGGCGGCGGTGGCAGCAGGGGCAGCACGAGGGGCGTGGCGCCGAGGGAGGTCGGATCCGTCTCCGTCGGGGACGGCTTTTCGCAGAGCAGGCCCTCGCCGACGTCTGTCGCGTCTGCGGCCGGCCGGGCATCGATGGCGACTTCCGGGTCTGTCGGGTGAGTTTTTTTGTTTTTTTTGTTTTGCTTTTCGAAAAAGGCCGCTGACGAACAAACGGAAACTTTGGGGAACAAAAAAAAAAGAAGAAAAACTCACTTTTTTCTTTTTTTCCTCTCGAATCAACCATGCACACCACTAAAACCCACACCAGGAGCCTCAGCGAGGACGGCCTCAACGGCAGCGGCAGCGGCGCCGCGATCGCAGCAGCGGCGGCAGCGGCAGCAGCGGCGGTTGCGAACCACCAGGGCAACAAGCTCGGGACGGTCTCCGCGCCGCCGACGCTCTCGTCGGACGCCGCGCTCGTCGCTTCCTCCGCTTCTTCTGCAACCGCCGCCGCCGCTGCCGCCGCCTCGTCCTCCTCCTCGGGGCTGGGGCCCCTGGGCCTCCCTCTGGCGACGCGCTCCCGCTCGATCAGCTTCAACGGCAACGGCGAAGGAAATGTCAACGGAAACGACCTCAACCCCAACAACGGCAACCGCTCCTCCTCCCGCTCCGACCTGATGCGCAGGCAGCTGTCCCGGGCGTTCTCGAGCAGCGGGTGGAGCGACGGGCCCCTGTCGGATTCCATCGCCGCCGACGAGGAAGGGGAGGAAGGGCGAGAGGAGAGAGAAGGACGAGGAGGAGAACACTTCGAAGACCTCGAGCTCGCTCTCTCCCCTCCTCTCCCTTCTTCTTCGCCGCCGCCTTCGTCGCAACAGCAGCAACAGCAACATCAACAGCAGCAGCGGCCGACAACCACCACCACAACCATCCCCCGCCCGGCCTCCTCCTCCGCCCTGTCGCCCCCCTCGGAGTCGCCGTCGTCGTCATCGGCGAACTGGAGGTCCCATTTGGATTTCGTCGTCTCCTCGTTCGCCGAGAAGGAACGGAAGTGGGCGGCGGAGCTGTCGTCGGCGAGGGAGACGGCCGCCGAGGCCGCGAGGGAGGCGAGGGTCGTGGCCGCCGAGGCGAAGGCGACCGCAGCCAGGGAGGTGGCCGAGGCGAGGAGCGCCGCCGCGCAGGCAGCAGAGGAGGTCGAGGCCCTCAGGGCAGAGGCCGCGGCGCTGCGGGCGGCGCTGGCGAGGGCGCAGGCGGAGAGGGATGCGGTCAGCAGGATCGCAGGGGACTGGGCGAGGGGCAGCCACGGGGATTGAATTATTTGTTTGATTTGTAAATGTAGCATGGCCCCGAGAAGAAAAGAAATGGAAAGACGTGAGAGGAGGAGAAGAGGTCGAGAGAGAGAGGTCGAGAGAATTTCCCTCCCGTTTTTTTTCTTTTTTTTTCACCATCACCGTCACCGTTTTCCTCTTTTTTTCATTTTTCTTTCTCTCTCGTTTCGTGGCTTTCCCGTCTCGACGCAAACGCCAAATCATGTTTCTCCCACGCGCTCCGCTCGCACGCCTGCAGGTACGGATCGCAATTGATCGGGTCTTGGCGCGTGTCACGGCGACGCAGAGGAAAACAACAATAAGAAGAGCAAGATCTCATCATTTCCTTTTTCTCTCTCTCTCTCTCTCTCTCTCTCTCTCTCTCTCTCTCTCTCTCTCTCCCCCCCCACCACTCACATCCCCCCCCCCCCTTCCAGCGCCCGATTCCGCCCTCACGCAGGCCTCTGCTCGTCGCGGCCGCCGCATCGTCGTCAAGGCTAGACGACGTCGACCTCCCCTCTACCAAATCGGGCCTGTCCAAGCTCCCAAAGGTGAGAATTTCGAAGGTTTTTCTTTTTGTCCTTTTTCGCAATCGAGCGAATCGACAAAAGAGAACGACCCTCGCCTCCCTTTGCTCTCACCTCCCTCACCCCTCCCCGCCAAAAAAAACAACGACAACACCAGGAGCGCCTCGTCGCCGAGCTCGCCGCCCGCGGCCAGGACGCGTCGGGCACCAAGGACCAGATCGCGGCCAGGCTTCTGGAGGCGCTGGCGGCGCGGAGGAAGGCCAGGACCACTAACAGCAGCGGCGTCGGAGGAGTCGGAGCCCTCGAGGAAGAGGCGACAGCGGCGGCGGCGGCAAAGACCAGAACTTCGTCTACTCCCTCATCGAAATCGAACAAGCTCTCCAAGGCAGGAAGGCGCGCCGCGGTGATCGCCACGGAGGGCCCTCGTAGGGCTGCTGCAGCAGCAGCGAAGACGGCGACAAAGCAAAAGCCCTCTTCTTCATCCTCTTCGTCTTCTTCTTCGTCGTCTTCTTCCTCTTCCAATTCTTCCTCGCACTCTCTGCCTCGAGGAGCGGTTGTCGCTTCCCCCAAGGCCCTCGAGCGCCTCCCAAAATCCGTCCTCGTCGCCTCGGTCGTCAGCCGCGGGATCTTCCCGGACGACAGGGCCGCCGCGGCGGCCACGAAGCAGCGGCTGTCGGTGCTGCTCTTCGCCGCCCTCGACGCGGAGGCGGCCGAGACAGAGGGCGAGGAGCTCGAGAGAGGGCTGGAGGAGCTCGAGCGGGGGATGGAGGAGCAGGAGTACGCCGCGGAGCTGGCCAGGTGCGTTGATGGGGAGAGAGAGAAGAGAGACGCGGAAGAGAGAGAGGGAGAAAGAGAGAGGGAGAGAGAAGAAGAAGAGAAGCGTTTTTTTTCACAAAAAAACAAAACAAAAAACACCGAAACAACAACAGGGACCTCGCTCACGAGTCCCGCTTGCGCGAGGCCGTCGCCGCGGGCCGCAGCAGCGTCGGCGGCGCCCTGGTGGGCGAGGAGATCGACGAGGACGAGGACGAGGACGACGACGAAAAGCTTTCGCGCGAGGCCTCGACGCTCGACGACGACCTCGGCGACCTCGACCTCGACGACGAAGAACGAGACGGAGGAGGAGAAGGCTCCTCCTCCGTCGCCGCGCTCGAGGACAACGAGGCCGCGGGCTTCCCTGAGATGGTCTCTACCGCGGAGGAAGAGGACTTCTACGACGAGGAAGGGTTTGAGGAAGACGACGACGAAGACGAAGAAGAGGACGGAGGAAAAAGTCGTTACCGCGGCTTGCTCTCCGAGGACGACGACGACGACGACTATTTGCTCGGCGGCGGCGACGGCAGCCCTTCTCCTTCCTTTTCCTCCTCTTCTCTAAACTCCGACGAGCAGCTGGAAAAAGAGGACGAGCTGATCCGCGTCGAGGACCAGCCCACTGCCTTGGAGGAAGAGGACCTCTCCTTCGTGGTGGACGCGAGGGCTGCGGCGAGGGCGGGGGACGCGCTGGGGGACATAGGCGAGGAGAGCGAGGGCGAGGAGGAGGAGGAGGAGGAGGAGCCTCGACAGCAGCGACACCCTTCCTACGGCCGCTTCGACTCCCGCTCCCCTGACGCCATCGAGGAGGAAGAAGAGGAGGGAGAAGAAGCTTCGTTCCTGGAATCGGAGTTGGAGGGAGAGCAAGCCCTTTCCTCCTCCTCCTTCTCCTCGCTGAGCAGCAGCAGCAGCAGCAAGAGGAAGAAGAGAGCCCCGGGCATCGCCAAGCAGCAGCAAAAGTCTCTTTCCAAGAGGGCGGCGGCCGCCGCCGCCGCCGCCGCGGCCGCCGCCAACGACGCCGCCGCGGAGGCCGCGACCTCGACCAACGCCAGGACGAGGAATCTGTTCTCGTCGTCTCCGGGCCACGCGGAGGAGAGGGCGCGCTTCCGCGCGGAGTGGGAGGTAAGAGAAAGAGAGAGTTTTGGATGTTTGATTTTGATTTTTTTCTTCGACAAACTCAAAACCAAAAACCGATTCTTAAAAAAAAAAACACTTCAACTCCTCAACACCTCACCCAGGCCGAGCTCGTCGCGATCGGCCTCGCGGCCTCCTCCCCGAACGAGCCCGCCACCTCGGCCTCGGCCGACGCCACCGCCGCGGCGACGGCGACGGCCGCGGCCTTCCTCGCCGACCGGGCCGCCGCGGCGCGGGCAGCGAGGGCCGAGGCCGCGGCGGCGGCGCAGGAGGCGACCGTGGGAGCTGCCACCGCCGCGGCGCTGGTGCAGCAGCAGCAGCAGCAGCAGCAGCAGCAGCAGCAGCAGCAGCAGCAGCAGCAGCAGCAGCAGCAGCAGCAGCAGCAGCAGCAGCAGCAAGAGGGCGCGACGGGCGCTGCCGAGAAGAGTGGGGAGGAGAAGAAAGAGCAGACACAGCAGCAGCAGCAGCAGCAAAAGAAAGAAGAGGAAGAGAGAGAAAAAGAGTCGAGGTCGAGGTCGGCGGCCGAGGCGGCGGCGTCGCTCGCTTTACTCCGTCAGCGCGTCGCCGAGCGCGCAGCCGACGTCGCCGCCGCGGCCGCCGAGGTGGAGTCCGCCGAGGCCTCCGCGGGCGCAGACAGGGCCCGTGTTCGAGCTCTGGCCGCGGCGCTGGGGGCGCTGCGCAAGGAGCAGGCTGCTTGGAGGAAGGCCGTCGTGGGACCCAGGCTCGACTCCATGCGGGCCGGCGCCGCAGCGGCGACTTCTTCTTCGTCTTCTTCCTCTTCTCAGAAGAAGGAAACCTCTTCTTCGGCATCCGACGAACGCTCGGCCCTCCGAGCTCAGCTCGCCGAGGTCGAAGGGACCGTGAAATCTCTGGAGAGCAGGCTGCAGGAGCGCGAGAGGGAGGTTGCGGAGCTGGCGGCTCGGCTGGAGGCGGCGAAGAAGAAGGAGGCGGGCAAGCGCGGCGGCGGAGGCGGTGGTGGAGGTGGAGGGAAGAAGAAGTGAAAAACTTTTTCTCGTTTTCGTTTTGTTATTATTGTTTCGTTTTTGTTTAACACAGGAAAAGTTTCGCGCACGCGAAGGAAAAAAGGGCCCTCTCTCTCTCTCTCTCTCTCTCTCTCTCTCTCTCTCTCTCTCTCTCTCTCTCTCTCTTTCATTCTCTTTCTCTTTGGCTCGCGTACACACTCCCAAATTGGAAGGGAAAACAAAGGACGACGATGACGACCTAAAAAAAAAAGACTCAAATTTTTCTTTCTCTCTCTCTCTCTAAAAAAGCCCTAGCGCTTGCCGCCATTCTTCTCCTCCGCCTCCTCCTCCTGCTTCCTCGCCAGCGCGGAACCGCCGCCGCTCTCGAACCAGCGGTGCGTTCCCAGCTCCGCGCCCAGCATGGTCCCCAAAGAAAAAGCGGGCGCCAGCTCCGAAAGCCTCTCGCAGCTGCCTCCGCGGCGGATGGCGACGGCCGGGCTCGCGCCCTCCTTGGTGGGCGAGGAGTTGCCGCTGCCGTTGCCGTTGCCGCCGGCCTTCCCAGAGAGGACCGCGGCGGAGGCGCCCGCGGGCCCGCAGCCGCACCCGGCCCCGGCGCTGCAGCACGAATCCACCTTGATCGCAGCGGCAGCAGAAGTCGAAGAAGGCTCCATCTTCGTCTTCTTCTCCTCGACCTCCCCGTCCTCCGAGTTCAGCGACAGCCCCTGCGCCGCCAGCAGCACCTTGCGCTCTGCGGCCCTCGCCGCCTCGTCCAGGTCCTCCGCGCTCGACATCGGCGGCGTCAGCTCTCGCAGCAGGCCGTCGGAAAGCGAGTAGATCGCGCCGTGCACCGACAGCCGCTGCCCGCGCTCCCAGGCCGCCTGGACCACGGGGCTCGTGCAGACGTTGAAGACCTGGTGCGCGACGTTGAGCTCGCAGAGGCGGTCCCAGCGGGCCTGCGCGCCTCCGGGAAGGTTCATCAGGTGCGCGCCGTTGCGGTCGCGGGTCGCCCTGATGTCGGAGATCCAGTGCCCGACGTTGCCGCCCGTCGAGGAAGGTAACTCCAGAGCTCCGCGCACGGCGCCGCAGCCGTAGTGGCCGCAGACGACGACGTGCTCGACCTTCAGGGCGTCGACGGCGTACTCGAGGCAGGCCATGCAGTTCATATCGCGGTGGACGGCGAGGTTGCCGACGTTGCGCTGGAGGAGTTTTGAGAGAGGAGGAAAAAAGGTTTTTTTTTTTTTTTTTAAAAGAAAAATCGAGGGTGAGCGAGACTTGACCTCGACCTCGACTTTCTCTTCTTGCTCTCTTCTTTCTCTTTCCCTCTCTCACCTGGACAAAGACCTCGCCAGGGTGAAGGCCGAGGATTTGGTTGGCCTGGTCGATTTGTTTTTATCGAATTGGAATGATTGAGAGAGAGAGAGAGACAGAGAGAATGAAGGCGTGAGGAGAAGAGAAAGAGAAAGAGAAAGCGAAGAAGAAGAGAAAGAGAAGAAGAAGAGAAAGAAGAAAGCCCCAAGGGCGAAAACGAAAAAAAACGAAAAAAGACCTCCAACGACGCGAGCCCGCTCGGAAGCTGTCGCCCGAAAGAACCAACTCGCCCTCCACCTCCAACTCACCGGCACGCGGCTGTCGGCACACCCGATCCACAGGTACTTGGGCGCCTGCTGGTTCTTGAGCCTGTCGAAGTAGGCCGGGTCCTCGGCCTTCATGCGCTCGGACCAGCGGCTGTTTGTGGCGGAGAGAGAGAGAGATTGAAGGAGTTGAACAGGAGGTCGAGGTTGAGAGAGAAGAAAAAAAGAAACTGGAACCATGGAAAGCTCTCCTCCCCCCAATTCGTCTTCCTCTCTCTCCCTCTCTTCTTCTTCTCACCGGTTGTTCTCCAGCAGGGCAGAGAGCCCCGACGAGCGCTGTTGAGCCATGCTGAGCGTGCGGGAGACGAAGCGGGCGAAGGACGACGTGGTTGCGTGGGAAAGAGAGAGAGAGAGAGGGATTGGAGAGCTGGAAATGGAGAGCAAGAGCGAGCGACGGTGCGAGGTTGTGAGTCCGAAGAGGCGCGCCGCCGCTTGTAGTTTTTTTTCCTTCTGATTCTCCCGCTGTCTCTCTCTTCTCTTCCGCCCTAGTTTTTACAAAAAAAACACATACACCGCGCTAGTCGCTTCGTTCGCCCAAAATATAAGAAAAGGCAAAGCAAAGAAGCAAAAGAAAAGCCTTTTCTACCGCTTCTGCTGCAGCAAAACCTCGCTCGCCTTCCCCGCCCCTCCCTCTCCGGCCCGGGGCCAGACGAAGCTCGGCCCAGCCTTTGCCACCAGCGTCCTCAGCTCCGCTTTGCCGCCCGCATCCGCGCCGTCGAGCGCGTCCCTCGAGGCCGGGCTCAGGGCCCAGTGGGGAACGGCGGCGAGCTCCTCGGAAACGGAGGAAGAGGGAGAGGGGGAGGCGACAAAGGGGATGCCGCGCTCCGCAGACCAGCGGAGGAGCACCTGTTTTCGTTTCGTTTTTTTTTGAAGTTTTTTTTGGAAGTTTTTTTTTGGTAAGCTTCTCCTCCGTCAGCGCGAAAACCCCACGGGCAAGAAATGAAAAAAAGGATGATAAACTAGAGGTGATAGATAGAAGGGGAAAAAGTAGAAAGAGAAGAGAAGAGGCCTCTGTATAGTGAGGATATTCGTTTCTTCACCTCCGACGGCGGAAAAAGTGCGTTTCTCTCTCTCTCCTTCCGCGCCCCGGGGCCCAGAGTCAGGTGGCCGTGGCCCCCCGCGAGCCCCGAGGCGCAGCGAAAAAGAGAGAGAAGAAGGCGCGAATGCCGCCGGATGTCAGAAACTTACCAGATCTCGACCTTGCGGTCGAAATTTATTATAAAGGTAATCGTCACCGGCCTCTCTCTCTCTCTCTCTCTCTCTCTCTCTCTCTCTCTCTCTCTCTCTCTCTCTCCCTCTCTCTC
>Ga0210003_1004231_pt1 | contig 11425 bp, 15 predicted proteins | sample LantaG_FD_182804 | JGI IMG/M metagenome (GOLD analysis project Ga0210003, IMG submission 182804) | Deep subsurface microbial communities from Baltic Sea to uncover new lineages of life (NeLLi) - Landsort_02402 metaG (SPAdes) (version 2) | ecosystem: Environmental > Aquatic > Marine > Oceanic >...
CCTTGAGTAATAGCCATAGCACTCTGCACCCTTAACAATGCTTCTCCTACTGCTTCAGATTCTACACCAAAAGCACCCATCGCACCTGTACCAATCGCAAACGCTCCTGAAACTCCTTCAATAGCACCTCCCATATTTTGTGCTGTCGTTTGAGCCATAGCGTCAACTTGCATATCGGTTTCGATAATTACCTTTTTGTAATCACCGATAGTTCTTGATAAGTCTTTAAATTCTTTAGATGAAGTATCCCCTGCTGCTGCTAATTGATAGAGAGCATCTTCCATCTCTCCAATCTTGGTATTTAATGGCTTAATCTCTCCAAAAACATCCTCGAACGAACTGCCGAGTTCATCCATTTGCGAGATAGCTTGTTTCGCATCTACGCTAATATCTACCTGCTTTTTTATTGCCATGCTTTCTCTCTTTTAAGTTGTTCTCTTTTTTCTTTAATTGTCAAAGGTATTTTATACTTCCCTTTTGCTATGTCGATATTTTTACTATACCCTATCCACTTATCTTGGTTTAATAATTCTAATATATTTTCTATCATCCTTCCTGTACTATTAAAATATTACTTGTATTAAAAGTTGTACCTGCTGCATCTTTATAGCTTATCGGTATTCCTTGCACTCTATCACTTCCTGACACATTCCTGCCTGTTAAAATTGTTACGTCTGTATTCTCAGTTAATGTTATTGGTAAAGTTCTCGTTACTCCACCTGTGGAAACTGTAACAAATTGCGTTTCTTCTGTTGCTTCTAATACTGCTGTAGCACCACCTCCAAACTCTGAACTCGGTGTAGGAGATTTAAGAATTTTAACAGGTAGAATAATCGTGTTATCACTCGAACTCACTTTGTTTATTGGTGCGTTTGTGATTGCTCCTTTTGTATCTGTAAAATCACTTAATAAAACAAGGTTAACTTCTCCACTTGTTAAGTCTGTTTTCATTGAATCAATCCTGTATAGCTTATCTCTTAAAATTATAGAATCGTCTAAAGTTAAAAGAGTAAGCATCGGTAATGGTAAACGACATTTAACTGTAACCTGTCTAAATTTATCATTGAATAGATTTTGTATGTAACTCTCGTACCAAGTTCTGTATAAACTATTGTTTATAGGAATATCTTTTAGTGTAGACATATCAAAGCCAAAATTCTGAGAATAGTTTTCTGTATTGTAAACTTGGTCCTGACCGAATGGCATATAGCTTGTAACTTCAAAAGTAGAACTTCCATCATTAAACCTAAAGGAAACTGTTTTAGCTTCATCCATAAATAATTTAACAGGCTTTGGAATATAACTCTTACCTCCTACTGCATTATCTAAAGCATAGCTTACTTGTAAATTTGTTCCTGTAAACTTTGTGAAATTCATATTTTCAAAAGGAAGTTTAACTTTAAAATCGCTACCATCGTAAGGTAGTGTAAGACTTAAATTTCCATACCCTCTTCCTGTTCTTCCTTCAAACTCTTCATTTAAAAATGCCTTGCTCTTTTCGTATTCAAAAGAAATTGATTTGTAAAGTTTTGGTCTATCTACCTTTATGCTTTCAATGTCTGTATATGGTGTAATATCTACTTCCCCTCCGAAATTATACCACTCCTCTAAAGGCTCTACTATATAGTATTTATCTGCTTCTTGTGGATAGCAAGTTAAATTAAACTGCTTTAGTATTCCTGAAAACCAATCTGCTATTTTAATATCAGGTGCAGTATTGTTAAAATCAAAATTAGTAGTTGTAGTAATATTCGTAAAAGAAGTACTATAAGTAACTGTTGTTTGAGTAGATGCACTCCCTACATTTGTTGTCCAATAGCTAAACGTACTTTTTACTTCTCCTACAATAGTAGATGCACCTCCAATGGAACGTAAATCAAAAGTATAAATTTCGTTTGAGAGATTAGGTGTGTTATATATTGTTGCTACAGTATGAACTCCTGAATTTGTCCCTTCAATAGTATTTAACAAAGTTCCGTTTAAATATACATCTAAATAGTAACTTACATTTGGTGTAGTGCTTGTTATAGTTACAATTATATTTTGATAAGGAAAGAAAGTACCTGATGCTATCGGAATGTAATTTAATACAATTTCATTATTAATTAGATTAGAGCCTGAAGTAGTATCGTTAAAAATTAAAGGTAATGGCGCACTAACTATTGTTAAATCTTCTGCTTTGTTTTTCCAATATGTAAAAGACTTTTGAAAATAAGAACTTGAAAAAAATTGGCTTGTAAAGTTTACTGCGTATTTATCTTTTATTAAGTCTATTATAGCTTTATCTTTCACAGCAGGAAATAACTCTGTATAAGAAATAGGATGTGCAGGTAAAGATATATCGTTTGCTCCTGAATCTCCGTATGTCCAAACTTTATCTGAACTAATTAAAGGAAAGCGTACATCTAAATCTGCTGTATTTTGTATTCTGTCGTTTACGTTTGATCCTGAATAAGCAAAAGCAATATCTGTATAGTCTAAATCTGCTAACTTATTATCTCCGAATAAATCTTTAAGCGTAACTACATCTCCGTAGAATGTAATCTTGTAGCTGTCTGCTTGATTGTTTTTTATTTCCGAGCCTTCAAGCTGTACCTTACCTTTTCTGAAAGGTGTATGATTGATTTCGATACGAGCATCAGCACGCTCTTTAGCAATAAATGTAGAATTTGCAACATCGTTATTGTAAAAAAAATCAAATATACTATTGTTATTATCAGAAGCAGGTACAGTAAACGACTGACTGAAGTCTGTGTAAACTTTAGAAATGTCCTGAATGTTTTGAATGCTCGAAGTAATTTCAATTTTCTCATCGTCAAATAAATCTACTAATTGATTGTTAATATATAATTGTACCTCCCTCATTATTGTATTGTGTTAATAATGTTGTTTGCGTAATTAAATTCTATTGTATAGTTTATATTTCTTTCGTTAATGCTTGTAAATAAATCAACGCTTTTTGTATTTACTACTACAGGCTTGTTATCTAATCTTATTGTGTTACTTAACAATAGTTGTTTAATTACTTCGTTGTAATGCTCTAACACCCATCCTGTGTTAACTGTGATGCTTTCCTGCCCATTTGTATTAAAAGTCTGTCTAATGTTCTTAGAAACGCTGTAATCAACACTATCAGGCATCATATTAAATACTGTTTCTGTTGTAGACATTTTAGACTTTGATACCTTAAAGAAAACTATCGTTTGCCAAACACCATACCGATTAATAAAATCACAAATCAAAGGAGTATATTTTGCTTCACATACCTCTCTAAAAGTGAACGTCTTTTGTAGTACACTATCTTTTTTAATTGTAACGATTGAGCCACCTTGATTTAAATGCGTAGGAGTTATATAAGGAATATGTCCGTTCTCTATATTTAAATCTACATTTACTGCTGCTGTCGTACCATCTAAGCAGGTATATGTAGCTGTCCAATCTCCTGCTGCATCTTCGTGATAATATAACGCTCCATTGTTTTGATTTGTTAGCGTGTAATATTCGCCCTCGTCTAACATTACGTTAGCTTGTCCTACAGGATTCTTTCCATCTGCAAAATATCCGTAACCTTTGTAACCTATTAACTCTTCAGTTTTAGCACCTTGTAACACAGTATTTTTATAAACCTTTACTTCACATCTTGCATACTCTGTTATTGGTGTAGCTGTCAACGTTGTAACATCTGTTAAAATTGTATGCTCAATGTAAGCGTTTATGTATGGACTGATATCAAAGTTTACTGTTGTAACTACTGAACTCGGTATAGTTTTGCTCAATATCTTTTGTGCAGCAACAGGTTTATCTCCATCTGCTCCATTCCAAATTCTCAACTCAACTAATATAGCATCTCCTGCCGAGCCTGATTGAGAAACGAAGTATGGACTTCTTGTGTTTATTTTAGTGTATGCCATTTTAATTTAATTGTGTTGATTCTAAAAATTCGTCTATATCTAAACCGAACTGCTCTATTAATTCTTCAGGTAATTGTAGGAAAGCATCTTCAAAAGGCTTTGTAAAAAATAAGGTAGGCTTTATTCCTTTTCTCCAAACTGAGTTAGCAACTGCGAAAGGAGATAACCCTTTACTCTTTGCCCATCGTTGAAAATGCTTTGCTCCGATTGGTCTGTTTCTCTTAAAACTAAATGGACTATTTGGTGCTTTCTTTTTTGAAAACGCACCCTGTACTCCTTGATCCTGAAACTCTCCATAATCTGCCATAAAAAAAGACAAGCTAAAAGAGTTTTGAGAAACGTTTAAATCATACCCAATAGAATTATATAAGTCTTTTGTATCGTTCTTTCTTTTACGAGTAAGATTCGTTCGAGATTGCTTAACAACATATTTGCCGAATCTGCTTAACTCTCTTTCAACATCATCTAACTTCATTCGTTTACTCATTACCTGCAAATTTATGTGCTAATTTCTCAGGATAAACTACGCTATCAAAATCTATTTTATTATCGCTCATTACGTCAACGAAATAACCATCTTCATATATCGGAGAAACTACCATTTCATCATCTTCGTAAACTGCTTCCTCTAAAACTATTTTACCTATAAAGACAACTGCGTGAGTACCCCCTGATAAAATCAAACTTGCATCCTTAAATACTCCTTTCGATTGTAAATCTTTTACAGCATTTTGTTTATCTGAATATTTTAATTTGTAAATCATACTCTTACTACTTTTTTAATTCTTCCTGCTGACATTGTGTATGTCGTTGGATTGCTTATTACGTTAGTTGAATCATCTTCAAATGTTTCTGTTAGTGTAGATGTACCACTTAATCCTGTTACGCTCATTACGTCAGCATTTCTTGTTGCACTTGCTCCTGATGTTGGTATATAACTTGTCGCTGCTGCTTGTATTTCAACTTGTGTTCCTATTACATAAAATCCACTTGTTCCATCAGCAGTAAAACTTACAGAACCATTATAAGCGAACATTGAGTTCTGAAGATTTGCTTCTCCCGATGGTACGTTTATTTTAACCTCTATTCGATACCATCCATTTGGATATGCAACTACATTTTTAGAGCCTGTAAATGTTCCGTTCTGAACAAAGCTAATATCTGAGCCATCTGATAAGTCAACACCAAATTCTACTCTATCGTCAAATGAAGAGCCTTGAAATCTTAACCAAACATCGTAACCTCCATCTTTAAAGAATCCACTAAATATGTAACTATCATTTGTAGCCGATACAGTTCTCCTTACAAAGTGATTTCCACTAACTGCTGTTGGAATTATTTTATCAGCATCTGTTGATGCAATCGGAGATGCTATAGAATCACTTGTTATTCCTGCTCTTGTTTTTGTCCAATATGCGTTACTAAAATCTTCTGAGTATTCAAATAGATTTGTGCTTTGATTTTCCACTAATATACTCGGGCAACTAACACCGAAATAATCCAATCTCGGTACGTCTACTGCTACATTCTCGATAAGTGAACTACTATTATATCTCGTTGCAGTAGTACCCCTTACAACGTCTAAATCAAAACCACCTGCTAATGGCTTCATTGCTATTAACTTTCCTACTCCGTATGCAGATGGCTGTATCTTTCCAATAGGAGATGCTGTAAATACATCTGAAGTATCTATACAAGAAATTGATTCAACTGCTCCTGAATGAGAAACTGCTTTGCCTGTATACATATTTGTAAATACTGTAAGAGGATTTTGCACTACTAAAGCCAACGTGTTACTCGCTAAACTTTTTGATGTCGGAGTAAGGTTTGTTCCTGTTTCATCCTTTAAAGTAACTGCTGTTGTCTTAACACTAACAAATGTTCCTTCACTTGCTCCGTTAAAATTCATTGTGCTATCTGCTAACTCTAAATTACCTCCACTCGCAACTGTCGTACTGAATGAGTCATCACTATTTGAAACTGTAGCATCTGAACATACTATTGGATTAGGAACTGTAATATTTCTTACTGCCCCACTCGCTACTGCGTTTGTACTTATGACTGTTCCGTTTACATACTTAACTACAGCCGAGCCATCAGGAGCAACTAAAGTTTTATCAGTTGCACTCGGTATTTCTTCAGATGTTACGGTAGTACCTACTGTATTATTTACCTTAAACTCTACGTCAGCCAATTCTAAATTAGCTTGAGAAAGTACATTAGCTGTAAAGCTATCATCGGAATTACTTACTATACTATTGCTTATTGCTTGAGTTAAGTTACCTCCTGAAACGATTGTACCACTATAAAGAACATTACCTTCTGTATCTGTAATCGTATAAACTGCATCCTCACAAACTGCTCCTGTTGTAGTTCCACAGATTGTCATTTCGTTAGGTACTTCTACATCCATTGTAACTGCCCATCCTGCCCAAAAGTTTTCAAAGCGTTCTGTAAACGATTCTAAACTCGGTGTGCTTCCATCTAACAAAGCAAAGTTATCTGTTCTCAAGCTACCTCTACGCATCAACTCAAGTAATCGAGTAGCTACAGCATATTGAGTATTTAATACATCTTGTGTATTGTCGTTTCCTGTAAACTCATCTGTAGTTTCCTTTGGATTCTTGTCTACAATATCCATACAGAATACTGTAATGTTAAAGATATTTGTTCGCTCTGTTATTGTAGCATTGTTTACCTGAATGTGAGCGTATGGACACATCGTCTGCTTAGATAAATCAATATCGTATATAGAGCCTTCAGTAACCGAATTACAAAACGGGTCCTGTAGTAATTGGTTTTTAATCGTATCTAAAATATTGTAATAAGTTGTCATTTCTTGTAAGCCTTTTTAATTAGTTCTGCTTCTATTTCGTTCTTTTCTTTCTCGAATGATAAGTAAGTTAAACATTCGTGTATATTTAATTTTGTTACTCTATCAAATTCGAGTATTTTTCCTTGTGCGAGAGTATAGAAGTTCTGATAGAATCCCCATCTTTTTGCGAAATTTGCTTGTCTTGTGAAATCTCCTTCTCCATTTCCTGAAGTATAGAGAGATGGGTAGCGTTCACTAAGTCTTTCGCTAAATTCAAAAAAAAAACCATTGCACCTAAAGCTACACCTAATGGCATAAACTTCATTAAATCCCCAAACTCTTTAGAGCCATTGTAAGGGTATATATCGTATTTATCTCCTATTGTTTTTGTAATTGGTCTAAACATTACAGCCATTGCCTTATGCATATCTTCAGGCTTTCCTATATAAGCACATAAATCTGCAAACTCTCCTGATGTCATTTCTTCCATATCAGGCATAAACCCAAACTCCTGCGATTGAATTTTAAACCTGTGTTTAAACTCTACATCTTTATTAACTAACTCCACCATATCTTGCGATATCTCCTTAACGTCTTTGTGCGACATCAGGATCACATTACTAAATGGAATGCCACAAAAGACCTCTACTGTTCTTTGTGCTAAAAACTCTCCCTCTATTCCTTCAGTAACTGTTAAGTATCTTTGGTATTGACCTAAAGATATTTCGTTAATGTTGTCAGGAATTGTAATCGTTGCCTTCATACCTATATAACTATTTTATTTAATTTTTGTAACAAGTAACTTTTACGATATAAAATACTGCCCTTTGTTTGGATTATCTAAATGGTAAGTAATGTTATATCTTGCTGCATCTATTGCGTGATTCCAATTATCAATATACAGCTTGCTCCCTTTGTCTGCGTAAGAGTAATTATTAAACTCCTTACCTATGTTTGTGCTTTCTGAATCTACTACGATTTGATAGTCTTGCATCCTTACAATGCCACTCTCTATTGTTCCCTTCTTTACAGCTTGAATGTTTACACCTTGATATCTTAAATCTTCTATTAATCTTGGCTCTGCACTATCTGCTATGATTAGCTTATCTTTTACCCTGCTCTTTATCATACCTCCTAAAACGTGAGTCTTAATTCCCTTCTGATAGATGTGTTCTTTTAGGTAGATTATCTTTTTACTCTTATCTATTGCAACTTCTATTAAGCTGTCAGGATCGACAGAGAAACCAAAATCCATTCCACAAGATGTCTGTAAGCCATCCGGATTAAATGCTCCGTACTTCCAGTTAGTAAACACTACTCCCTCAGCTTTATCTAACCAACCTCCTAATATGATATGCTCGTACTTTGGTAGGTTTGTTTTCTTGATATGCTCAATTTGGTTTATGTAGCTTTGAGATAGGTTTTCTTTGTTGTCTATGTAAGTTGTATGAATATAAGTTACATCTCCCTTAGAATGATTTAATCCCTCTTGAACTCCTGCTTGTTCAAAGAAACGCTTGTAAATGAAATGTTCTTTTGTCGCAGGATTCATTATCATTACAACCCTATTCTGTATTCCCTTTTGACGTACAGACAAGTCTATTGTATCAAAGATGTTTTCATCTACTAATTCTTCTGCTTCATCAAGCACCCAAGTTGTTACACCTGCTAATGATTTAAGAGATGCAACCTGATTCCCTGAACTTGTCTTAATACCTCTAAATAGTATCTTACTTCTCGTACCCTTGTGTATTATCTCATCTTTGGTTATTATGAAATCATTGAACGCATTAAATAGCTGTATCTTATCTACGAACTCAGGAATGATGGAAATAGCAGCAGAGCGTAATGTGTAACGTGTAAAGAGAATGGTATGTCCTACCTCTCCCATCAACATACATAATAGCATATTAATAGAGTAAGACTTACCACTACCCCTTCCACCTGTTACAATATAGTAACGTGTATCTTTAAATAGAGTTAAGTATTTAGGATTTATCTCCACGCAATAACATTAACATTTCGTTAAAATTAAACCCTCCTTTAATCTCTCCTTCTATCTCAATAGAATCTTTAGGCTTTCCTAAGTAGTATTCTAAGAACAGCTTAATAGCGTTTACATCTCCTTTAGACAACGCACGTTCTTTTAGCTTTTTAATAACCTTAACAACGTCATCAGGAGTAGATGCTAACTCTAATGCTTTACGATACTCATTCTTTCGCTTATCGTTTCCTTTTGCCTTTGTACTATGCCCTCCGTTATTACCTCTCTTGTCCATTTATATTATATTTTGGATTCAATGCTTTTATTAACGCACCCTCAATTAAAAGTGCATTGTCGTTAGTTAAGTTGTTAGATATAATAACTTCATTAATACAGCCACTTTCTAACAGTTCTATATGCTCATCTACTATTCTATTATGACTAAATAATCTTTCTTTACTTCCTTTGCCAATATATACAACTTCTCCATTGTAATAATGAAAGTAAACGTAATACTCTCCATGCCTTATATGTTTATCTAAAAAACCTCTATAAGCCAACTCGTAAAACATATGTATATCCTCTGAAACTTTAGAACAAAAACCATTTACCTGCTCATTATTTGATACGGATATTTTCTTTCTCCTGTCTAATGCTTTATAGGATTTAGTACTATGCCCTTTATTTCCTCTCTTGTCCATAATTAAAATAAATTAACTATTAATCTTGTTCGTAAGTTTCGTAAACCTTTTTAAGTTTAGAAATAACCTCTCTTACGCATCCTCCACAACCCATATCGTCATTGATACGTTGGTTAAATATTCTCCTTCCTATTGGAACGATTGACCTCCATTCACTTGGTCTAATCTCGTTCGGATTCTTTGCGTAGAATTTATCTAAAACTTTATACTCGTCTGCTGTCAAACATTCTTCTGTTTTAAAACTCAATAGCTTATTTAGCTTCTCTCTACGCTCATCGCATCCACAAGAATCTCCAAACACAGCTTTAACTACTTTCTTGATTCCTGTAGCCTCTGTTACCTTCTCTACTAAATCTCCTAATCCTTCCATCTTTGGCTTTACTTCTTTTTTAGTAGTTGCCTTCTTTTTTGCTTTCGCTTTTGCTTTTGCCATAATCTTATTTTATTAATTCGTAATCTTCATTCATATAATCGAGGAAGTCTTCCCCTACGTTCTCTCTTATTCTGTTCTTGCAGTTTCTCAATGTCGTAAATATTGAAGTAAGGCTTATCTGTGTATCACTACTTAACCCCCTCATACTTCTACCATCTTCTATATAAGTTTCAAAGAGTAATTTATCGTACCAATGCCATTTATACATTTCTTGCTCTACCTTATCCATTAACAAACTAAATGCTTTTTCGTTTTCTTGTTGTTCCTGTTCCGATTTCTCAAAGCCTTCTCCTAATCTTATAATGTGTTCGCTTTTCTTTATTCTCTTTTTTAAGTGATTCATTGAAACCCTTTTTAAAGTGATCCACATATAGACCATATTAATCTCTCCTGATTCTGTCAGCACTCTCTGGCAGGTAGGTTTATCTTTATACTTTTTGTTTATTCTTTTATCCCCTTCCTTATGCTTCTTTGTTCCTAACTCTGTCAACTCTATATAAGCATCCTGTACGATATCCTCTGCATTATTGTTTGTTTCGTTCTCAGGAAATGATTTTACTATTCTTAAAAACTCTGTGTGATTCTGCGATAATGTTTCAAACCAATCCATACTTATATAACTTGTTTTTGTTGTATTTGTTTATTCAAATGTTTCTCCAACCTTTAATGGGCGTTCGATCCTGTACTCTAAAAACTCCCTATTTATAGTTAACTCTGCTCCATCTAATGTATTAATATAAAGCAATCCATCCATAGCATCAATGCATTTAGAATCGTAGGCAAACTTTCTTACAAACAATTCTCCCTTTACTTTATACTCTACTACAAATAACAAATAATCTTCACTCATATAAACAAAAAAAAACCCTCACTCTAAAGCAAGGGTATATTATTAAAATGGTAAACCTGATCCATCGTCTGCAACAGGTGCAGCTTGTTCTACCTTATCACATCTCCAATGGCTTAAACTATTATAGATTTTTCCGTTGTACTCTTTGCCTCGTATTGAGAACTCTACTTCGACATTATCCCCTACTTTATTATACGAGATAAAATTGTCAACGTGTTCTGCATATTCTGCTTTGTTGTACATATTAAAGCTATACGGAGTAGTATATCCGTTATCGCTTGTTTCGGTTACTGTGTAATCTAATACTACTGCTCCGTTATCTAATTGTTTTTTTTCTCCTATCTTCGTGATAGTTCCTTTTACTTTGTAATTCATTTGTTTACTTTTTATCGGTTATTTTGCTAATATAAGCATTTTGTTTTAATTATATTTATTTGTAATACACAGTAATAATAAATCTTCTGCATCTCTATCACCAATAGGATGCAATTCCTCAATTATAAAATCAGCCATACAACTACCACCTTTATCATCTATGTTATTATGGCAAATATCTGTATTTTCATTATACACACTTAAAACTTTTATTAAATCTTTAATTTTCATAATCTTTATTATTTTAAATTATTATAGTATTCTCTCGATATAATTAATCTCTTCTTGTTTCATATCTATTTGTATATTATTTATCCACGTTCACGTAAACTGAACAGTCTATTTTTGTGAACACT
>Ga0210003_1004232_pt1 | contig 11424 bp, 16 predicted proteins | sample LantaG_FD_182804 | JGI IMG/M metagenome (GOLD analysis project Ga0210003, IMG submission 182804) | Deep subsurface microbial communities from Baltic Sea to uncover new lineages of life (NeLLi) - Landsort_02402 metaG (SPAdes) (version 2) | ecosystem: Environmental > Aquatic > Marine > Oceanic >...
TTAACTCTGACAAGTAAGAAAGTCTATCAATATGATTTTGATGAAGAGGTCAATCCTACTGAAGTAACAACATTTTTACCTATTGATACACTAGCTGAATACTCAACTTGGGCCTATGAACCAAAGCTTTTAACAATTCAATTAAATCCAAAATCAAGTTCACCAACGGCTGGATATCCGAGTATTAGAGGAGTATGGTTGAGGTCCACAGAATGAACTGGTTCAAACAATGGGTATATCGTAGAAGACATCAACAGAATATTATTATTCCTAGTCCAGAAGATAAAAGAGATTTCAAATACAAAAGAACCGGAACTTCTAATATTTCTCTAATTGATTTACGGGATGACTTCAATGTGAAAAAGAATCAATACAGTATAAATTGTTGTTTCGCATTCGCAGGAAACGCATTAATACAAGCTATGATGTTTACTGCCACAGGTTTTAGATACGAAGTTAGCGCTTCTTATAATTATTATTGGACACGAATTTATGAACAGACCTATCCTGCTAATGTGGGTGCATATATACGAAGCTATTTCAAAGCACTTTATAAGTATGGTTTTGTCCTTGAAGAAAATATGCCTTTCAAAAATAATGCGACTTATGAACCCACTAACGTTGCTGATACTCTTGGTAACATGAATAAAGAGCTATTCCTTAAAGCATATACTGATTATCGTTTAGTATCAAAAGGTTTAGTACTCGACTGTTTAAACAAAGGACAACCTTTAATATTCGGTATTGATATTAACTCTGACTGGTACAAAGTTGGACGAGACGGAATTATCTCAAGTACTGCTGGTGGCAGAGGAGGCCACGCTGTAACTCTTGAAGGACGAACATTTATCGATGGAGAGCTATATGCTATCGTTGGTAATTCGTGGGGACCAAGCTGGGGCGACAACGGTTACTGCTACATCCCTTGGAAACATTTCACAGACAAATCATTTGATACTTATACGGTGAACTATAAATGAGAAAGCTTGACACAATACTTATGTTTGTCGTAGGCACTGCAATAGCGGTATGGTTGATAATTCATGGTTAGAATAAGTAGTGAGAAAGCACAACCACTTTGTCCTTACTGTTATAGCGGAATCATCGTAAAAGATAAAAATACAGGCGATTTATTTTTGTAATGCCTGTTTCAAAGAAGTTACAGTCACAACATTCAGGAGGTAAAAATGGCAAAAACACAAATTAGTGAACCAATGAGTTTAGAACTCTTCAACTTATGGACTTATATTAAAGGTAGGAAAAGAAGTCTTGTAACAGCAATCGCAGTAGCTTTAGCTTTAATAATACAAGACAGTGAATTAATCGCTTTAATTGCAGGATTAGTTGCAGAAGGTTTATTCGCGCTCGGAGACTTCTATTTAACGAAAGTTCAAATCAAAGCATAATTTTTTTTTCTTTTTATGCCATAGTAATAACGATTGCAGAGGTAACGATGATACAAACTTTAGATGATTTAACTGAAGATAATTATCACAAAGGTGTGCATGATAGGATAGTCAAACATGTCGTCAATAGATTAGAGTGTTCTGGATTGTATGATATTATTAAACACAATAGCCTATACTATAATGAATATCGTAATGAACATGGTGAGGCTGATATATTAGCCAAAGCTGGAGGACGGTATTTTGCTTTCGAAGTCAAGAGTACTTTCAAAAAACAACAGAAAGCTTACAAGCAACTTGAAAGAGACGAACGTTTCGTTAAAGACTATTTTGAAAGAGATTGTAAAGTGTATAAATTTCACGTCTATAGCAAAGGTAAAGGTGAACATATAACTATGCATAGGGTTGATTAACTTGGCTATCGATGAAAAAACACTTGATGAACTTGTCTACCAAGAGATGTCATACTATAAACAATGTCCTTCTTACGATTATTTAAATTTTCTAGGCCACAAATACGCATATCCTGTTACAGGTGAAAAATATCATGACATGATTCATGACCATTATAATATGCTTTCTAAAAAGGACTGGATAAAAGATAAACCTCAACCTATACATCAACAGATTGCCTTTCGTGATTTTACTTATTCTATTATCACCTGGTTCTATAAGGTAAATGATATTTATACGTCAATCGACCCTGATGCCAATTGAATAAGGTAGATAAATATATAAATATCTAAATATCATATATATTATAGAAAAAAAATATTTTTCTAAGGATGTGTAAAGGTGATGATATATAAATGCTCAAATAATTGAGGAAGTGATGAATCATTTTGGTAGAACTGGTTCAAATAAGCGTCCGAGACTACGAAAATTTCATGCAGAGATACTTCTAGCAAAATTCTTAAATCAAGAGAGAGTTATCAACAAAAACGAATTTAGTAGGCCTATTGAATATATAAATAGAATAGTAAAATATTCGAAAGGTTATCTTGAGTTCATCGATGAAGAAGCTTGTGAGATTAAACTTACTGATGCGTTCTTCGACAGATTAACAGCTTGGCACAGTCAATATTCAGACATTGAAGAACTAGACCAATCAGATGAAAATCTTCTTGAACAAGGAATTATAGCTACAGATGATGGTATCTCTTTTGATGGTAAACTAACTTATTCTAGATTCTATAAGGTTATTTCAGATGAGGGAGAAGGTATGAATGACCCTGAAACTTGGAATTTCAATGATAAAGACATCTCCATGCACTCAAAGATTAATTTTGGGGACAAAAATAGTCCCGTCTTTGGGTCACAACTATTTCTACTTAAATTCTATGTCTTAAGAAAAATAGATGAAGTTGCTTTTGTAACATCTCGATTCGTTCATTGTCCTGCTTGTGGAGCTAATTATGTTGTTCCTGCTGCTAAGATAGATTTCATGCAAACTTATAAATGTGAAAAAGTTCTTGGTGATAAACAATGCAAGACTACTTTAAAGAAATTCCCGGCTAGAAAAATGATACCGACTTATATCTATGAGATAGGTGTCGAAGTTCAAGGGAAAGATAACACAGAATTTAAAGAGTATTTCTTAGAGTCATTTACGGAATTGACTCCTGGCTACTATACTGGCATGTGTTTCGGCAGAACAGAAGCTAAAACAAATTCATTCTATTTTAGTTGTCTTACAGCAAGAGAAGAAAAATCAAGACATAAATTCGATTTACTTACGAACCCTGATAATTCACATAGATTCTTTGATTTAATAGATAGTGTTGTAAATCACATTAAGAAAGTGGGATTCATTATAGACGATAAGAAAGCTAGATTACCAGTGTTGATAGAAACTCTAAAAAAGGCCACACTATCTCTTAATAAAGAAATCAATATGGACCATAGTCTTTATTTCGGTGCACCTGGTATTGGAAAGACTTATGCACTAACTATGCTACACCATATGTTTTATTCTAACGCTGGATTTATTTCGGGACCAAGATTCTCATTACCTGGACTCACTGGCGGCCAGAAAGAGATTTACTATCAAGACATGGCTAAGAAAAAGAACGTACCTGGCTTATTTTCTAATCAAGCTTTTATGTTCGATGAGATTAACAATGCACAATTCTTAACTGACGATAAAGCTACTAATTTATTCAAATCAGTTGCTTTATCTTCATCAGGTACTTCTTCTACTGTAGGCGGTAAAGAATTTCCACGAACTGCATTAATTGCGGGAACTGCGAACTATGATATTAATTATCTAAGACATTATGAAAACAAAATCAAGAAGATTTATTCGGGCGAATTAAAAAATGAACCTACACAAGAACAAGGATTATTTTTAGCTTCACAGGAAGTTAGAGGTGTTGAACTTCCAGCAGGCTTTGATTTTTATGCTAATCTAAAAGATTATGGTATTGATACTCCGAAAGGTTTGAAGACGGCAGTACTCAAAGTAAGAGACGAAGGTAAGAATTATTTAACAGACTTCCCTAAACCATTGATGGAACGTTTCTATTATAGTGTATTAGTGCATCCTAAATATGACAAAGCTTTTTTGAAACAAAATCGTATAGATGTCTCTGGTCATTTAAGAAGCAGACATTCTCTATACGGACAGAGAGAAATGATGAGTCAATTGTTTATACCAGGATTAGAGAATATTATTTATGCAGATTGCCAGGAAACAATTAGTGCTTTTAAAAATCCAGAAGTTGAAAAGAAATGGAGCAAACAAGTTGAAGAATATCTAAAACTATTATCAAGTAAATATGTAGAATTCTTTTCTATGTTCCATAGAATTAGTCAGGTGCATGTTTTCACTTTATACACTCTATCTATATTAAATAATGAAACTGAATTATCAGTAGCAACTAAAAGAGTCTTTGAACGCATTATCTCTTTATTACATACACCAATTGAAATGGAGGATTTTCACGCTCCAGATTTCGATAAATTTCATTACTATGGAGAAACTAAGACTACTATATTAGAGATAATAAGAAGATATTCTCACAGACCTATTACTGAGTTCGTTGATTTAGACAGACCTAATATTCGGAGAAATTTGGCTGAATTAGAGAATGCTCATAAAATCAAGAAGATAGACGAATTCACTTATGAAATTGACACAACTCAAAGATTTGAGGAAATTAAAAACTAACACTCCAAGAGACTCACCTCTCTCACATCACAGTGTTTGCCGAGCTGTCGGAGAAATCGGCTTTATATTCATTGTGGAGGAAAATAATATGAAAATTGGAAGATACGTAATAAACAAAACAGACAGTGTCGTTGTTATCGAAAGATTAAAAGGCTTTCGTGGCAAAATGCTTGAGAACATGAATCGACTTGCATCTGAAATGCAACAGTATGCTGCAATAACACGAAAGGTTGAGAAAGAACAAACATACAATAAAACTAAAATTGTTGAATTGGAAAATGTATGTGCTGAACAAGAAAGAAAAATCAGAAAGCTTGAAGAAACTGCTGCAACAATAGTGAAAGTGCTAGACACATTAACGAAGAAAAAATAAAATGGAAATCGCTAAATTTATGACCGAATATAAGAAACATAGCCCAGAAGAGTTTTTCAATTGGCTATCTAAGGGACGCACTATGGAAGTTCGTTTCCTCTCTGATTTTCAAGGGAATAAATTTAACAACTGGCTACTAATAAATACACTATCTGAAGTAATAGGTGTCGAGAAACGATATAATAGTTTATTCATCAATTCATATAAAGAGCTACGTGCTATCTTACTCTTTAAACTTCCTCTGTTGGGAAAAGAATATCCTTTAACCAGACTATATAACATTTTTATTGGTGTCAATCCAAAACGGAAAGTCAATCTAAAAAATAATAAAGGTCTTATATACAAAGGCTATTATGGTGGAATAGCAGGTACTTCTCATATCCAAACAATATTATGTGATATAGAACATATCGGAGAAAGAGAAGGTAATGCTACTGAAGCTATGCTAGAGGAATGTATTCAGGGTGCAGAGTATCTTGTGAAGTTACTGGAGCTGGAAGATTATTATATCAATATCTCTGGTAATGGTGTTCATTTATGGATAGCAATGAATCCAGCAATAGAATTGCCTTTACCTGAGTTTAGAGAAGTAACTATCAAAGGTAAGGATACAGTTAAATACAACCTCAAAGAAGAACCGATAAATTCCCATATAAAAACGTATAACTCTTTTATTGAGAAGTTAAATAAGAACTTACAATCGTTTAATCCTGCATTAAAAGTAGATGAAGGCGCTAAGGATATAGCAAGAATAGCGAGGCCAGTAGGGAGCTGGAATGTCAAGACTGGAAAAGTAGCGAGAGCGGTAGGCACGGTAAGTAAAAGTAATAAAATAAATAAGGTTATTAACTTAAAATTTATGGCTGCCAAGCCCTTAATTTCTAAGGAGTCTCAGGAATATAAAGCCATTAAAGTCCAGTCTAAGAATCACAGATATAATGCTCTAAATATCTCGGAAAGTCCGCTGGCTAAACTTATGGTATCCTGTTTACTACCATCCACTTTATCACGGAATCATTTTTTAGAACAAAGTTTCGCCAGATTATTAAGAGACAACGATATCTCAGTTGATGAAGTCACAGAATTAGTTGCTAAGATGGATGCTGCTCAACAGAAGACTGTACAAGTCGACCCAGACTATTTAGATGATAGCGAACCTTTCAATCCTGAAACAGTCAATAGTTATTGTTATAAGTGTAAAGTTCCATTTGTCTATCCTATTATAGAAGAAGTGCCTGATATTAAAGAAGGCTTTATTTCAGATGGTCATTACACAAGTCTTAACAGCTATGGAGACGTGACACTTAAATCAATGAGTATCAAGGATTTAAATCTCAAAGTTCCTAATTCTTACTTCGAGCTAAAAAGCATAATACGGAATTTAATCGACAAGTATGATAGAGCATCAGTATTTTTCACAATCAAATTATTATTAAAGGATGACTGGGAATTTTTAGATAACACTAAACTTATCCAAAAGCTAATGAACAAAACAAGGAGGCAGAAAGAATGACTAAACACGAAATTTACAAGGGTGGAGAATTTTATATTGGTGACGAATATGTTGGTAAAGTGACTGAATTTAATATGGCTTCTAAACCAATAGACACAATATTTTCAGAACAACACAGAGGTTATATCGACATTGTTGGTATAACTAATATGAATTATACATTCACTGTTAAATTACGTTTCACAATCAAAGATAGAGTTCGAAAATTCTTTGGTTTGAAAACAAAGTTAGACAGATTACTAGACTGGAGGCAGAAAGAATGAACGTTGAAGAATTATTTAAAAAACTATTTAAGGACCACTACCATCTATATTTTAAATCTACAGATAAGATGGTTCACATGAATGTCGAAATAGGCAAAGAGGAATTACAAGACAATATTGATTTATTAGCAAAAGAGTTGCACATGGAAGTTGAACTTCACGCTGATAAATCAAAGCATGTTATCAAACACGAAAGAATTGAAATTGAAGAAGATTTAGTTGAACACTTAATGACTGAATCAGAACGAGGTAAAGAAAATGGACGAAGTTGAAAAATATGAAAACGAAAGAATTGCATTAATCGCAGAGATTAACAAAGACTATGACGCAAAGATAGCACACTTCAAAAAGAAGAAAGTAACTAAAGAAGTAACTGGGGATAATGACATCGCAATTGACACTATTGAAACAGGGGAAGCTGAAGCTGAACCAGAGGTAGAAAAATGAAACAAGTAATATATGTATTGATAGCTTTAATAGCTGTCGGAATGGCATCAGCTGTAACGGTTGATTGTGGACAAGACAAATGGTATGACTGGGATGCAGGAGACTGTGTTGCAAATGAACTACAACCGACATTTGATGAAGTGACTGGTATGATAGACGATATTGACGTTACTATTGCTAACAACAACGAAGCCTGGTTAGCAGGAGACGGAAGAGGCACAAGTTTCACACGAGTTGCAGAATATCTCTACAATGATTTTGTAGATTTCTTGAAAACTATCTTTGTTACTCGAGCTGAATTCGAAAGCCTTGAAGACAAATATTATGATTTAATGGCAGAGGGTAATTTTAATCAAGCAGTTCTATTAGAAATGGCAGATAAAAATACTGATGTTGTTGAACATAACGGATATAGATGTGTTCTTGATGAGAATAGTCTTGTTTGTTTAGGATAGAAATATCCTTTTTTCTTTTTCTTTTTTGATTAAAAATAGATAAATATATAAATATCTAAATATCATATATATTATGGTAAATAAAATTCCAGTTTACACACAAATTAACGAAGATGTTAAAGAAAGAGCTACAATGTATGTAACTAAATGTAAACTGATGAAAAAAGATATACGAACTCTGAGTCAACTTACTGAAGAGGCCATTGATTCGTATATGATTAACAATCCATTATAACACTCGCAAGAATAGGCCATAGGCCAGGAGGACCGCGAAAATGACTGAAGAAACAAACGTCTTTGACGAAGCAGAAGTTAGTGAAGAAATGCCAACAGAAGAATTGGATATCGAAATGGACCCAGCAGATAATGCTGATAATACACCATTCGCTCCAACTATTTCTAGTGAGAGCCCAGCAGCTCGTAAAGAAAGACTTGGTGAAAAGAAAGAAATGGATGGTAAAACACTTACCATTAAAGAAGTGTTTCACACAAGACCAAAAACACGAGCACCAGACGGGTCAACTATACCGCCTAAGAAAACACAAGATGATACTAAAGCGTATTATCCTGGTAAATTAGGGATTAGATTTGAAGAAGATAATCTCGTAGAGTATTATCCAAACTTCAAATACTATTTAAACGAACAAGGACAAGTTAGTACTTTCGCCAAAATCTGGAGAGAAGGAACTAATTCAGTTTCTGAAATCTTTAAATTAGTAGTTGCAAAACTCGGTAAACCAGTTGATGAAGTTTCTGACCAAGAAGTGTATGAATATCTTGTTGGAAAGAAAGTCGTAGTGAAAACTGCAAAAGGGACTTACATGGGTAAGCCTTGGTTTAGAAACGATATTGTTTCTATCAAGTAACTTTTGATTAACCCACGGGTAAAGCAGGATACAAGTAAAGCGAAGGTAGCACCGGAGCACTCAAGTGGGCCTGCATTTTTGGGACGGTAGCACAATGGCACTGCGCTCCCCTTGCACGGGAGAGACTACGGGTTCGAATCCCGTCCGCTCCATTTTAAAATGAGGTATAGAAATGAAAATAAAACTACATAATTGTTGGAAATGCAATGACTCTTTTGCACTGATTGATTTAGCATATGAGAAATACGGAGTGATGACTAATCTAAAACACGAAATTTGGATTTATTTCTTTAATTTTGGCATAATCTTTGCGTGGGGAAAACAATGACTAGATATAGCGCATCACTAATAAAAGTATATAAAAGTTGTCCGTTTAGATTTTACTGTAAAATCACTGACCAAGAAAAAGACAAAGACACAGACCAATCTTATGGTCTTGCGGGTAATGTTGTGCATCATGCGCTAGAATATTATTTTGAGAATTTGACAGACATACCATTGGATTCTGCATTAGTTGAACTAAAGAATCATTTCGAGGAAGAATGGGAATCATGCGAATTAACTAATCCAGTCTTAAAAAAAGACCTTTATTGGTTGTGTGTTATTAATGGTATTAAATTAGATGTGCATCCTACTCACATGGAGTATGAATTTCGCATTATTGAAGATGGTATCGATTTTATAGGTTATGCAGACGTCATGAATACTGAGGAGCATTGGATAGGCGATTGGAAAACTTCTACTTATAAAAAGAACAAACTTGACGGTTACAAAGAACAACTCAAATTCTATGCTTGGGCTTATTGGAAAGAATTCGGAGTTGTACCGATGACTTGGGTCTATTTTAATAAAGTGAATAAGATTTTCAAATATCAATTTCCTCTTGAAACCATTAAAAATGTTGAAGTAGAACTCAAGCAAATCGCAAAAATGGAAAAGAAACGTATGGTTGATTTAGACTTTGAAAGAAAACCTGGCAGGACAAATTGCTATTTCTGTCCTTGGAAAGGCGTGTGTTCAACTGATTTATTACGTGGAGCAGAAGCGGAGAAATACGAAGTTAAGTTTCATCTCAAGAAAAACAAATTATTAGTTGAGGGTTCAATTCCTGATATCATACATCGTAAGATTGAAAAAAGCGTTAACTTCGAACTTAAGAATGCATTCTTTATAAAGAAAGCAATGGCAGCTAAAGGTGTCAAATACGATGCTATTAAAAGACTTTATCAACGAAGAGCTTACGGCGCTGAAACTTATATTGGCTATATGAGTACGGTCTATACTGCATTAAAAGAGTATGCACACGGTAAGGGTATGAAAATAAGAGTCTCTATCAGTGATTATCGTGACCAAGAAGTGCTAAACTCTAAAATCACAACATTAAAAAAACTTGACACTCCTTTTACGCTTTATGACTTCCAAGTCAAAGCTGTCGAAGAATTAATAAAAAGTCGATGGGGAATAGTTGAAATTGGAACGGGCGGTGGCAAGACTGTTATCGCTGCAGAAGCAATTAGACAACTTTCCTTAAAAACATTATTTATTATCGATAACAAGGACCTTCTCATGCAAACTAAAAAAGAATATGAGACAATGTTGGGAATAGAGTGTGGAGTTGTTGGCATGGGTTATCGTGAATGGGAATTTCCGGTGGTCCTTGCCACAATCCAAACTTTATCTAAATATGCTAAAGAATTCGCATTAGAACTAGCTAAGTTCCCAGTCGTTATTTATGACGAAACACATATTATTGCAAGTAAATCTTTTGAGACTGTATCAAAGGTCTTAATCAATTCAAAATATCGTTTTGGCTTTAGTGCCACAGCAAAGAGGGATGATGGAAATGATAATGTCATATATGCGCATACAGGGTCTGTGGTATATCGCAGAAGAGCTCAAGAGCTTATCAAGGATAATGTACTTGTCGAGCCAGAAGCGACATTCTTCAACTATGGCAGCAAAATTGTCGTATCAGATAATTGGCAGAATGAATATGCCGACGGCATCGTAGACAATGACTTGAGAAACAATACTATCAAGAAGATAGCAGAAGAATATCTAGCTGCTGGTAAGCAAGTTATGATTTTGACTAAGATGATTCGACATGGTGAATGGTTCAAGAATTGCATTAAAGGAGCTGACCTCATTTATGGGAAAACAGACGATGATTTACGTGTTGATATATTAGAGGACTTCAAAACTGGAAAGTTGAAATGCTTAATCGGTAACATGAAAATATTCAACAAAGGAATTAATATCAAGAACTTAGATGTGCTAATAAATGCGGCAGGGAATGCAGGAGACGTTGTAACTGTTCAGACAATCGGCCGTATACTTCGGAAGAACCCAGGCAAAACGAAAGCCTACTATGTCGACTTTATGGATGCAGGAGAATACTTACACAAGCATAGTATGTCTAGAATTGCTGCGTTAAAAGCAGAAGATTACAATGTCGTAGCTAAAGATATTAGCTCTATCACTGCGTAGAAATATTTATAAATATCAATTGGTAAATTATATTATAATATTTAAATAAAATAAGTCCTAAGATATCAGGAATTAATCCTGGATGATTTCCCTATATAATATATATAGTTATATATTAAATTATCCAAGTATCTTAGGATTTAAACGGAGACTATCCAAAATGGAAATTAAAATGCTAGAATGTCAACACTGTAAGAAAGTTCAAATAGCAGATAGTTACGAAGAACTTCGACATCCAGATAGTTCTAGAGTTCATTGGATGCCAAGTATAAATCCTACTTCAGAAGTTGGGTTTGATTTACCTTATATTGCATATAAATGTCCAGAGTGTGGCCATTGTAACTATTCAGATAATGTATCTGGTTTCTTAAAATACACACATGTCGAAGTTAATAATACTAAAATAAAGGAGATAATCGAAAATGGACTATGAAAAAAACAAAAT
>Ga0210003_1004233_pt1 | contig 11423 bp, 21 predicted proteins | sample LantaG_FD_182804 | JGI IMG/M metagenome (GOLD analysis project Ga0210003, IMG submission 182804) | Deep subsurface microbial communities from Baltic Sea to uncover new lineages of life (NeLLi) - Landsort_02402 metaG (SPAdes) (version 2) | ecosystem: Environmental > Aquatic > Marine > Oceanic >...
TGGAGCTGACAGTCCGTTCACCCGCACGCAAGCGGTGCTGGACATGATGAAGGGCTGGGAAATCATGAAGGCCGTGACCCTTGGGACGGAATACCTCCGCGAAAACAGCGAAGCCTTCCTACCAATCGAACCCCGCGAGGACTACACGGCGTATTTAGCGCGTGTAAACCGCGCCGTATTTTCACCCTTTACCCAGCGCCTGATGACGCTGATGCCGTGGCCTACATCGCTGCGGTTGAAGCCGCCGATGGTCAGGCGCTGCGGTTGAAGCCGCCGATGGTCAGGCGCTAGAGACTGCCACACGCATGGCAATCAACAGCTTCGTCAAGGGCTGCAAAAACGATGGGATTTGGCCTGCGATTAAGGCGAGCTGCATCTTGGCCGGTGCTAGGACATTGACTGGTGCGTTGGTTCCTTTAGTCGGCACGGCACCTACCAATTTCAACTTTGTCTCTGGTGATTACAACAGGGAGACGGGGCTTGGTGATGCGAGCAACGCAACAAAATACTTAAACAGCAATAGAGCTGGCAATGCCGATCCGCAAAACAGCAGACACGTGGCGGCTTACGCAAGTAGTGCAATATCTAACAACGGCGCAGTTTTGAATGCTGGAGGGATTGGAACTGGTGCAACGTCAATTGAATGGTTTTCAGGCACTTGGGGCGCAAGAAATTCTAGCTCTGGAGCTAATGGTATTGCTGGTGTATAATTGATCTGTCGCAGCTCTGTCCTAGGACGCTAGGGGTTCCATCTGTACTTGCACTCCCTGCAGGGGCCGCATCCGCCAAGACCTTCGGTGTTTCATACAGCGAGGGTTTTCTGCTGTAAAGTAAACCAATGGATAAACACACAAAAGAAAATTGGGCAAAAGTAAAAGCGGCCTTGGAGACCGCCAATAAAACAGACACTTACTTTTATAAACGTGCTGTTGTTATTTGTAACGGGGGGAAAGATCCGTTGTTGGAATCGCCGTAACAAGAAAAGATCTTAACTCCTCTAAGATTTGCTGTTCATTTTCATGCCACTCTTGTTGGTTTTTAACAGCTTCTTTAAAAGCCTGGTAGATTTCGCTACCAGTTAAACCTTCTTTTTTGTTTGTGCGTTCTACATAAGTAGCAATAGTGTCTTCAAAACATTCAATACAACTTACGTACTGATGCTCTCTAGGATTGAAATTAGTAGTCATTAATCGTGAAGGTTAGGGACGAATGTTTTAGAACAAGAGTCATCTTTGCAGGGTTCTTTTGCCAAAGAAAGTGTTTCTAATTGACGCAAGTTAGCCTGGTCAATGAATTCTTTAACAGCTTTTTGCTGCTCAAACCACATCATTTTACAGTAAGGCCCTGCTTCTTTTAAACAAAACTCTTGCCACAAACCAGTAAACAAACCATTGGTACGTCCAGAGCGTTCGTACATATGGTTCATGAACTCAGTACGTTGGTTTTGTTCATGAATGTTCCATGTAGCCAAGTACTCTTCTTCAGTCATTTGAATCGTTTAGTTCAACTGTGTGTATTGTAGTGAAGATTCCATCGATTTCATCTTCGCGGAAGTCTCTTAACACTTGATGCAGATCCGTTTCAAGTAGATCAGCATAAGCTTCTGGCGTACGTCCTTCAAAAGGATTATAACGGCATTCAAATTCTAAAGAGAATCGAATGGTAACGATAGGTTGAGTCACTGGTAATTAGAAAGACTTTTAGATTATACGGTCAATCAATCAAACGTTCAAGTGAATGGATCTTTGCATTTTGATACTCACCGAGTTTGTCTTGAATGATATTTGCATAGTTGATAGCTGCCTCTACAATTTCTTCAGCATCTAATGAAGCTGAAATATTTGCATTAGCTAGCAGGCCAGCGACTAGGGTCGTGACCTGCCATTCTTGCTTGGAACCAACTAATGCAGGTAGCGGTGTGCCTCCTTGAGTAAAGTTGTTCAGAAGATATGTAAGATGTTCTTCATATTCTCTTGACATTTGGCACACCCTTTTCTTTAGTTTATCATCCTTGAATGAAGTACCAGTAAGCATTACTTGCATTCTTGTGGTAACGCTTGGCATTAATTAGTTTGATGCGCCGCTCTTGTAAGTGTTGCATCTTATTTTGGTTATAAGGAATTTCTTGATCTTTTTCTAATTGCAGCTCAGCTTCGACCACATCAATTTGTAAAATGATATCATCGACTGCATGTAAATGACAAGTTTGTTTTACTTGCGCATCGTTTGTACTTGTCGGTGCATCTAGATTTGCGTAGAAAGATTTCTGTAATGAAGGATGAAAGATAGTCCAGGTAGCTTCAGTCATTTGTAGAGAGGGTTCTTTTGGTTCTGATCTGATAATTTTGCTTGACGGTGACCCCTTGGGGCAATTGCTTACCGTGTTCGTATGCGTCACGGATGGCGTCGACATTCGGTACACATCGATGTTTGACCTTCGTGTCTTGCCGTAGGATTGTATTGCCATCAGATGATTTGCAGATTGTTTTGATAGTGGTTTCTTCTAGAATACTATATTCAGACTGCTCCTGTGGTGACCAATCTTCTATAGATGAACTAATTTCTACCGTTGGTTGCGCGTTTGGAATTACATGATAGATGTATTTGTTTCCAATAAGCTTGTTCCCGGTAGCAAAACCTCGTCTTCTAACTTCTGACAAGATAGATTTGAGTGCAGCAATCTCTGCTTTGTGGTGCTTAAGAGCAGCATCAAGAAGTTTCTTTTCTTCTTGCCCAACCTCAATTAACTTTTCATGCTTAGTAATGTGATAATGGATTCCGTCAAGCTTAGTAGAACGTAGATGAGCACAAGCTTCGAGCTCGGCTAGAGCTAATTCTTTAGACTCTTCAGTAAGCAGGGAAAGGCTGCTGGTAAGAGCTGAGTGGTGCTTGTATAGCTCAAAGGTATTGAGCTTATCAAGCTTGGTGTGGGTGATCTGTGAATTCATTGTTTGAAAGTTGGTGTCGTTTGAAGTGGCATTTTTTACAGAGGGCCACAACCTCTAATGGTTTGTTGTAATCCTCATGGTGATACTCTGCGGCTTGAATGCCGCAGTCTACACAGTCGCAAGTTGAGACTCGGGGTAAGTCTCCATGTTTGACTGCATTACGAACTGCCAAGTGAGCAGCACGTTTTTCAGGATTGTTTTTTTCATACTTGTAATTGTTGTTTTTAATTTTTTCAGGGTTAGCTTTTCGCCAAGCTTTAATTTTAGCCCGATGTTTTTCAGGGTTAGCTTGACTCCAAGCTCTACTAGAAGCCCGATTTTTTTCAGGGTTAGCTTTTTGCCAAGCCTTATTTCTAGTTTTATGACAAGCTTTGCAACGTCCTAGTTTGTGACCAAGTGGTGGCTTGTATCGCTCTGTACTGCCGCACTTACGACACGGCTTGTTGTTTGAGTTAGTCATTGGAACATACTAGTCAGATAATTCATGGCCATTGCGACACCAAAGGCTACTAAACCAGAGGCAACCTCAGCAATGAAACTACCAGCGATGGATGCAAAGAAAGAAAACATGAGTTTGATTACTTGGTTTTGAAAGCGTGGGAGATGTGCCCGAGAGCGGTCAAAGGAAATGGTACAAATTTATTAGCAAGCATATTATCTAGCAGTTGCCAGACATCATGCTGCGTATAGTTAACGTCTTTGTTGTAAAGACGCCACTTATCTAGTGTAGCCATTTGGCCAGACTTTGTGTAGATCACACGAAAGTTTCCATATTCTTGGTGAGCACCTGGTGGTGTATAATGCCAAGCGGTTGCGTTAGTAGCAAGGCCACCCCTAAGTTCCTCAATTAAATTACTACGCTTGACACAGAACTCACGGAACTTTCTCATGTATGCAATATGCTTACAGATTGGTTCGTAGCCTGGGATCTCAGCTTGTAGTTCAGTTAAGTTCTGAGCTTGTTGCTGGAAGGAACCACAGTTACAATGTGGTATTGCTTCTTGCAAAGCATCTTCTTGATTGTCATCAGGCAACTCTTCATCAGTACCAATGGCAACCTCCTTCTGGCCTTTGATACGGCCATCAGGAGAAACAATATAACCAAGGTTGTATTCGTTAAGTACATTGGTAACTTTCTCTTCGCTATCTAGTAGTGAGAACTTATCAGCCCAACGATATTGCGCTTGGGTTTGGAATAGTTTCTCAGCTCCTACCTGAGAATATAACCAACCTTTGTAGAGAATGTAACAATTGTTTTTCCAGATGCTAGGCCCACGATAGTTTGGACCGAGGTAGGAAAAGAAATCTGGGACACGAGATGTAAACTCTTGGAAAGCATTACGTACCAAAGCAGCGTCATATTTTTGGTTCGTGCCATCATGCCGCACGATAATAACGGCATCGTCTTGCTTGTAGATGCCTGCAATTTCAGTGTCATCAAACTGAGGGAAAGCACGTCTGATATTTGATTTGGAATAGATCAGTGCTTGTGCACTGTTCATGTCAAGTAGTTGAGAAGTCATGTAGAATGAAATTAAAATTTGAACAAATGCTCAACTTCAAAGAGTCACCAGAAGAAGAGTTTTGGAAAATAAAAATGAAACGCTACATAGATGAATGCCATTCAAAGAGTGATTTAAAACAAATAGCAGCAATGCTTGTGGACATTGCTGCTACAAGACAGACTGTTATCAAGGGACTAGTAAAAGACACACTTGATAACATGGAGTCTTATCTAACTCACAGTCGTGAGTCAGCACCATAGCTGTCTTTGCTTGCTGCAGGCAATGCTGTGACTACTTGCGCTTCAACCGTACGGGATTGTGGAAGAATTTCAACTCCTTCTTGGATCCCATACGAACCACCAAGCCGATCAGCATCTTGTTTTGCATGTTGGTTGATGTAGTTGTTGTACATCTCTTGGAATTTCCAGGTTGATTCACGATCCTCATCAGGAATAGACAGGTTACCAAGTGAACTTAGTGCTGCATCATTGTCTGAGTAATCAGGGATATCAAAGGATTCAACAGCGCAGATCTCTACGTTGTTGCTTCCTCTCATGTCACTACTTAAAACAGGACAGAAGATTGTGGTAGCAAAGAACTGTTCGTTGTACTGCATAGGCACTTCAGTATCAAGTGCTTTAGACAAACACTTGGACATTTCTTTTTCAAAGAGACGAATCTTTTCAGAGATGTCAGTGCCATTCAATCCTTTCAAGGTAAGAACAATAGGAATCTTGTGAGCCCTTTTGTTTTCTTTTGTCAGGATATAGATGAGGTACTTAGTACGTACACTGTACTTACGTTTGTACATCTCATTCTTGCTAGATGCAAGATCAGCAGCAGCTTTATCTGCTTCAAACAGTTCCTTAACTGCATCGTTTTCAAAGGTGCCAATGGTTTGACGCATACCAAATTGCTGTTCAACCATTAAAGGTGAACGCAATAAGACTTGAACACGTGGAGCTTGGAAGTTTAAGCCAAGTTCTTTTGATGTGTTCGGTGGCATCCCAAAGGTTTGTTCGTAGTCAAAGATGACTGAACCTTTATCAAAATCAGATTCAGCTGCGGTCCAGCCACAGTTGTCTAGATCTGATTTACGAATAAACCAACCACGTTTCTTTGATTTGTTTAAAGGCTGGATGGTAACAAGTGGTTGATAACCACTAACAAATCGTTTGTCATTGAATAAAGCAAAGCTTTCCAATGAACGTTTAGCAAGAGCTGATGACATGTTGAAAGAATAAAGAGGTAAACAAACAAGGGACTTACACCTGGTGGATGCCCCTGCTTTAGTGTGTGTCGTACCAACTATAACCGGTTTTCACGTCGCCTTCGATCTTGCATAAGAAATCGAAACACTCTCCTGCTTTAACGTAAGCATTCAATATGTAAGGCTGTAAGCTATCTTCTAATCCTGGTGGACAAGACATTTGAATTTCGTCATGGATAAAAGCATGTTGAACCCAGTCGGTACCGTAGACATAGCCTGCATCTTCTAAGTCTTCATGGATGTTAATAACAACTTGTTTCATGATGACTGCGCCAGCAGCTTGTAGTAATACATTCAAAGCTTTAAACTCTGAACGACAATACAAAGGACGTTTGTCTAAGCCAATTAAAAATCCTCGTGCAATTAATGTTTGAGCAAGTTGTTGTTTAAGTTTTTGTAATGCAGGGATACCTGTTAAGAAAGAATCAATTGCTTCTCTTCCTAATGCTCTGAGTGATTCTGGATCGTCTTCATTTGAATCCACAATTGTACCTGCCTTGAGAAAGCCAGCACCATAAAGTACAGCATAGAGAAGACGCTTACTAATGTCTCGTGTACTAACTCCAAACATCTTTTGATTATAAGTATGAATGTCTTTAGTATCATCAATAACAATTTCACCGTATTCTCCATTATCCCAAAGCGCAAGGTATCCTGCTAAACATCTTAGTTCCAGTGCTTTTGCATCAGAACCAATCAATACCCAATCATTAGGAGCATGAAACAATTGCCTACACTCTTTTCCATATGGTGAGTAAGCAGCAGGAACTTGTGCCATGTTTGGATTACGATGGCTAGCCCTACCTGTAATACAACCATTTGTAATTAAATCACCATGTATTACATCATCTTCATCTACTAGTTTTAGCCATGCATTATTACCTTCTTTCATTTGGCCTAGCCGTTTTTTTAATAACATGTATCTAGATAAAGGCTCAGCTTCTGGATAAGGAAGCTTTGCTAAGACTTCATCATTTAAGATTGCATTACCTTTATCTGTTGTTTCTGTTGGTCGCCATTCGTATTTAGTTTTTAAACGGTCAGTGATCTGTTGCCTGGAGCCAGGATTAAACTCTTCGCTATGTACCTTGCGAAACGGTACGCCTTTTACATAGCCACGTTTAGTGTTGTTCACCTTGGGGGTAAACCAAGTTTCAGTTTCAATAGGAGGAAATAATTTTTTTAACTTTCCTTCGAGTGTTTCTTTCTCAGACTCCAAGTCATCCACAAAATCAAGACATTTATCAGTATCAAATGGAAAGCCAGATCTAATTTGTCTTTCAATGCAGTGAGCCAGTGTGTGTTCCAATTGGTAAGCGGTGATAGGAATGTTTTGATTTTGTATGTGATTGAAAAGTTTGGTTGTGACTGAAACATCTTGTTTGCAGTAGTCAAGCATCTCTTCTGAGTATTCAGAAAAGTTTTTGAAATCGATCTTCTTGTCACTGAGACGGTGGCCCCAGGCTTTAAGACTAGCTGACCCGCGTAATCTAGGCGGCACTTGCTGGTACTGGTCCGTATCAAGATCGTAGAGCTTTTCTTTGGGCCAGATGAGTCTGGTGCAGAGTAATGTGTCAATGATTTGTTGGGGTTTACGACTGAACGTACCCGGCCATAGTTTTTCTATGACCGGGATATCATAAAAGATAATGTTATGGCCTATTAGAAGATCAGCATCAGCCAAACACTTGAGACCAGCATCAATAGTGCTAGGCCCAAAAGCATAAGTCCTGTCTCCAATGAGATCATAGAAGACAATGCAGTGGATTTTAGAAGCTTCGTCATACAGGCCATCAGTTTCAATATCAAATACGTATGCAGATTTAATAGAAGAATTTAGCTTCGGGCTGAACGGATAAAGATTTGGCGGCAAGGCGTTTATCATTTTTGTTGATCCACTGAAGGATATTATATGCTCCAGTTTGATGTGGTGCACAAAAAGCTTTAGCAATTTGTGAATCAGTTTTAATAGGAATCAATTCAAATTTGTTTTCTTCTACGTTAGTAGCAATGGCATGTGGTATGCCTTTAATTTCAGTAGCGATTAGATACGACATTGCAGCGGTAGTTCTTGTCATTAGATAGTAGCAAAGGGTTGATTAGTTGTCAGGATTGTCATGAGTTGTCCTCCTGTGGGCGCATTGCTTTTCTTAAATCCTCATCGATGATCACGACCAGTTAAATTCCAAGGATCATAATCCGGGAAAGGGTGAACGTACATGTCATAATATCCTGTTGATAGCCATTCCCAGAAATCTTCATCGCAACAGTTATGCATATCAAAACGAGCGTACCAACAGTCTCGAAAGTTAACAATTCCATGGATGAATTGCTCAGTCAATGTGTATGTCATTAGTTGTTCTCCTGTGTTGTTGGACGCATTGCTTTCTTTAAGTGATCTTCTAAGTCGAGGATTGATTCACAACTACCCAGCCAAGGAGCATCAGAATAATTAGATAAGTGTTCGTCTAGCCATTCCATCACCTGCTCCAACTGGTCATCACGACCTTTGTCATAAGCGGTTCGCATGGCTTGAGTATCAAAGACACGCGCTCGTGGGTTTGAGCATCCGATCTGTTGCAGCAATTCGTCAGTCATTGGGTGTTCAGTCATGAGTTGTCCTCTTGTGTTTTAGTTTTCTGTTTGACTAACTTTTGTTTGTAATAAAAGTTAGCCTGACGCCTGGCGCAACGTTTGCAGTTGCCCAGGCTGTTGTTACTACGGGGAGCATATCTATCAATGCCCCCGCATTTGTTACAAGGTTTAACGTTTCTTGTTGGAATTGTATCCAACAAAGCCTCCTTCTTTCTTGCGTTGAGTGATTGATTTACTTGCATCAGATCCCGCTGGTTGTGTGCCATGAACTAAAAGTGCAAACGGTTTAGTACCAAAACAGTGGCTGTCGTCGTGGTCGATAGATAGATCCCAACTGCGAGCTTCCATTTCTGAGTAGACGACATAGCTTATACGTTTAAATTGATGTGCATGTGAGCTAAGCATAGGGTCAAGATTGCCACCCATGGATGCAGTGAGATAAAAGTTTTCTGGAATCTCATCGATGTTGTTAAGCCATAGTTGCAATTGTTTTGTGTAGCCATAGTACTTACGAGTAGGATCCATGCGAGCTACACGTAGCCATGCAAGGAAATACAATTCAGACCAGTAGTCACCTGACTCATGGATGCGAACCAGATCAATCTTGTGGTTGCGATCCTTTGCATTGATTGATGCAGTGATCAGCTCTTGTACAGCAGCAATCTTATGGATGGGATCTTCTACTGGGATCATTGTTTCTTTAAGCAAGTCCCAGTTATGCCACCTGGCTGCTCTGCATTGAGGGCTTCGTGCTTCACTACTAGCAGCGAAACAACGGTATGGTGCAGCATCAGTGTTGTTGGTCTGAGGTAAGTCTTGGATCTTGCCTGTGACTCGGTCACTGAATGTTTTGCAAACACCAGCATTAGGGCAGGTATACCCAGCTGGTAGTGAAAAGATGAGGCGTTTGCCTAGCTTGGCGTTGCCTGTTGAGAACTTGAGTAGTGTCATGATGTTTAGTGTGATGTGAGATGCATGGGGCTTACGTCAAGACTGCCCATGTAATTAAAGATGTACTATAATAAAGGGACGTTCACCTCTGTCAAGAGGCGCATAACAACAGGCGTGGAACGGCACCTGTTTTATCGGAGAACTCCAATGTCATTGACCTATCGTGGTGTAGCTTACGACTCCCAGTCTGCTTTGTTGACTCATTTGTTAGACAAGTTTAAGAAAGAACAACGTCTTGAAAAAGAGCTTAAGAAAGACAGAGAAAGGATTGCTGCTGGCCCATCGATCTAATAGGACTAGATGTGGAAGCCACGATCACCGAGCTGACCACCCAGCAGGCCGCTGATCTGCTGAACGTGTCGCGGCCCTTCCTGATCGAACGGCTGGAGCAAGGGGAGATCCCCTTCCGCAAGGTCGGCACCCACCGGCGCATCCGCTTGACTGACCTGATGGCCTACAAGCACGCCATCGATCAGCAGCGAGCCGCGGTCCTCGATGAGCTGGCAGCCCAGGCCCAGGAGCTAGACATGGGCTACTGAGGTGATAGGTAGGCGCGTGAGCCACTGAATCTTTCATTAAACCCAAGGCCAACTTAACTCGATGTCATCTGACCAATCGTTATTATTAATTGGTCGTTCAGATACATACTTGTTGAAGAGTTCCTTTAGCTCAGTTAAGGAGAGATCAACCTCCTTAGCTTTGACTGCGACATTTGTTTGACCGCGATAGATTGCATCAAGTGCATTTTGAATAGAGATTGCATTCATCTGCATGGTCAGTCATATACTCTGGGATAAAGAAGCCACAAGCTTCGTTCTCATTATGTTCGCATGTCTTGCATGCAATAAGTTTACCTGTTGGTGTAGGTTTATCTATTACATCTTCTAGTGGCATTTCAATAGTAGTTAACCTATGGCCGCAGTCAAGGCAATGTTTTCTACGTCGCCTGTATCCTTTAGCTGTTAGTTTGCTTTCTAATACTGTAAAAGTGCGTTCGTTACATTTAGGACATTTTTCCTTATAGCTTTCACGAGCAGCTTCTATTCTGCTTGATTCAGTCTTTACAGTAAAAGGTTGCTTGTGAGATCTGCCTGCACACTTGGCAGAACAATATGCTTTAGTACGACCGCGCCTTAGGTTGGCGCGGTGTTGACAAGCTTGACGATTAAATTCTTTCCCACATTTAGTACAAGAAAGAATTAGTGTGCCACGTGATTGTTTTAATTCCATAGTGCAGATGAAATGATAGGGAATTGTTCAGTGAAGATTTGTTTGCAGTTGTCTGCAATCTCTTTGTGCTCTTGTTGTGTGCCATTGGCACTACGCAGATCAATGTAATGTGCCCATGATCTTAGTGTACCGTTCATGTAAAGCCTGGTTGGTACAGCGGATGGCAACAAGAATCGTGCTGATTCTTTTGCTACTCCTTTACTAATTAACTCTTGGTAGAGATGCTCAGCTTCTTCAAAGTGAATACCAATACGACGTTTGATATCAGTCACTTGGCTTTTACCAAGCTTGGATTCAAGATCATCAACAGAGTTTTGTCTGTTCTTTACATCTTGTGAGCGTAGTTGAGGACAGTGGATGCGACCAATTGCATTGGTATTTGCATAGCGTTGTGAGAATTCTTGGAAGGTAAATGAACGGTGCCGTAAGATTTGCGGACTGATCCCACGTGTTGTATTGATTTCAACACAAAGGTTACCCATTTCAAAAATACTCCAGTGCTTATGCTTAATGCAGTATTTAAGTAGCTTGGCTACATCAGGATTGTTTTGATTTTCAGGGTTTGAGACACGGGCCATCATGCCTATCATTTGTTCTGCATTTGGAGTAGCCCAAATTAGTTTGACTTGATCTGTCATTAGTTAAGAATAGATTAAGATTGGTAGGAGTGGCGGGATTCGAACCCGCACTTGTGGAGGCTTAAACTCCATGCCTCTGCCGTTGGGCTACACTCCCGTGTTTGTCTAGGGCTTACACTTTCGGTGTCTCCTGGAGGCGGCGTTACCTACCGGATGCCTAGGTCCATAGTCTAGAAGGGCATGTTGTCTCCTGCAGGAAGATCAGGTAAACCTTCGGTGTTACTACCCCATGGTTCAGCTACAGCTGGAGCTGGTGCAGACCATAGGCTTTTAGCTTCACTGTCAT
>Ga0210003_1004234_pt1 | contig 11422 bp, 19 predicted proteins | sample LantaG_FD_182804 | JGI IMG/M metagenome (GOLD analysis project Ga0210003, IMG submission 182804) | Deep subsurface microbial communities from Baltic Sea to uncover new lineages of life (NeLLi) - Landsort_02402 metaG (SPAdes) (version 2) | ecosystem: Environmental > Aquatic > Marine > Oceanic >...
TACTGGTGTAGAAATCGGTCCGGGAGCTACTGTATGTGGTGAAGTTGAAATTGGAGACTATACTTGGATTTGTGCCGGAGCAACAATTAAAGACAAAGTGAAAATAGGTAAAAATGTAATAGTTGGTGCAGGTGCCGTTGTTATCAATGACATTCCAGATGACTTAACTGTAGTTGGTATACCGGCAAGACCTTTAAAAAGAACAATACATTATGATGGAGAGCAATAAAATATATTATAGAATTTGTGAAAGAAAAAATGAAAAGCTTTGCACATTATTTCATAGTATATACAAGAATGGTAGAACGATGCCGCTCAATAAGTGGTTAGAATCAGAAACAAAACAAGTATGTGATGGTAGTAGAAAAACATCAAAAGAATATATTGCAGGTTTTCATGTACTCGAATCACTTGAAGAATGTAGGGAATTTTCTAAAAAGTTCTATGCTCCAAGAGATTTAGTAATAGTTAAATGTTTAGCTGAAACACTATGGCCAAAAACTCACAGCAGAGCAAATGTAATGTTAGCTAAGAAGATTAAGTTATTAGAAGTAGTAGAAAAAATAAATATAAATGAGAGAGTACACTAGAGCATGTGTAAAAATTATCAATAATAAAATGAACAGAAATTTAGAGAAAATATATGCAGCCGGCGCAGATGTTGGTAAGCTAGAAGAAGAATATGTTTTAGATGCTTTACGTAATGGTTGGTATAAAGACAGATATAAATATGTAGAACAATTCGAATCTGCATTTGCCACTTACCATAACAGAAAGTATGCTTTGATGACACCTAATTGTACTTCAGCTATTCAGATGTTATTGAAAGCTTTAGATGTAGACGAAGATGATGAAGTAATAGTACCTGAATGTACTTGGATAGCATCAGCTGTTGGTATTGATCATTTAAGAGCAAATACTATATTTTGTGATATAGATAAAGATAATTGGTGTATCGATCCGATTAGACTAGAAGAAAAAATTAACTCTTGGACAAAAGCTATAATAGTAGTTGATTTATATGGCAATATGCCTAACTGGGACGTATTAGAACACATTTCAAAAAAATATAATATACCTATAATAGAAGATGCGGCAGAAGCATTAGGTTCTACGTACAATGGTAGAAAAGCTGGTGAGTTTGGAATAGCATCAGTATTTAGTTTTCACAACACAAAAACCATAACTACTGGTGAGGGTGGTATGATGCTTACTGATGATAAAGATTTGTATGAAAAATGTGTTAAGCTAAGAGATCTTGGGCGAGGTCCAGATACTAAGCCATATTTCAACGATGTGATAGGTTATAAATTTATGCCTTTCAATATTCAGGCTGCTTTAGGATTAGCTCAGTTACATAGAATAGATGAACTGCTCAAAATAAAAAAAGATCAGTTTGATTTTTATTCAAGAGAATTATTTAGATACATTACAGATATAGATTATCAGCTCAATAACACAAGAGTAGGTACAACAAACGGTGTCTGGATAACAACTCTAGTTATTGGTGAACAGCATTTTTTAGACGGATTGAACAAGGAAATACTACTTGATGAACTTAATAAAATGGATATTCCAGCAAGACCATTTTTCTATCCACTATCATCATTACCAGCTTATGGTTATAACGATGAAGAGCGAGAGTATTCTATGAAGAATTCGCCAGTTGCTTATGATATATCTGCAAGAGGTATAAGCTTACCAGGTGCTTATAACATGACGGAAGAGCAGCAGTATTATGTTTGTAGAAAATTGAAAGACGTAATAATAGAAGGAATAATAGTACCAAGATAATGATAGAACTTTTCAATATACCAGATAGAATTATAGATACTAGTAAGTTTAATAACTTATTGCATGGCGATATAGTAAAGGAATTCGAGAATAACTTTGCAAAATATGTTGGAGCTAAATATGCATGCAGCTTAAGTAGTGCGACAAATGCTATATTTCTTACACTGTTAAATGAAAATTTGACTGTTGAAATACCAGCAATAATACCACTTGTAGTTCCAAATGCTATACTGACCAGCGGTAATAAACTTCATATAGCAGACAGAAATCATGACTGGGTAGGTGAATCGTATATTTTGTACAACTATGGTGATAAGAATATAATAGATTCTGCTCAAAGAGTTGATAGAGGTCAATACAAAAACGAATGTAATGATTATGACATAATGATATTTAGTTTTTATCCTACAAAACCAGTTAGCGGTATTGATGGTGGTATGGTTGTTTCTAATGACAAGAAATATATAGAAAAGATAAGAACACTTTCAATGAATGGCTATACTAATGAAATCAATAGTTGGGATAGAAAATACATAAAGCCGGGCTATAAAATGTATATGAATTCTGTTCAAGCATATTTTGCAAATGAAAGTTTGAAAGAACTAGACGATAATAAACACAAATTGGGGCTTATAAGAGATAGATATAATAAAGCACTTGGATATACAAACACCAGTGATCACTTATATAGAATTACTGTTAGTGATAATTTAAAAGTATTAGAAGTTTTAAAGAAAAAAGGTATACAGTGTGGAATACATTATAAGTCAATTATAGATTATGACTTATTTTCTGAGTGGAGAAAGAAAGAGAATTATTCGAATTCTGACTATTCGTCTCTTACGACATTGAGTATACCATTTCACTCAAATTTATCTAGTCAAGAAATAGATTATACAATTAAACATTTAGAGGAGCACAGATGGGTTTAAAAGAAATATGCAACAAATATCCTACAGACAAAGGGCAGATGGGATACGTCCCTATATATGAAAATCTTTTTAATGATCTTAAAGATAAACCAATAAAAATATTAGAAATAGGTATCAAAGAAGGTGGCTCTATTAAAATGTGGAGTGATTATTTCGAGCATGGTGAAATATATGGATTTGATTTGGGTTGGCCGAGAGTAGGTAGCAACGATTATTTTAAAAAGATAGAAAATGATTTCCCAAGAGTTAAAACATTTATAGGTGATCAGCGAAAAAGAGATAGTTTGTTAGCTTTTATTAAAGAGTACGGCGGTGAATTTGATATCATAATAGACGACGGTGGTCATTCCATGCCGCAGCAACAAATAAGTTTTGGTTATTTATTTCCTTATGTAAAGACAGGTGGGATATATGTAATAGAAGATTTAGTAACATCAGATTCTAAAAAACCTAATCACGGAGTTTTGCCAGACAAATCTAATACAACTATGAAAATGTTAAATGATTATATGGTTACTAAAAAATTTAATAGTATATATATTTATGAAGAAGAAAAAGAATATGTTAATGAACATGTTTTATCTATAGAAGTTGTGAAGTCAACTGGTTCTAAACTTTGTGCAATTAAAAAGAAGTAGTGCACTATGGAAAGTATTTTTGTATATACTATAACGACAGCAAGAAGAATGCATTTGCTTAAAAAAGTTTTACATTCTGCAAAAAACAATAGAGGAAATTTGAGTGTTAAATTTGTGATATGTAAAAATGGTACGTACTCTGACAAAGAGTTTTTTGATTATGATTTTGAGTTAGAAAATTTAACTAAAGTCACTAGTAGTCCCGGAGGTCATTTATCTAAAGCTCTTAATAGATGTACGGAAGAGTTTGGTTGTGAAGATTATATGTTGTTTATCGAAGACGACTTTCTCATTCATACAGAAAATTGGTTACAAAAGATGGTTGAACAATTTAACGAGATAGAAAATTGTGGCTCTCTTGGAGTAAGGAAACATGGTTATCAAAGGTATAATGACATTCCCGGATTTGACAAACTAAATAGTGATGTGTTTGAAGTTTTTTGGTCTGATGGTATTGTACTTTTCGATGGAGCTGTGTGGATGGATGAAGAATTAGAGTGGGATGAAGATTTGGTTGGCGCTGGTGAGGTTGCAGACTTGTGTAATCAAATATCAGATTTAGGTTTTGAGAACTGGCGAATGGAATTAGACTATAGTCACTATCATATATCTGGTGACAGAACTGGTACAAATAAATGGAAATATGCAGAGATAGATATTGATATGCCAAAAGCCAATAGAATACTAGCAAATAAGTGGAAGAATTCTAAAAATAAAAAGATACAAAAATGGTTAGAATATGACTCAGACTAAAAACATAATATTCATTCCAGCAATTGCTAGAGAAAAAGGGGATAGACATTTAGGGTACAAATACGGAATTGCATCTTGGAAAAAGTGGGCAGAAAAAAATAATGCCGAAGTTTTTGTTATGGACAAGTTGATATATCCAGAAAGAGAAATGCTTATAACTTGGCAAAGATGGTATGTATTTGATATTCTTGAAGCTAATGGTATAGATACTAAACTACCAAAACAGATATTAGTAACAGATGCAGATACTATAATTCACCCTAACTGTCCTAATTTTTTCAACATGACAGACATGAAATACTCTGCAGTTAATCACGGTGGTGATTTTGAATGGGTTGCTAGAAGTATAAAAAACTACTCAAAATATCTATTCAATAGTGATACTCCATTGATGAGAGTTGACGAATATCTAGCAAATGGCTTTGTTGTTATAAATGAAACTCACAGAGAACTGCTAAGTAACATTTTAAAGATGTATCATAATAATGCCGAGAGAATTGTAAAGTCTTATGAAGTGATTCGGACTGGAAAAGATCAAACAGTATTTAATATATTAAGATATAAGTCGGGTGTAAAGTATACTGTTTTACCTAGAGAATATAGTTTGCAAGATTTAAATAGAAAGAATTTACTATATACTGATAGCAGATATTGGTTCGAAGATTCATTAGAAAATCTATATCAATCTGGTTGGATATATCAGTTTAATGCTATACCAGAAAATGAATTTAAAAGATACACAACTTATTGGATGGAAAGAATTTACAAAGAGTTGTATGGTGATGATATTCAATAAATTTGGAAAATATACTTATAATAAAACAAAAACTATGGACAATATTAAAGTTAAAAAAGAAGAACTTCTAGAAGTTCTCAAAACAAACAAAGAAAAACACATACTTGAATTCAAAGAAGCTCTAAGAGGTTATAGAATTAAATCTGCAGAGTTATTAAGTGATCAACTTGCTAAAGTAGAAAATGGTGAAGACTTTACTATGAATTTTAATCTTCCAAAACCAGTAAGTCACGAAAGCGAATATGAGTTAGCAATTTCAATGTTGACTATGGATGTTGATAAAACTGTAGAATTAGATCAGCATGAATTTTCTTGTTATGTAAAAGACAACTGGCAATGGAAAAGCTCATTTAGTCATATCAATTCAGGTTATTCTGGTACATCTGGTTCGACTGGTACTGCTGGATATTCAGGTGGGACTGGTACTAGTTATGTAACGTTTTCAGAACAAGAATCGTACGAAACTTAAAAAATAAAAATGATGGAAATTAAATTAGGCTCAAAAGTCGTAGATAAAGTAACAAAATTTACAGGAATTGCAACAGCAAGAGTAGAATACATAAATGGATGCATTCAATACTGTGTAGTACCAGAAGTTAGTAAAGACAATAAATTGTTGGAAGGTGAATACATTGATATACAGCGACTAAAAGTAGTTGGTGTTGGTATTAGTATTGAACTTGAAGATACTGGTGGACCGCAAAGAGATTGCCCAAAACATTAAAATAAAAATTATGCACGAACGAGATAAATGTTTTATATTAGATGAAGGCATAATGACCTATTTAGGAAACTGGGTCAATATCTTTGATATCAAGAGAGAAAATATATCTATGATAGATATAGCTCATTCGCTTAGCATGCAACCAAGATTCAATGGGCATATGAATAGTTTTTATTCAGTTGCTGAGCATAGTATTTGGGTAGCAGATAGAATGCCAGATGAATATAAATTTACTGGTTTAATGCATGATGCTACTGAAGCATACCTTTCAGATGTACCAGCACCATTCAAATCTGGCTTGAAAAACTATAAAGAGTTGGAAGACAACTTGATGAAAGAGATAGCTCTTAAATTCCCAGAAATAGTTTATCCATTTCCAGATTATTTGAAAGAAGTCGATTTAGCAGCACTTCAGTATGAGTGGGTTAATTACATGTTAGCTGACAAAGGCGAAGGTATGTCACAAAGAGAAGCGGAAGAAAAATTCTTAGACAAAGCAATTGAATATTCTAAATTATGCGAGATAACGACTACAGCATAGCATTTTGCACAGAAAGTCCTCATGTAGGAAGTTTGGAAAGAAATCATCCCAATGCGAGAACTGACATAGCTTGGCAACTAGCATTGCATGCTGACAATATACCAATTGGTAATGTTAATATCTATAGAAAAAGTTACGATTTAATTATACTTATAATTCCAAAGAATATTCCAAACTTACCAATGGATTTTGTTGATCGACTTAGGACTAGATATAGTTGTAAAGTGGCTATTATGCAAGAAGGTCCAAATTGGAATTTTCAAGATTTGCAAATAAGAGAACAGTTTTGGTATTATCACCAATTGCTTGATGCTGATTTTTTGTTTTGTCACAATTTAATAGACAAGAAATATTATGAAGGAATAACAAACAAATGCATACATGTGTTACCACCCGTAATGATAGAAGATAGTATATTTGATTATTACAATAATGAGAGAGAAGAGAAAGTCATGATAGGTGGTAACTATTGTTCTTGGTATGGCGGTTTTGATTCAACTATAGTTTCGAATGAATTTGATCTACCAACTTATATAGTTTCTATGGGCAGAAAGAAACAAGATGAAACTCTTGTTGGTAGTGTAGAACATTTGCCTTATATGTATTTCAGAGAATGGATGGAAAATCTATCTACTTATAAGTATGCAGTGCACATGATGAGAACTTATGCTGCTGGTACATTTTTTTTAAACACAGCTTACTTTGGTATACCTACAATAGGCTATAATAGTTTAGATACTGCCAGAAATATGCACCCACTTACGACTGTTGATGAAGGCGATATGAAGAGTGCTATAAGGATAGCTAAAAGACTAAAAAATGATAAGAATTTTTATGCAGAATGTTCAAAAACTGCGAAATATGCTTATGAAGAAATGTACACAGAACAACAATTTTTAATATATATGAATTCAGTATTTGATAAGGAGTTAACAAAATGAAAATGAAACCGATCGGCGATAACATACTAATACGGGAAGAGAAACAAAAAGAGAAAACAGCAAGTGGTATAATTATGCCAACAGGACACGAAGAGTATTCTTTTGCTAAAGTAATAGCAACTGGTCCGGGGCTATTTACTCAAACAGGTGATACAATACCTATGACAATAAAAGTAGGTGACACAGTAATGTACCCTTCGTTTATAACCGGTGATCAAAAGAAAATAACATTAGATGGTACAAAGTATTATCTTCTGAGAGAATCAGAAATTTCAATGGTATCAACAGATGAATAGAAAACATGACAGAAAATAGAAAAATTTCATTTATAATCCCAGCACGAAATAATTTGAAGTACCTTCGCTTTGCTTATCAAGCACTGAGAGAAAACTGCACACAAAAAGATCATGAGATTTGTGTAGCTGACGATTTTAGTGAAGATGGTACTTGGCAGTGGTGTCAAGAAATAATGAAAGTAGATAAAAATTTCAAAGCTATCAGAAACGAAGGGCCAACTAGATTGGGGCATACTATTCTATATGACACTCTGATCAATGAAGTGGCTACTAACGATATCGTTATGATATATCATGCAGATATGGTTGCAGCTCTTTTTTTTGATGAGGCTATATTAGCTAACATTAAACCCAGAACTGTAGTAAGTGCAACTAGAATTGAGCCACCGTTACATCCACTTGGAGTTGAGAAAGTAACTAAAGATTTTACTAGTGAACCTGAAACATTTCCAATGGAAAAATTCAGAGACTATGCATATGGTTTATATCTTTCTAATGCTGCAGAGACAACAAAAGGCATTTTTGCACCCTGGGCTATATATAAGGAAGATTTTCAGTCTATAGGTGGACACGACCCTCTCTATGCTCCTCAATCAAAAGAGGATAGTGATATATTCAACAGATTTTTACTAAATGGTTATAAGCTCTTACAAGCGCGTGATGCGTTTGTGTATCATTTTACATGTAGAGGCAGTAGATTTAATCCTTTACTAACTCAAGTTGGTAAGAATTCGACAGAATGGGATACACAGAATTACAAAAGTTCTAGAAACTTTATAAGAAAATGGGGTAGTTTCGTACGGCACAGCGAGTATATGTTACCGATAGTTCCGCATAAATACAATGTAGCAGCTCACTTAACCGGTGCATCGCTGGAACATGTCGGTGTATTTGAGCCATTCTTTGATGTGACATATGTTGATAATAATGCATTAGTAAATAAGTATGTTGCTCACGAGCAAAAGAATACTACATATGATTTAAGAGAGAGAGTTAGAAATAGTACAGATAGTCTGTACCATGAAAAGCATGACATTCTTATCTACTTCGATCTTAAGCATATTACACCAGCTACTATGGATTTCCTTATGAATCTATCAGAAAACTTGGATAAGCTTATTGATTGCAATAATATTGAAGAACAATTAGTAAAAGAAGGCACAGTTGTTTATGAAGGTGAGGGACTTATGCCAAGAGTAGAAATAACAAACGTACAATATTACGAAAATGATTTAATTAAATTAAAAGGAGAATAAAATGGAATTAAAAGCAGATGAAACGGTTTATGGGTTTTTCAACACCTCCGGTTTGGAGTTCAAAGATATAAGTTCTGAAGTTAATAGAACATATACTTTTGCTAACGGCGGAAAACTTCTAATAAAAAAACCACTTAAGTTAAACGTATCTAAGTCTGGTGGACATAGAATATTTGATGCTGAAGGTTATAGTTATTATATTAAACCGGGTGAAGGTTGGTATATAGTATGGGAAGTTGAAAAAGATAAGCCAAATTTTGTGACTTAAATGTAAATCGTATTAAAAAAAGTGTTATATTAGCCTGTTGATTCAGGCTTTTTTACTTTATATAAATTGCTAATAATATTTATAATAAACAATTAGATGAAAGAAATGACAGATATTGATTACTTGCAAATTGCTACTGATGAGATGTATGACTATATTACTGGTCCTGGCTTTGTTTGGCCAATACATTTCACTATAGTCAGAAGAAAGGAATTCTTAAATATCCTTATTCAGCACTATACTGATGATGAGCAATATGAAAAAAGTTCAAGACTGTCAACTATGATAAAAAAGATCGAAGAGTATGGAGAATAAAAATGCAAATATTAGTTAGAAACAATAAAACACCTGATGGTAAATATCTTATGTATGTAGTAGACGATAATATGAGACCATTAATAGCTAAATTTAGTAAAGATGAAAACGCATGTTTTGTGGGTGTTAAAAAAGCAATCAAACAATTTGGTAAAATGAATGTAGCACTTTTTGATTGTGATAGTTTTGATTTCACAACCAAAAGAATAAAAAAAAGATCTTTACTGGATTGGATATCTGGCAAAAAAATTAATAGTGAACAAGTTGTTGAAGATAAATTTTTCAGAAATTGTTATTAGTATGCCAAAACTCAAAAAAGTATACTTATATGATAACGAGAATACTGATGGGGGTGATGTAGTTGAGTTTCTTCAAAAAGCTATTGGTGCCAACAAATATCAGGTGGAACAAATACTACTTATATGCTATTTAAACAAAAAAGCTTTCATAAGTTCTTATAATAAGAGATATAAAGACAATATTATAAATTTGAAGGCGTTAATAGGTAAATTAGACTTGAGAATAGAATAATTATTTAAAAGATACCATCACTTCTAAAAGGAAAATAATGAAAAAAAATCAGAAGATCAATGAGGCAAAAAAAAGGTTACTGGAATTTAGCTATCTAGAGCTTAAACCAAAAATTTCAAAACTTAAAAAGCGAGATAAGATCTGGCTTAAACAGAAAGGCTGGCAAAAATTCTTACCATTTAGTGTTGTAGTACCAAGCACTTCTGGAGAACCAAGAGTTGCATATGGTAATTATGAAGACTACGGTTATGGACATTCAACAATTAAACCTTTTACTCTTACACAGCAATATCTTCAAGACTATGAAGTTTCAATGACTAATCCTTTGGCACCACCAAAAGAGAAAAAACAAAGAGCAATGTCTGAAAGACAATACAATAAGTGGTTAGAAGAGACTATGTCAAATATGCAAGATATGGATCATTCGGAAATTCATGATGTAGCAGAAAGTGTTATGTATGAGTCAGGAGTCAAAGAATATATTCTTAAACATTATTTCAATGGAAGAGCTAAAAAACAAGATATAGTTGAAAAACTAACAGATGATTTAAGTAACTACGCAATGTAAGGAACACAAATGAAAGAAGCACAGCTGAGAAAAATAATAAAAGAAGAACTTTTAAGAGAAGGATTTTATTACGATACAAGAGCAGAGAAAATAGCTACAGCGCTTGGTTATGACGATTTATACGATTTTTTGAATGATAATCCAGGTGCAGAAGAAGCTATCATCGAATGGGTACAGACAATACCAGAATTCAGACAAAAACTTGGTGGAGAATATGACAAAAATTATTTGGAAAAATTAGGTTTATACGATTTAGATTAGGAACATTATGAACAAACATGAATTGTTAGTTGGTGCTGCTGTTGAAATGGAACACACTTCTGACAAGAAAGAAGCACTAAAAATAGCAAAGGATCACGTAAAAGAAGATCCTATATATTATACGAAGTTGGGGAAAGCTGGCCTTATAGATGAGCCGGCTGCTATAGCGTTATATAATAAACACTTAAAAGAAAACATTGTAAAGTTAACCGAAGACGTATTGAGATCATTTGTTAAAGAAGAACTTGGTGAAGCAAGTATATATAAATGGAGCATCCAAAACATCAAAAAGTTTTTTGAAGATTATGCAATAGAAAACAACCATCAGATACAATATATGAGAACTGAAAAAGGTGGTTGGATGATGGGTGGCAAAAGAAATGATTACTATTATCAAATAGGTCCAGTATTAGTTATGGCAAGAAATGGAAAATCACCCGGATATAATGATGTAGAAGTGTTTGTATTAAAATCAGATGATCCAACAAAAGGTGCTAAATTTTCAGATGAAGTGGGTTTTAAAAATAAGTTTCACGATGCATTTGAAGAGCAAGCTAAAAAAGATAATTCATCTAATAGAACTTTATCAAGCAGAGAATATAAAAAAGCAATTGAAGATATAATAAAAGGCGGAAAAGGACAAAATCTATCAGACAGCGAAGCGTACGATATTATTGATGGTGCTTTTGCAGATTACGTTGGTTTGGAAGATTATATTAAAAAAACATATAAAGTTGAAGATGCTCAAGGTTGGTTAGCAGACAGGATATAACATGAGAAAAATAAACGAATTTAATTACCCGCAATC
>Ga0210003_1004235_pt1 | contig 11420 bp, 17 predicted proteins | sample LantaG_FD_182804 | JGI IMG/M metagenome (GOLD analysis project Ga0210003, IMG submission 182804) | Deep subsurface microbial communities from Baltic Sea to uncover new lineages of life (NeLLi) - Landsort_02402 metaG (SPAdes) (version 2) | ecosystem: Environmental > Aquatic > Marine > Oceanic >...
CCTTAAACAGGCAAGAACAGGCGAATTAGTTGGGGTTTCGGTTGAACAAATAACAGATAATATTAGAAAAATGAACCAAGTTAGGGCTTTAAACCTAATAATTTCTGCACAAAGAGAAATGATTAATATTTCTAGGCCTATATTATTTTTTAGGTCTACACAAAAATGGAAAAAGAAATATAAAGAAGACGAGAAAAGAAAAGAACATCCTTTTGAAAAAGAAAATACAGATTATAGTAGAATGCTTGATTGGTTAAATTTTTTAAGATATTGTGAAAAAGCTATTTTGATTGCTGAAAGAACTAGTAGAGTAGACGACGATTTCATAATTAAAAAACAAACTCAAGACGGAGAGGTTAATGAACTAACTCAAAATTTTTATGAAATGATTGAAGAGTTGGAAGGCAGTTATGAACAAATATATCTTTTAATGTTAACAAATAAAATTGTATCTGCTGGGATTGAAGAGGATGAGGAATTAACATACAAAGAAAAGGAAGAAGAAGCAATCCGAAGAATAACGGAGGCGTAAACGATTGCAAATTACGATAATTATAAAAAAAGAACTATCTTTGATAGTAGAGATTCTAAAATTTTTAGAGATTTTTGGTGGTCACACGCAGCATTATGGAAAGCATTAATAATGAGATTAAAAAACCAACGGGATGGATTTGTTTTAATCACAGGTGCAACTGGAGAAGGGAAAAGTCACTTTGTGGGGAATTTATGTTTTAAACTTGCCATGCAAGAAAATAATTTTATTTTAAATGATGGGAGTAAAATGTTTATTCCCGAAGAGGATTATGTTATAGACCCAGAAGAGTTTGCCTATAAAATGGTAACATCTTCGGGCAAAGTTATTTGGGGTGATGAATTTCTTAAATCTTCTAATCGTCAAAATTGGTATGAACCAATAAATAAGGCCATAGTAGAAAGAAAAAATACTAATAGAAAATTAATGAATATATATTTTGTAATACAACCATTAGAAACACAATTTAGCCCAAAATTAGCAAGTCATTTAACATTGTGGATTTGGGCAAAAAAGAGAGGTGTTGCAGAAATTTATTCTAGAGTTACTGGAAGAAAAGGTGGTAAAGGTTTAGATATAGATTCAATAATAAAAAGAGAAGAAAAATATCGAAGTGAAAATCCAAAAACAAATTTTGTGCCACCAACAATTCACCCAGAATATTTGGGACGAATTGCATGGGGAAAATTAACTACTAATCTTGAAAAAAAATATAATGAATTGGTTAAAATGAAAAGTGCTACTGGGAAATTAACAGAAGAAGAAAAAGAGAGGTATAGTAAGTTTAAAGTTAAAACCGAAGAAGAAACTATCCAAGAGGCCGTAGAAATGGTTGCCGACGGGAAAATCACAAATAAATCCGATTTATGGGAAAAATTAAGCGATTTAGAGCTCCCTACAGACAAGAAAATTAAGTTCTTGAACTTTTACTTGGGTCTAAAAAGTCTTGGAACATTCAATAAAATGACTATTCCAAAAAAGAATAATTTGTTGGAAATTGCTAAGAAGTTAAGGAAAGGAGAAGAACAAAAACTTTAAATAGTAGTTATTCTTATAATTTGTATGGTTAAATTTAAATCATTCTGGAAAACAAAAAGAATTCTAATTAGAGTATATGATGAAAGAAAATTATTTCCTGTATCTGGAAGAGGATGGGTTGTTGAAAAAGTGGTTATGCCAACAATGAAGAGAGGTTCACAAAGTACTATATTAAAAAGATTTAAGTCTGCTGCCGATGCTGAAAGATATTATAAAAAAATAAAATCAATGGGGGTAATGAAAAAATAATGGTGAATAAAGTAGAAATGGTATTCGCAAGATTTGCGAGAACTATGGGAAAAAAAATTGGCGGATATACAAAACTTAAAAATGGGAAATGGAAAGCAAACGTTGGGAATTGGACATTAAGTTATAATCCTACTTATGGTGGATATGTTATTGAACAGATATTTAATGCTGGTGGTGGGGTAAGCCAACCATTCGGAAGTCAAAGACACAAACCTGCTCAATTTATTACTATGATGCGATTTGCGATGGATGCTATAGATGTTAAAAGGAGAAGGAGATAAAGATGGCACTAAAAGATTGGATGCAAAGAAAAGTTTCTGGATTGCCTGTTTGGAAAAGAAAGGGAGAAGACGAATATATTTATGTGACTTGGCATGGTTCTCAAGGAAATGTAAAATATGATATTTTTAGAACTACTAGCATGAATCGAGGTGGTTCAAGCATCAAGAAAAATATTTCTACTGAAACTAAAGCAAAAGTTTTTGCAAAAGCTTACATGAGGAAACATTGATGGCAAGATTAACACAATCACAAATTAAAACTATTTTATCGTGGTCTAATATAAATCAACCTAGAAATGAAGCCGAAGCTAGATTACATAGAAGAGCGTTTTTAAAATTAGCAAATGGTTATGCGAAAGTTAAAAAGAAATTTAAGACTGGAAGGTTTAAGGGATATTATATAATGAAATTAGCAGACCATGAATATTTAGTTACCCCAGATAAAAAAAATTGGATATTAAACTAAACCCCACCAATCTGCCCCATTAATTCTCTATCGTCTTTACTGCTCATGTGTAGATAAATCATAGTAGTGCTTATATCACTATGACCCAACCAATCTTTTATTTTTTCTATTGAAACATTGTGTTCGTTTAATAATTCCGTGGCTCGGCTGTGCCTAAGACTATGAGCAGTTATGTTTTTATTCACAATGGGTTTGAAGTATTTATGGAAGATATTATGCCTAATCCAATTATAGGCGTGGCCTACATATTCCCACTCCCATTGTCTTTCATCCACAACCCTTAGGTCTTTTTTGAAACCATCTTCTCCAAAATCGAATATTCTTCCGCCCTCTGGGTAATTAGAAGAACCTATCACCCCAATTTCGTCTGCATAATCAATAAGTGAGATTACTGATTCTTTAGGCATAGGAACTATCCTAGACTTCCCACGCTTAGAATTTTTAATTAATACTTCTATTATTGGAGTATCTAGTGTTAATTGCTCCCACCTTATATCATTCCACTCTAGGTTAATTAATTCACTAATTCGTAATCCTGCACCTATGTTATAAATGCAAGAAACCATCATTCTATATACTTTGGGCATTGTATCCAATATGGTTTTAAGTTCTTTTTTGCTTATAATATCTGGGATTTTTCTCTCAGGTTTCTTACCTTTTCTAAACCTTATATTGTAATCAATATCGTATTCTAAAAAGAACTCATTTAGTTTGGTTAGCATCGCCTTTACCTTAGTCTTCTTGCCATACTTCTTTATCATATCTCTAACATTCTCCCTGGAGATGGAATCGTATTTCTCAAAAACAATATTAGCTATAAGCTTGTATGATTTGAGTGTGTGTAGTGAAGTTATTCTCTCATCCGTTTCCATGAATGAATAGAAAGATGTCTTCAGTTCGTTATTTAGGGGTACATTTTCCATACCGAAAAACAAAGATGTCAGACTATTTAAATGTTTAGATTATACGGATAATGTGAACATTAGTGTATTACATAGTGCACTATTCTCCATCTTCTACTCATGAGTTATAAATTTAAGGTGTAATCCGTTCGTTTTGTAATGTGCGAACGGATTATAGGATAAGATATACAAAGAATAGTTCGCACAATCCGTCTATTTGTGGATTGTACGACGTTCGCACACTAATAAATGTGCGAACGGATTAAGAATAAAAAAAATTATGGTGTATAGGTGGTCTTAGCAACTTCGTATTCGCCGTACTCGTCTATGTCATAACACGTACAGACTCCATATTCATACCATGCATCTGGATATTCTGCACAGGTATTATAATAGCAATTATTTATTGCTTCTTCTTCTGCTGTAATTTCAACATATCCCCAAACTCCCAGCGACGTTAAAAGAACAGAATACACTATAAAAATTATAGCAGTTACTTTCCATCCGTTAACCATTTTAATTCTCCTCGGTATTTAGTTGGTCTTTCGCCATCAGCTCTTCAACACATGTGTTGAATAACAGCGTCGGTGAAATGTCTTTTTGTTTTAACCAGAGTGAATAAGACAGGGGCATTCTTATTGAGATTGCAATCTTCTTATTCTCTGATTTTTTCAGTTCATTTATTTCCATTACATTTGTAATACATTTGTATTTATAAATGTTTCTATAATTAATTTAATAGTAATAAAAAAGTGGTGGGGAACAAGTCCCCACCGAGTGAAAGTTTTCCGTCGTGGTATAAATCCTAAAGTGGATTACGTGGCTTGGATACTATTTGTCGTCGACGACGAATAGCCCGTCTTACTTACAACCAATTAACTTTTCCACAAAAGTTAGTATATATATATAAATAAATAATTATATAAACCTACCTATCCTCTTTCTATTATGGTAATCACATTCAAAAAACTCGAACCATTCATAGCTATTGGTATTCTCATAATGTTAATCGTCGTCGGTGTTTTACTTTACCAAGACAACCAACTTAAAAAAGAAATTTCAAAAAACTGCGGGTGGGGCGACGAGGATTATTTATGTTATTGTGAATACTCCGATATTGCATCAATTCAAAATAAATTAAATGGCGGAGGCATAAATTTCTCAGATGTCAAATTGGATAAGTGATGTTGTTAAAAGAGTTCTAATAAATGTTTTAACTTTTATAATAATTGCTTTTGTACTTTGGTATTTTATTAAGAAATTCTTGCCGTTTTAAAATGGTGAAAGAAACAATTATTCTTCAAGATATTTTTCTATTGCTTTGTTGGTGTCGTTTATAATTTTATTATACCCTTTCTCACATTCATCACATAATTGTGGCTTAATTATTTTAGAATTTTTCCCGAATCCAAAAGATATTTGATTAGACATTTGATTAAACATATCATTAAAGTTATTAACTTCCATATCTATTTCCTTCTCACATTTATCACAAAAATGTTTTTTTACCATAGTAATTAATAATAAATATCCTTTAAAAATGTATCTAATTGATTTTATTTGTTAAAATGGTTTTAATTTTATATTTAAACAATAAATATATTTAAATAGTAGTAATGCTATAATAGTTAATGAATAAAAAAACAGAAATGAATAAAACTTTAATAGTTGTTCTCGTCGTTGGATTATTATTATTTGGGGTTGTGTCTGCATATTCTGTTTTAAGATGGAGTAATCCGACACATAGGGATGGTTCGGCTATTGAATTTAAAAAACTCCCACCAGCACCAATTAAAACATTAATTACAAAAGAAGCATACAATCAAATATTTTCAGATTATCGTTCTGGTATACTTACACAAGAAGAAGCTTCACAAGAATTAAACGGGGTTAGAATTAAGTAATGGTAATTTTGAAAAATCCTAAAACGGGGAAATATTATATTGCTCCTTCTCCTAAATCTTTTTATGAATCACCTAACAAAAATAGTAGTGGAGGTTCAAGTGGCTCATCTTCGCAATTTAGCGAAGAACAAATAGCTCAACAAAAACAAACAGATAAAGCTATAGCAGATTGGAAAGCTGGGAAAACAACACAACAAGAAGCTGCTAACATAGTAACAAACATAAGAAGGGGGGGTGGAAGTGGTTCTGCATCCAATCCCGCAAAACAAGCAGCTTATGCTGCATCCGAAATAAAAGCAGAACCACTAAGACAAGCAGCAGCCATAAGAGAAGCAAAAGCAAATTTACAAGCTGCCTTGGCTCAGCGAGAACAACAAAGGATAGATTTATTAAAAGCAGACCTAATAAAAAGAGGAGCATACACCGAAGTAAAAACCTACAAAGATTCTGATACAGGAAACCCAGTCCGAATGACTTTAATCCAAAAGAAGAATGGAGGTGAACGAGTTGTTGAGTATACCAATATGATAACAGGAGAGAAAAGGGTATACCGATATGAAACTCCTAAGGGCGGTGGAGGGGCTAGGAGAACTGGACAACTTAATATTGGTGGAGTAAGCCAAGCAGAAAATGAGAAAGTGTATAAAGATTTGAAAGACGCTGGACTGACTCCTAAAACAGATAGATTCGGACGGGTTATAGAGATTCATTCAAGTGCAACATTTAAATCTTATCCATATACCGACGCTGGAATTGCTAAATATAATGAAGATATTGAAAAATTAAATGTTAAAAATTCTACTGTGGAAACTGCATCAGACAGAAGAAAAGCATTATACAATTTTTCATCACCAACTAATTCTATAAAAACAACAGGTGCTATTGCTAAAATGCTTATAACTTCTTCCAAATTAATCCCAAGTGTTTTATGGGAGTTCGGAGTATCTAATGTTAAAGGAGCTGTAAAGGTAGGATTGTATGCCCTTGATGAAGTTGGATATATTGCAGTTGCACATTCTAATCGAAAAAAAATTAATATAAATACTATATCTAAAGGCGTTATACCAATAAAACTTAATATAAGAACAGGTAAATTTATTATACCACCTGGAACGAAAGCAATAACAGATAATTTTGGTAGAATAAAAAAATGGGCTAATTATGATTTTAAAAACAATCCATTAAAAGACCCTGATTATCAAATGTTTGCGATAACAACAGCTTTTACTTTAGTCGCAGTTACTTCTCCAGGTACAGCCGCTAAACTTTTTGGGGTTGTAAAAGGTAAGGCTGTTTGGGATGCAATAAGTGACCCAACTCCAAGAAATATAGCTATTGCTGAATCTCTTTTTCTTGGAAGTGCTTGGAAAAAAGTAAAAAAGATTGCGTCTAGGGGAGATATAATAACTGCAAAAACAGGAGAGTTAGTACCATTGGCTGAAAGAATAAAGCAAGTGGAATTTGTAAAAAAGAATGCAGGTAAAACAATAGATACAGTTACAGCTAAACCAAGTGGCAAAATTAAAATACAACCTATAAGGGCAAAAACAAGCCCTGATTTTGCTTATGGTAAAGTTTTAGAATTTGCTACATATAAAATTGGAAAAGCATATACTACTTCAAAATATTTTTTAGAGGGAAAAGCCACAAGAGTTCAAAAATTATTAAAGACTGGAAGAGTAAATATTGAGAAAGCCTATGTTTCTCTTTTAAATAAGAAATATGGCACATATATTAAAAACCAATTAATAAAAAGGGGGAGAGTACCAGAGTCATTTATAAAAAAATATTATGCAGAATTACAAATGGAAGCTAACAGATTAGGAAAACCTGTTGTTGGTATTAGTCCAAAAAGATTGAGAGGTTTTTTACAAGCTGAGCAGGAAATAGTAAAAATACTGCCTAGTAAATATACTCCTAAAAAATTAAAATTTGCAGGTTTTACAGAAGATGGGTATAGAGTATTTTCTGATGAAGGTAGATTAACATCCTTGAAAAAATTTCTTAAATCAAAAGTTACAAAAGCTGATATTGATAGAAGTTATTGGAGAGAAATTGCAGCAAACAAATTAGAATATTTAAAAGGAAGAAAAGTAATTAAGGGAGAATATGCGGAACATGGAGCAGGACATTTATCGGCAAATAATGTAGACCCTTATGCACAAAAATATGCAAGAAGAATGAATGTAAAAAAATATGGAAACACATTTAAACAACATGATTTGGCAAAGGTTTCTGACGCTGATTCTTTTATTGAATTTGAACATGGAAAAGTTTTATATGATTTGTGGAGAAAAGGGAAATATCCTGATAAAAGTATTTACAAATTACCAAAGCCATTACAAAGACAAATAATGGAAGCTTATGCTGGGCATACTCCAGTAAAACCAAGACTTATAGACACTCTCATTAAGGGGTGGAAAGAAAATTCCGTTACAAAAGATTTGATTTGGTGGGCTAAAAATAAAAGAAACCCAACACTTCAAGACATCTTAACACTTGATAGAATTGAACTACCTCGGGCTGGTAGATGGAATTACAAAGTCAAATATAATTTTCTAGATAAAAATGCTATAAGAAGAATTTATGGTAGTGAATTAAACGCAGTAAAAAATATAAGATTTTTAGATTGGAATTCTGTGCCAAGAAATTTAAAAATCAAATTAGGAAAAATAAATTTGGCTAAAATTAAATTGAGAGATAGTAAAATATTCAAAATATTGAAAGGAAAAAATTCTAAAATTACTGGACAAAACTATGGATGGGGAAGCACAAGAAAAAGAATATATAAAGTTTCCAAGAAACCTTCCATAAAAATTTTGAATTATAAAACAACTAATTATAAAAAAATAAAATCCGCCTCATATAAAACAGCTTACAAAAATGGATATATCGATGGGTATAAAATAGGATATAATAAACCAAATAATTATAAAACAAATTATGGTAAATATCAAAAGACATATTCATTAGGATATAAGGATGCATACAAAGGTAAATATTCAATAAAAACAACTCCATATAAAGGAAAACCATACAAAGGAAAACCTTATACGAGTAAATATCAAACAAAACCAACTCCCTATAAAGGAAAATATAAATCATCATATAATTATATTTCTGGGAGAAAAATAACAGAAAAGAAAATTGTGGATACATTGCCAACACTAGGCAAATTCACAAAGAAAAAACTATCTAAAGCGGTCCCTGGCTTTTATGTTAAAATAAAAAGATATGGAAAGATAGTAAACCTAACTCCAAAGCCCCTCGAACTTAGAGAGGCAAAATCTTTCTTGGCATATACATTAGATAATACATTATCCAGAAGTGCATGGCTAGAACCGATGGGGAAATCTAAAACGGTTGTTAGTATACCTCCTAAAATGAAAAAATATTTTAGTAAAAATTCTAAGAAGTTCCGTTCGTGGAAAGTAAGACTTGGAAAAAAGAAGGGGATTAGAATGGGATATATTGAACGTGCTAAATATAGTTTAGACCGACCTACAGAACGAACCCAAATAAAAAGAGCAAGGAAGCCAATCTCCCAACAAAGAAGAAAGCAGTTGATTAAGCAATTAGAAAGGGCAAGGGCATCGAAAAGTTCAAATATACCACAAAGAAGAACAAGTATACCACAAAGAAGAACAAGTATACCACAAAGAAGAACAAGTATACCACAAAGAAGAAGAACCATTAAGAGAAGAATAACTCCACAACAGCGACGTATACTTCTACAAAGACTTAAACGTGCGAGGGCTGTTCGTATGAGAAACCTGAAAGGAGGTAAAAAATAAAATGACAAAAAGCGAATTAGATAAAAAATTAGATAGGTTAATCGTAAGAACATTGAGTCCTGCTATTATGAGAATTGGGATAAGAAAGGGTATAAAAATGGGATTAACTAGGAAACAAGCGGAAAAAGAAATGAAAGATGCTATAAGAAGAAAATTAAAAGGGAAATAATTATGAACCGCCCCGAACCAAGAAAGAAAATAAAATATAAGTCTCCCTATAAAAAGGGCGGACATAGAAGAATAATATTAAGGGAGGAAAATATGGCAAAACAAAAACGACAAAATATTAAGTTGGACGGAAGGAGCATTAGAAAACTTTTAGACGAAGAACCTAATCTTACAATAGGACAATTCAAGAAGAGAATTGGTTATAAAAAAGATAAAGAATAATTAATACTTTAGGCTTTATATATATTATTATACTTTAGTTTTTTATTCTTTTAATGTCTTAACTTTGTAATTACACGAAAAAGTATATAAACTAAAATAAGCTTAGGTTTCTACTTCGTCTCAATTTCGGTTGAGGTGAAGCGACCTTAGGGTCTTTGTGATAGCCCATAACTATCACGACAGGATAGGACAATGGATAAAAACGAAGAGGATAGGATTAAGGAGAAGGTGAGGTTTTTCTACTACGAGAAGTGTAGAGTTCATATTACTAGGTTTGACAAAACTTTCTGGAGAGGTTTAATTATTAGTGAAAAGTCCGACGGTGTTTGGAATTTCCACGAGGATAAACTTGGAGAATGTTTATTATTTATTTCTGATATACATGATATTAATTTGTTTAGGGAGGAGGTACGGTGAGAATATTAAATTTGTATGCGGGAATTGGTGGCAATCGCAAGTTGTGGGGGGATAAACATGAAATTACGGCGGTTGAAAATAATGTGCAGATAGCAGAAGTTTACAAAACATTTTTTCCAAAAGATAAAGTTGTCGTCGCTGACGCACACGAATATCTACTTACACATTTCCAAGAATTTGATTTTATTTGGAGTTCGCCACCATGCCAATCCCACTCGGTTTGTAATCATTTTCTAAAAGGACAGGGAATATTTAGATTCCCAGATATGAAATTATATGAAGAGATTATATTTTTAAAGCATTTTTTTAAAGGTAAGTGGGTTGTTGAAAATGTTAAACCGTATTATGAACCGCTAATTAAACCGCAAGAAATTGGGCGACATTATTTCTGGAGTAATTTTGTAATAAATAAAATTGAGGTCGATTATGATATTGGAACTATGAATAGAAACGCAAGTAAATATTCACAACGAAAAGCGATTATTAGAGAAGTACAAATACCCGAACTTATAGATTTACATGGATTAAACAATTTGAATATTAAATTAAAAAACAAAAGGCAGATTCTTAGAAATTGTGTATTGCCTAAAATCGGACTTCATGTTTTAAATTGTTGTAATTCGGAGACATTTGTTAAACAAAAAAATTTAGACGAGGTAACCCCATGAGATATTGCCAAGCTCACTGTCTATGGTTTCAAGGTAAGATGTGTCCAAAGTGTGCGGAAGGTGAACCTCCATATTTAAGAACGAGGGAAGAGGTTGCTGACCCTAATGAGTGGAAGTTGTTTAAGAGGAGGGGGTGGACTCGAACATGAAATGGCATTATTGTAAATTTTGTTTTATAAAATATAAAGGTGATGTATGTCCAGAATGTATTAGAAAAAAATCTGGCATTCTTCTTAAAAATAAAATGGGTGGGAAGTTTAAGAAAGGGCTAGAAGATTATAATGATGATTATATTAAACGGGAGTTGGGGGTTGATGGAGAATAAACAAAAAGAGGCGGAATATATTTTTGCAAAATGTTTATTGGATGATTTAAAACCAACAGATTGGACTAAAAATAGTTGGGAAAGATTGAAAGATACTTATTTACAATCTAAGGTTTCTTATGAAATTTGGGAAAGATATGTTAAGGAAGAAATTGAAACCAAAGAAAAAGAAAAACTCTCCCCAGAAGAAGAACCAATTAATTTAATTTGGGATAAAGAATTAGCAGAATATAATATTGAAGAAAAAGAATGGTTAATTGAAGGATTAATTCCTGCTGGGGGGATTGGTGTATGGACTGGGAAAAGAGGAACATATAAAACATTTTTATTAATGAACGCTGCATATTGCATTGCATCTGGTTGTGATTTTTTAAATAAATATAAAACCAAAAAGGGTAAGATTATTTATTTAGATAAGGAAAATGGGATTCCAATAATGAAAGAACGTTCAAGA
>Ga0210003_1004236_pt1 | contig 11419 bp, 8 predicted proteins | sample LantaG_FD_182804 | JGI IMG/M metagenome (GOLD analysis project Ga0210003, IMG submission 182804) | Deep subsurface microbial communities from Baltic Sea to uncover new lineages of life (NeLLi) - Landsort_02402 metaG (SPAdes) (version 2) | ecosystem: Environmental > Aquatic > Marine > Oceanic >...
GCTTCGAGAGGCGGAGGAGAGGGGGATGAGAGGAAAAGAAGGGAAAGGGAAAAGGGGAGGGGAAAGGGGGGGAGACATGAGCGCGCGACGACGTACGTTTTCGGGTTTTTTTTCTCCCTCTCTCTCTGTTTCCTCTTTTCTCCCTCTCTCTGTTTCCCCCCTTTGCCCTCTCGAAGCGAACGACAAACCCTCGAGGAAAGAAGCGAGCACTCACCGGGTTGTCCGACCTGATCGCGCTCTTCAGCAGCGCCTTGGCGTTGGCCGCGGTCGAGCACGCCACGAGCTGCACGCCCGGGATCGACTGGAAGTACGACTCGAGCCTCTGCGAGTGCTCGGCCCCGAGCTGCCTGCCCACGCCGCCCGGCCCGCGGATGACGACGGGGACCTTGAACTGCCCGCCCGACGTGTAGTGGAGCATGCCGGCGTTGTTCGAGATCTGGTTGTAGGCCAGCAGCAGGAACCCCATGTTCATGCCCTCGATGACGACGCGCAGGCCCGTCATCGCCGCGCCGATGCCGACGCCCATGAAGCCGTTCTCGCAGATCGGCGTGTCGAGCAGCCGCAGGTCCCCGTACTTCTTGTAGAGGTCGAACGTGACCTTGTAGGAGCCGCCGTAGTGGCCCACGTCCTCGCCCATCAGGCAGACGGTCGGGTCGCGCTCCATCTCCTCGTCGACGGCCTCGCGCAGGGCCTCCCACATCATCCGCTGGTTGGGGTCGCCCTTGGGGGCGGCGCGGGCCGAGACGGAGGCGCGGGAGCGGGAGGCGACGGCGGGACGGGCTGTTCGTCGTTTCGTCGTTGTTTTTCGTGGGAGCGGGGAGACAGAGAGAGGGAGAGGGAGGGAGGGAGGGGAATCGAGTGAGTTTGTTGATGTGGAGGTGGAGGAGGAGGTTCGAGAGAGAGAGAGGGAGAGACGAGAGGTCAAGGGCGCGCCCGGCACCCCGACTTTTTTTGGCGCTGCCAGCTGCGGACCGTGCTCTTTTCCTCTCCGCATCGTCTCTTTTTTCTTAGCGCTCTCTCTCTTCTCCAGCGAGGAGATCGCGCATTGAGATCAAATGCAGCCTTCAGCGCGGAGGGGAGAGGTACGCGAAGAGCACAAGGCGCAGATCGAAGGGCGTTTGAGACCGAAACGAAAACGTGCGGCAGCGATCGCCCCGTCAAGAAACGTCGTCGCGGCGCCGATGACTTCGACGACGACGGCTGCCGCTGGTGCATCTGCGGACTTCGGTCTTTTCTCCTCGCTAGTGCCGAGATGGCATCTAATGCGAGCTCATCTCGGAAGGAGGGGCGAGCGCCGTGCTCTTTCAAAAGTCTTGAAGGGCGATCGTCGAAAGCGACTGGCCCGTCGACGACGACGACAGCGACGGAGGACCGATCTCTCTCTCTCTCTCTTCCCAACAAACGCGCGCCCTGTCGTCCTCGAACTCCTTCCCGAAATCGCGAGCTTCTCCCTCGAGAGCATGCCCGACGAAGAGCCATGACTATCCTGGGCAGGCGGCAGAGCGACAAGAAGAGCATGGGAAAGAGCAGAGCGCGGGGAGAGGGGCGAAGGGGCCAAAGACATCGACTGGCTTGCAAAGAGAGGGAGAGGGCAAGAAACCAAAATGCCTCCTTGAGTGGGAAGGCATCATTTCGCCCCTCTCTCTCGCGTGTGTAAAAAGCCACGGACCTGCGGGGGCTGCGAGGGCCCTGCGAGCGCCGACAGTGGCTCCGCTCGTCGACGGGCGCGCGGCGACGGTGCCGCGGGCAAAAGCCATCTTGGAGAGGCGGGGTGGGGGGGGTGGGGAGGAGGAGAAGGAGAAGAACGAGAGAGAGACTCTCAGCGAAAATTGTGCAGTCCAGAGAGAGCGAGAGAGAAAAAAAGAAAAAAAAGAAAAAATCAAAATCAAAAAAAGAAAGAAAGCTTTTTCCTGTGCCTGTCTGCGCCTCTGTGCGCGCGCATCCCCTTTGCACCCTCCCTTCGCGAGACAAGGGGCGCGTCTCCGAAGCGCTCGCATGCGACCCTCCGCGGGCGCTGCTGCCGCGAGAGCAGCAGCAGAAGGAGGGTCCTCGCGCCTGGTCGCGTCAGCCTCTCCTTCTTCTTCTTCTTCGCGATGCTGTTCTTCGACGCTTTCGGCGACGTCGAAAACGCCGTCGACTCTTCGGATATCGCTCGGATATCGCCCGCATCCCGCGCCTCTCTCCCTCGATCGCCCCTCCAGTCCCGGGCGTAGGGCCCCGGGAGTGCTCGCAGCAGCTCTGTGTGCGCTCAACGGAGCAGCAGCGGCACCGGCGCTTTCATCTCTTTCGGACGCATCCCCGCTTTGCCGCCGAGCGAGCAGAAGGCCAGCACCGCGGCGGTCGAGGTCGAGGAAAAACGTCGCCCGCGCTCCTCGAGCGGCATCGCCCTCTGTCGACGCCTCCTCCTCGTCCCCTCCTTCCTCTTCGTCCTCGCAGGCCGGCGCAGGCGGTGGCAGCGGCAGCAGGGACGTCTCGGCGAGCGCGTCTGCCAGCATGGTCGCGTCCCAGTCGCTGGGAGGAGGACTGCGGGTGTCGCTGCCCATGCGGCGACGCCACGGCGAAGAGGCGGAGGATTCTTCTCCGTCGGCAGGAGCCTCATCGTCGACCCCCTTGTTGGACCAACAGCAGCGAGGCTCCCTCGACCTCGAAGACCCGCTCGCCCCGCGCCGGCCCCTGCTCCTCCGCTGGCTGCCAGACGCAGAGACAGAGCTCCGCACGGTCTCGTTCTCGCTCAACTTCCTGCTGATCGGCGTCGCTGCGGCCGTCGCCGCCGGCGGCGCCGCCGCGCACTCGCTCGACGCCGTGGTGTCTTCGGCGCTCGCCGCGGCCGAGGCGGCCGAGGCCGCGGCCCACGGCGGCATGCACGACCCCGTCACGCTCGCCGCCGTCCCGATCTTCTCGCCCTTTGGAATGGGTCCCTTCCTCAGCGGCGCCTCGGCCTCGGCGCTGGCGGAATTCGCCGGCGCGCCGTGGAGGCTCTTTGCCGCGTTCGGCGAGCTGCACCCCTACCGCTCCGCGGCCGCGGTCAGCGGCGCGGTCTACGGCCTGGGCGACCTCACGGCGCAGGCCTACGAGGGCCGGGGGCTGCGTGACCTCGACGCGGCGCGGCTGCTCCGCTCCGCCACCGCCGGCGCCGTCGCGCACGGGCCGCTCTCGGCGCTGTTCTACGAGCGGCTCGACCGGCTCGTCGTCCTCTCGAGCGCGCTGGGCAACGGCGACGCCTGGTTCGCCCCGCTGTTCAAGGTGGGCGTCGACCAGACGCTCTGGGCCGCGGGCTGGAACGCGCTGCACCTGTCGCTGCTCGGCGCGATGCGGCTCGAGTCCCCCGCGGCGGTCGGCAGGTCGGTCGCCGGCTCGGGCTGGGACGTGCTGCGCGCCGGCTGGCGGCTCTGGCCGCTCGTGCACCTGCTGACCTACACGGTCGTGCCGCTCTCGGGCAGGCTGCTGTGGGTCGACGCGGTCGACCTCGGGTGGGTGTCCGTCCTGGCGGCGTACGCGGCGCAGAGGCGGGGGAGGGAGGAGGAGCAGCGGCGGCGGCGGACGGAGAGAGGGGGGAGGTGAGGTCGAGGGGGGGGGGGGCGTCTTTCGCTTCTGTCTTGCTGGCCCCCCTCTTCTTGTACCCGGCGACCGCGCCGGTCGCTTCGTTTCAAGAGAAACGAAATTTTGGACATTGTACAGTAGCAGCGCCTGCTTGAGCCGGAGTGTTGCCCCTTCTTGGCGGGGGCAGCAGCACCAAAAGCGAGAGAGCGCGAGCGGGTTTTTTGAGTGTTTTCGGCTGATTTTTTTCACCTCTCGACTGCCCCCCCCCCTTTTCCGGTTCTGACAATCCGGAAAAACCCGGACACTTTTGCCCGATCCACTTTCCATTTTTCCCAAGCCACGGTTGTTTTTTGAGAGAGAGAGGGAGCGAGGGACCCCCCACCCCACCCCACCCCCGAACCAGAATTTTTGTAGACAGAACAGCTCCTTTTCCTTTTTTTTCTTTCGAGGCCGCGAAGCGACAATCACTCTCTTCTTCATTCGAAGCTCAAAACTTCTCGCTCTACCTTTCCCTCGGTTCTCTCCTCGAGCGCGCAGAGCCCACGAAGCCCATGTCCGACGCGGACAAGGAGATGGTATGAAGAATAGAGTGATAAGAGCCCGGAGAGGAAGGATCTCTCTCTGTTCTCGTCGCCAGCACCCGATGATGGCCTCTGCTTCGTCCCCCCTCTTTTCTTCAATCTTTACCCTGTCTCTCCCACGGGACGCGCTTTTGTAGCCTTGTCTTGTCGCGTGCGGAGAGAGGCGGACGCGCCTGACACGCGGACACGACTAACAGAACGAAAAATCAAAGGCAATCAAACAAAAACTACAGGCCGCGATGCCCCCGACGGCAGAACAAGCGGCGGCGACGACGACCGCCGCCCCCGCCGAAGACTCGGACGAGGAGGAAGACCTCCCCGTCCGCCGCACCGTCAAGGCCGCCGCTGCCCCCAATGACGAAGACAGGGACCTCTTCGGCAGCGACTCCGACGACGAAGACGGCGGCAAAGCTCCTGAGGCGGCAGCGAAGCCTTCCTCTGCAGCCGCCGCCGCCGCTGCGGCTGTCCCAGCTCCTCAGTCGGCGGCCAAGACGATGAAGGTGAGGCTCGCGGCGCTGGCTGCGGCGAAGCGCGCCGAGGCCGAGGCAGCCGCAGCCGCCGCCGAGGCCGCCAAGGCCGGGGGCGGCAAAGGAGGAGCAGCAGGCGGCGGGGGCGAGGGCGGCGAGGAGGAGGAGGAGGAGAAGAAGAGGAGGAGGAGGAAGGAGCGCACTTCCCGCCCTGAGAAGAGGGCGAAGCGAGGCGGCGGGGAAGTCGGGGGCGACGCCGCCCCCTCCTCTTCCGACGACGGCGACGACGGCGACGACGACGACGACGTCAGCCTCGTCTCCGACGAGCTCGACGACCTGAAGGACGGCGGCGGAGGAGCAGAGGAGGTCGAGGCCCCAGCCGGCGGCGGCGGCGGCGGCGGCGGGAACGACGAAGACGGCTTCATCGACGACCGCGGGGTCACCCCGGGCTCCGACGACGACGACGGCGACCGCCGCGGGCGCGAGCCGTCGGCGTCCCCCGAGGGCTCCGAGGCAGAGGAGGCCTCCGACGAGGACGAGGGCGACGAGCTCGACAAGATGTTCCGGAAGCGCAAGGGGAAGAGCGCGGGGCGCTCCAGGGGGGGCGACGACTCGGCAGACCCCCTGGCAGTCTCCGCCTTCATCTCCCGCATGGAGGCCGTCGCCGACGCCGACGCCGCCGCCGTCGCCGCCGGCAGGCCCGCCGTCGCCAAGCTGCGCCTGCTGCCGCTCGCCGTCTCGACGCTCGCCGCGGCCTCGACTGCGCGCCTGTTCCTGGACAAGGGCGTCCTGGGCGTCCTGCGCCAGTGGATGGAGCCCCGCGACGGCGCGCTGCCCTCGCCCGCGCTGCGCGAGGGCGTGCTCTCGATCCTGGCGCAGCTGCCCGTCGACGCCTCGGACGAGCGGCGCCGCGGCCAGCTCAAGGCGTCGGGCGTCGGCCGCGTCGTGCTGTTCTACTCGAGGCTGCCCGAGGAGACCCCGGCCAACCGCCGCGCGGCCCGGTCGCTGGTCGAGCGGTGGTCCCGCCCCGTGTTCGAAGCGCACCGCGAGGACCTCGCCGACGGCGGGGGCGAGGAGGCGAGGGGGGAGCGGGAGCGGGGCGCGCTGGAGGCGAGGGCCGCGGCGGCGGCGGCGGCGGCGGCGCGCAACGCGCCGATCGGCGGCGCGGCGGGAGCGGCCGCGGCCGCCGCCGCCGCGGCCGCGAGGCGCCGGGCGGCTCCCCCGCGAGCGCCCAGGCTCGACTACGTCGTGAAGCCCCGCTCCGACGCCGCCGAGGGGACGGGAGGCGGCGGGAGCAAGAGGGGCGAGGCGTCCAAGGTCGAGGGGAGGCTCAAGGCGATGCAGCGGAGGGCCAAGGCCGGTGCTCCCCGAGCGGCGAGGATCAGCGTCGAGGGCCGCGGGCTGTGAGGGTTGGAGGGAGGGGGGGGCTTGTTTTCTGAGTGCGTTCGTTTCTGTTTTGGTCCCAGTGTTACGAGAGAAAGAGAGAGAGAGAGAGAGAGATGAGAGAGCGCGCAGCGGTAAAAGAAAAGGAAAGAGGTCGGGGTTGAAGGATGAGTTTTTTTTTTGGCCAGCGTCGCCGCAAGAACCGTTCACTCTTTCGCTTTTTTTCCAACCTCTTTGCTCTTGCCTCTTGGCTGCATGCACCCCCCGCTCAATCGCACGGGATCCCTCTGCGCTGAGGTGCGTGCGTGTGTTTGTCTTGCGCTCTGAGCTGTTTGCTGAGCCTCGAGTGGAAACACGCACGAGACACGGAACGCGAGAGAGAGAGAGAGAGACGACATTTGACGTTCTCATTGTTTCCCATCGACCGTCATCGTAAAAAACCAAAACAGGAGGCCACCGCTCTCAAGCTCTGCCACTCCGAGCACCCGTACGCCAAGTTCTGGGGCATCTGCAACGATCAGAAACTCGCGCTCGACGCCTGCTTCCGAAACGAGAAGAAACTGAAAAGGTAAAGACGAGGAGGCTTTGAGGAAGAAGAAGAAGAGGAAAATCTCGGCGGCCAGCAATGGCTTCAATGGCCACGACGACCTCCTCCTCTTTTGCCGTTGGCTTTTGCTTTCCTTTTTTCTCTCTCTCTCTCTCCTCCTTTCGCGGTAGCGTTGAGGAACATCGTGATGACGTTGTCGACATTAAAACTAGCAGGAATGGAGGAAAAAGGAAGGCGACAGAGAGGCGCGATGATGGGATCAAAAACTTGCAGAACAACGACGGACGGAGAATACCGCTAACTCGCCTGCTCTCTCGCCGCCTGCCTTTCCCGTCTCTCTCTCCCTCTCTCTCACCCATCCTCGACTGAACAAAAAACAAAACACCACGACAGGGCCGCCAACGCCGTGCGCGCCGTACGAGAGAAGGAGCGCCTCGCCGCCCGCAAGGCCAGGACAGCAACGACGGAGAGCTAGAAAGAGCTCGAAGAAGAAGAAGGAAAGCGAAAATGTCGGCGGGCGACGACACGACCGCGGTGCCCCCCCGCTCCCGCGCCGATGACAACAACAACCAGAATCCTCAGGCCGCAGAGATCGCGCTCGGAGGAGAGGAGGAGGGCGAGAGAAGAGCGAGCCGGGGCGTCGTGGCTCAGACGGCTTCGAACGCAGAGGGCGCCGCGTTCCCTCCGCCTCTCCCGCGCGGAGCGGCGGCGGCGGCGGGCGCTATCCCGGGAACGGCGGAGGGAGGCCGAGGGAGGGGCAGCGCCGGCGAGAACGACCTCAATCCTTCTTCTGCTGGGGCTGGTGCTGCTGGCGTCGCTGCAGCAGCAGCAGCAGCAGCGGCGGCGGGAGCAGGAGCAGGAGCAGCGAGGAGGATGACGCGCGGGCGCTCGCAGCAGGCGGAAGCAACAGCGGCGGTCGGAGTGAGCAGCGGCGGCGGCGACAACGAAGCCAATAATGAAGTCAATAACGACGACGACGACAACGACGAGCGAGGTTCCGTGGGGGCCGCCGCGGCGACCGTTTTAGAAGGTGGAGACGCCTTCGAGGGCGGCGGCGGCGGCATCGGAGGTGGGGGAGGAGGAGGCGCTGGTGCGAACTCCGCCGGAGGGACCCCCGCGGCGACCTGGGCGAGCGCCGCCTTCGAGGGCGCCGAGGGAGGGAGGGAGGGGGAGAGAGGGGGCGACGGCGGCCCGGAGATGAGCGTCGTCGCCGGCGGCGGAGGAGGAGGGAGCAGGAGGACGACAAGGCGCGGGGCCTCTGTTCTCGGCGGAGGAGGTGGAGGTGCAAGCGCTGCTGCTGCTGCTGCTGTTGCTGCTGCTGCTGCACGAGGCCAAGGCGGCGGCGGCGGCGGCGCTCGCTCGGCGAAAGTCGCGCGAACGGGCGCCGGCCGCAACAACGACGCCGCGGCAGCGGCGACCGCGGCAGCGGCCGGGGCTGATGGCCCTTCAGGGCTCCCGCCCTCGCTGCCGAGACCGCCCAGAGCAGCAGCAGCAGCAGCAGCAGCAGCAGCAGCGGGAACGACGAATCCTGCAGCAGCGGCAGCAGCCGCGACGCCGGCAGCGGCCGTCCTCTCGTCGGCGGCGAACGACGACGGCGACGGCGGCACCGGCGAAGAAGCTCAAAACCGCCGCCGCCACCGTCACCCTATGCCGCTCCCGCCGCCGGACAGGGGACAGGTCCCCGATGCTTCTGCGGGACCCGCACTGGCGGTCTTGGCCTCCTCGGGCTTCGATCCGGAGGTCGCCCACGCGGCGGGAGAAGGAGGCGGCAGGGCGAACGGGGGCGGAGGAGGAGCCGGAGCGGCGGCCGGCGGAGTCGGCGCCAACGGGGCCGGCGCCGCGGGAGGGGGCAACTCGTACTCGACGGGAGCAGACTTGGGCGCCGGAGCCTCTGTCGACGGAGGGGCCGTGGCAGGGATCGCAGGAGGGCACGATGGCGGCGGCGGAGCCGACGACGGCGCTCACACGAGGAACAGGAACGACGGCGGAGGCCGAGCGGGGAGGCACGCCGACCGGCACCCGCCGGCGGAGCCCGCGACGGCGGCCATCATCACTGCGGAGGGCGAAGACGACGAAGAGGGAGAAGGAGACGACGAGCTGGCGCAGGGCAGGGAGCAGCAGCCGGAGCAAGGGGGCACAACGGTGGTCGAGGAGGGAGGAGGCGGCGGGGAAGAAGAAGAAGAAGACGCCGCGGCGGCGGCGGCGACCGCCGCGGCGACCGCCGCCGCCGCCGATCAAGCCGCCGCTGCCGCCGAAAAGCGCAAGAGGGCCCTCGCCGCCGCCGTCGCCACCGGGAACAACGCCAGCAGGCCCACGATGAGCGACACCCACTCCTCGGGGGCGCACCGGAGGCCCCGCGTGCTGCTGTGCGTCACGGGGTCGGTCGCCGCGATCAAGGTTCCCCAGGTGAGTTGGAAAAAGTGTCTGTGAGGGAAACATATGGTAATGAGGGTGTGAGAGGGTTGATCAGTGCGAGCGACGGAGGCTAGGGTTTCTGTCGCGCTTTTCGTTTTTTCCCCCCCTCCATTTCCGTCTCACTTTTCCCGCCCCCCCTTCTGCCCCCCCCACCACAAAAAACAAACGCAAAACAGCTCTCCCGCCTCCTCTCCGAGTTCAGCGACGTCCGCGTCGTCGCCACCGACCCCGCCCGCCGCTTCTTCTCCGAGGACGAGCTCCCGCTCCAGGCGAGGCCGGTGCGCGGCGACGAGGACGAGTGGAGGGCGTGGCGGCGCGTCGGCGACCCCGTGCTGCACATCGAGCTGCGGCGGTGGGCCGACGTCGGGGTCGTGGCGCCAGCCTCGGCCAACAGCCTGGCCAAGTTTGCCAACGTGAGAGTTTGGAGATTTGGCTGGAGTTTTTTTGGGGGGGAGGAGAGAGGAGGAGAAGAGAAGAGAGAGAAGCCCCCCCTCCCCCTTTTCGAAAAAAAACCTCGACAAATAACGAACAAAAAAACGAACAACGAAAACAACCACACCAACCAAAACAGGGCCTCTGCGACAACCTCCTCACCTCGGTCGTCCGCGCCTGGGACTGGGACGCCAAGCCGCTGCTGCTCGCGCCGGCGATGAACACCGCGATGTGGACCAGCCCCCTGACGGGGAGGCACCTGAGTCTCCTCAAGTCCCTGGGGGCGGGCGTCGTGCCCCCGGTCGCGAAGGCGCTCGCGTGCGGGGACGTGGGGATGGGGGCAATGGCGGAGCCCGAGGAGGTGGCGGTGGCGGTCAAGGGGGCGCTGGGGCTCGCGTAGGAGGGGGGAAAACCCCTGTCGGTGCCGTTTTTTGGGTTTCTCTTTTTTTTTGGGTCTCGGAGAGTATTTTCTTCGAAAAGGACAGGGGGAAGAGCGGGTTCAAGGGACGTAGTGTCTTTCATTTCTACTCTGCCCTTATCTTCCCTCTCTTTCGCGGAAGAGAAAGAGAGAGAGAGAAAGAGGGGGAGGGGGGGGGCGGAGCATGCTGGGTTTTTCGGAAAGTAAAAAAAGAGAGATCACCATCATCAAACAAAGAAGAAGAGAAAAACTTTGGTTTTCACTTTCGCCTCCGTCTCTCTTCTCTTGTCTCTGTTCGTTCCATCGACCCCCGCCCCACCCCCCAACCCCTCTCGTAGAAACGCAGCCATGGCCTTCGCCGTCTCGACGCGGTGAGCTCACAAACCTTTCCTTCCTACAAGCGCTTCCACGAATTAGAAGAGCGAGCGAGCGAATTGAGCGCGCGCGGAGAGGGCGGGCGTTCCTTGTCCTTCTTTGTTTTTTCGAAATTTTGACGTGCGACCTCAACCGTTGAGAGAGAAGCCGCATGCCGGGCCCCCAAATTGCTCCCTGAAGCCTTTTTTGGCTCTTTTGACTCGCTAAGAGACATAATACCGCTCATATTCTTCCATCAAAAGGACAACCGAGAGGGTATACCTTCCGAGTGCGCGCGCGCGAGAGAGAGCGCGATTCTGTCAAGATGCAGAATCGCGCCGAGAGTTTTTCGTTCCCTCCAAGAAAGAGACATCGCTCACCGCTTCTTCTCGTCTCCCGTCACTCTCTCCCATTCGACAGCTCCGCCGCCTTCAGCACCGCCGCCCCGGCCCGCCGCGTCGGTAAGACTTGTGACCTCGAAGGAGAGAGCTGAAAAAATTCAAAGAAGAAGAGAGAAAGAGCAGCCCCTTTTTCCTTCACTTTTCGACCGAGGGCAAAAACTTGAAGCTCAATTTTCAAACAAAAATCCCTTTCTTCAACCTCCTCTTCTCTGCAGCTTCCCGCACCTCGGCCCTCCCCGTCCGCGCCTTCAAGGAGACCGGCTCCTCCGCTGCTCCCTCCAAGAGCAAGCAGGGCGGCCTCCGCGCCCTCAAGAACATCGAGCTCCCGAAGATCGACCTCCTCTCCAAGGTGGAGCTGCCTCAGATCGCCCTCGACGAGATCAAGCTGCCGACGGCCGACGACGCTGCCGAGCTCGCGGCCGAGGCCGCGTCGAGGGTCTCCCTCGCCTGGGAGCGCTCCGACGAGAAGCCCGCCGTCATCGCCCTGGGCGCCTCCGCGCTCGTGGCCCTCGTGGCCCTCTCGGCCGTCGCAGCCGCTGTCGACGCCCTTCCCGTCGTCTCCGACCTCCTCGAGCTCGTCGGGCTCGGGGCCTCGGCGTGGTTTGCGTACCGCAACCTCGTCTTCGGCCCCGACCGGGACGAGCTCAAGCTGCGGGTCGAGGCCCTGTGGTCCAAGGTCTTCCCTTAGGGGGCCCCCCCCGAGTCCGGAGGGAAGGGGGAGAGCCCGATGCCGGTTCCGACGACTCGGCGACGATTTCGATCTCGATGAAAAACGTGAAGAGTAAAAAAAAAAAAACCCCGAAAAACAGAACAAACGCCCCATGCTTAGTCCCCTCGCGTCCCTTTTTTTAATAATTAGAAAAAGGGACGCGAGGGGACTA
>Ga0210003_1004238_pt1 | contig 11416 bp, 11 predicted proteins | sample LantaG_FD_182804 | JGI IMG/M metagenome (GOLD analysis project Ga0210003, IMG submission 182804) | Deep subsurface microbial communities from Baltic Sea to uncover new lineages of life (NeLLi) - Landsort_02402 metaG (SPAdes) (version 2) | ecosystem: Environmental > Aquatic > Marine > Oceanic >...
TTTTTTTCGTTTCTTAAGTACACAAAAATAACTGAAGCTGAAATTAGTTTTAGCTGCTAACTTTCTGTGTACCACATCTTTTTTATCCATGATTTCTTTTAAGGCTTTAGGAAAAGGTTTATTAGAATATTTCATACCTAGTTTATTTGGTTTTATATCAATAGTTATTAAACCTTGTATTATTTATTGTTTATATAATTACCGTATAAGTTATTACTATAACAATATTATAAGATGTTACAAAAGAGTAAAGTTAACAATTTTGTCAACTTTACTATAAGTTGTCGCTGAACTCATAGATGTGCACTTCAACAAGAATTGTAGGCTATAAGCGGTTATTTTTGGTTTATATCATATCTAATGTACAAATTAATTTAAAAATTGTCAGTTGTTAAATTCAGAAGGAAGGGGAGTATTTTAGGGTTATATTGTTGTATAGACAACATTATGTTATATTTAATATAGTTTATATAAAAACAGACAATAAAATATGGAAATAGAAGATTTAATAAAAGGGGTAACTGCCAGTATTTCCAATGAGAACAAGAATCAATAAAATAATTAGAGTTTATGATGAAGAAAGGAATAACGATGAAATTATTTTTGATGTTTATGAAATGATTTTAGAAAAATTAGACAATGAATCATTGGTAAAAAAATCTTAATTTTATATAATGTTGTAAAATATTATTTTCAATTCTATAAGCAATGGATAAAAGAGAAAAAGTAGCTTGTTATGTCAGAGTATCAAGTAAAAAACAAGCCAAAGATGATAAATATAGTATACCTGAGCAAATAAATATATTAGAAAATATTTGCAAGAAAAACAATTGGACTTATGATTTTTATCAAGATCTTGGAATTTCTGGCGAGACTATTAAAGAAAGGCCACAATTAAAAGAGTTGCTTAAGGGGTGCAGTAATGGCATTTACAGTAGAATACTAGTAGTAGACCAGGACAGATTATCAAGAAGTGTAAAAGATCTTCAGGTATTAAAAGAAGTGTTTAAATTCAATAATGTAAAACTCATGCTTCAAAATACAGTATTGGATCTTAACAATAAAGATGATGACTTTATGTCTGATATACAGGGAATTTTTAGCAAGAGGGAACTAAAGGTTATTGCGGAGAGATCTGCAAGAGGAAGATATCAAAAGGCCAAGCAGGGTAAGTTTCCATCTGGAGGCAATAGCATCCCTTATGGATATAAATTGGACAATGAAGATAGATTGGTTATAGACGAAGAGGAAGCTAGGGTTGTAAGGCGTATATTTGATTTAATTGCAAATCATGGTTGGTCTTGTTACAAGGTACCGTATGATTTAAATGCTCTGGGAATTCCAACAAGGTTTAAAAAACTTGGAAGAGTTTTAAGATCTAAAAAATATAATAGAATATATGATAATAAATGGACAAGAAATAATGTAAAAAGCGTTGTTTCAAAAGACCTTTATTATAAGGATAAGTATATTTATGCGCAGAATAGTAAGTTTGATTTTGTAAAACCTGTTAGAATTAAAAAAGAACCAATAATTTCAGAAAGAATATTTCTTAAGGCAAAAAAACAGTTAACAGCTAATAGGAGTGATTATAATAACAGGGTAAAGACAATGTATGTTTTAACTGGTAGATTATTTTGTTATAAATGTAAATATCCTTATTGTGGTGGTAGATATTCTACAAAAAAAGGTATTGTCTTTTACTACGGCGATTTAGGTAAAAAGAAAGAGGTAACGGACAATCCTTGCAGCAGTGCAGCAGTTAGAAAGGAAATGATAGAGGATATAATTAAAAATGATATAAAATATTTTCTTTTAAATCCAGATAATATCAAAAAATATATTTTAAATAAGGGCAAAAAAAGTCTGAATAACGACTTTAAGGCTATTGAATTTGAAAATAAAAAGGATAAAATCAACAAAGATATTGACAGACTTCTGGAACTGTATTTAAATGAGGACGTCCCTGAATCAATTAGAAAAAGTAGCATTGCAGATAAATTGAAGGGAAAAGAAGAAGAGCTTAAAATAATTGATAATGTAATATTTGAGCTTAAAAATAAAGAGAAATTAGAGAAACTAAAAGAGAAGAGAATTAATAGTTTAAAGAGTTTTTTAAGTAGTATAAAATTAGGTATAAGTAAATTAGATGACATTGATTGGAAGAGAATAATATCATCTTTTATAGATAGAATAGAAATAGATTCTAAGGGTAAGATGACTGAGACTACTAAGCTGGATGTTTATATACATTATAATTTTAGTAGTTTAGCAGCAGAGAATATCGGAAAAATTACCCCGCGCTGGGCGAATGGCGGAATTGGCAGACGCGCTAGGTTCAGGACTTAGTGTCCGCAAGGACATGGGGGTTCAAGTCCCCCTTCGCCCACCATAAAGCTACTAAATTATTGTAAGTAGTATGGCTGGACAAGGTTGGAAACATGCCATTTGTGCATGTTTTCATGGACTTGAAAAGACGGACTGAAGCGGCAGCTGAGGGAGTCTGCGTCTCTGCAGCGAACGAAGTGAGACGAAAGAACAAGTCCCCCTTCGCCCACCATAAAGCTACTAAATTATTATTCAGTGGGGGTGTAGTTCAGTGGGAGAACGCTTGTCTGGCAGACAAGAGGTCAGCGGTTCAAATCCGCTCATCTCCACCAGTAAATCTACTGAATTCCACCATTTTTTTATTTACATATATTGTGATATTGTTAAACAATAATATTTTTTCTGCTAATAATTGATTATTACATTAACACGACAGATAGGAGTTTTAATGGACAATCTAACAATAAAACCTAAAAAGGAACAAAGAACTTTATGGATTATTACCTGGATCGTAGTTTTTGTGATAGGAACAATCTTATGGATTGTCCTGTCATTGACTGTTGACTTGTTGGCTTTTGGGATTGCTTCTTTGGTCTGGCTTATAATTATGATTCTTATTGCCATCTGGATTCCGGCCGCTTTTAATGCCCTGGAATATTATATAGATGATGAGGGAGTCAAGATGAAGGGCGGGGTAGTATGGAAGAAATATATTACTGTTCCATATCCTAAAATAACTAATGTAGATATAACCAGGGGTCCCCTGCAGAGATATTATAATATCGGGACCATACATGTCCAGACCGCAGGTGCAGGTGGAAAGCAGGGAGAAAAAGCTGAGCTCAAGTTAACTGGTATAAGGGAACTGGATAAGGTCAGGGATGTAATTATAAAAAATGTTAAAGATCCAACTTATTCTTCTGGCAGCATCAGAGAACCGGGAAAAGAGCTTATACCCGAAGAAAAATCTACAGTTTTTACGAATATACTGGATGAACTTAAGTCTATTAAAAGATTGCTTGAAGAAAAATAAAGGATGAAAATTAACTAAAAAAATATAATTAAAAATATTAAATGTGCACAGTCTTTTAGAATAGTAAGACCCAAAGGAGAGTTTTTATGAAAAGTTTTAGGAATGAGCTATGGTTTAAAACCAAAAACAGGAGAGAGCTTATTAACATTACTGATGAGATTGAGAATTGTCTTAATGAAAGCAGTATAAAAGATGGACTGGTACTGTGTAATGCGATGCATATTACTGCCAGTGTTTTTATAAATGATGATGAGAGCGGTCTTCACCAGGACTTTGAAGAATGGCTGGAAAAGTTAGCTCCGGAAAAGCCATACGATAGATACAGGCATAATGGATTTGAAGATAATGCTGATGCACATCTTAAAAGAACTATAATGGGAAGGGAAGTAGTAATTGCAATTACTGATGGAAAACTGGATCTGGGTCCATGGGAGCAGGTCTTTTATGGGGAGTTTGATGGAAAAAGACAAAAAAGAGTCCTGATAAAAATAATCGGGGAATAATACTTTAAGAATTTGAGTTTTACGTTATTCGTTTATATAATAATATTTAATAATTTATTACTGTCTATTTGCCCAACTTGATTGCTCTGTTTTAGCCAGAAAGGATTTTTTTGGAAAGAAAAGGGAAAAAAGAATCAATTATAATTTTAATTATAATGTTGATAATAGCAGCAGTAATTGTAAGCTGGCTTACAGGGTTATGGAGCTGTGAAGCAGGTAGAAAGAATTTAACGGAAGAAGAAAGATTAACAATTTCAGATTATGTAAATTCCATCTCAGTTCTGGTACAGCACTCTTATAAAACTTCTGTTAATTTTTTTATTATTTTAGACAAGATAAAAGATGTATCGCGTGAAGAGCTGGACAGCAGCCTTTCAGAAATAATTGAAGAGAGTAAAGTTGCTCTGGAAAATTGCGAAGAGCTTAACCCGCCTGAGTTTTTTGAAGTTCCCCATGGCTATTTGAGGCTGGTATTTCAGATGAGAAATAAAGCTTACGAGAATTTTAAACCTGCAATATTTAATGCATTGCAGGATGTGGATATAGATATATCAAGCTCGCAAATGACCAAAACTTTTTTGTATATGTTTATGAGTGATGAGATATATCTATATTTCCAGGAAGAAATAGAGAAGTCAGGTGAGCACTACGGAATTAATAATTTGACAATAATTGATTCTGAGATACTTAAGGATAAAGGTTTAACAAACACTCAGAATGTAGTCGGGCTTATATCTGAGATTAAAACAGTAACAACACTGCAGGAGAGAAGGGGTGTTGCGGTTATAGCCAAAAGCATAGAGTTTAACCCGCGGGAGATTAATGAGCAGGGGGAATATTTAGTGCTGGCCAATGGTTCTGAAATTAGTGTAATTATTAAAATAGAAAATCAGGGGAATGTAGTTGAGAATGATGTAATTGTAACGATGACTTATATGCCTGAAGGTAACCCGAATGAAGAAAAAAGATATACCATAAGTACAATAAATCCTTCTGATCAGAAGGCAGTAACTATTTCAGGGTTTACAGCTTACCCTGGCAGAAAATGTGAGCTTACAATAAATGCAGGGCCTGTACCATATGAAGTATTTTTAGGAAACAATTCTGCAACTTACAAATTTATGATGGAAAAATAAATAATTAGTAAAATAAAAATTTTATTTTACTCCTCGTGCTTAATCTGAAAGTGGCACACTAAAAGGTCAAAATTACAGCGGGGTTTCCTATATTAAATATATCAGGTATAATTACTCTTTAATTTTATAATTTATTTTTTTGGTATGAGTGATAAGGGAAATAAATCTTTTACATTAATTTTACTGCCGGATGCTAAATCTAAAGTTAGAAAGATAGAGATATCTTATAATTTCTTAAGATTTATCTATGTCTTCTTTATTATAATTTTTGCCTCAGGCGTGATTCTTGCTTCTAATCTTGTCCTTACAAAACAAAGGCTGAATGCAAAGATAGCAGAAATAGAAAGAATAGAATATAAAATAAACTACAAAGAAGTAGAACTTGCTAATATTGAGAATAAAACAAAAGAAATAGAAGCGAAAACAAAAGTTTTAGAGGGGTATTTAAAGGAAGTTGAAGAGCTTGATAAAATTGTTAGAGATATAACAGGCAAGGGTGGATTTGCGGAAGAAGTAGCAGTTTATACATCTGATCTGAGTGCAGACATAGAGCTGGAAAGTGATCCCAATGAAATATTTTACTATGGTATTGATCAAGAACAAGAATTAGACGATATCAATGCATTGCTGGACGAGCTCTTAAGTGTAGCTCCGGCGCTGTCTGAAATACTTTCACATGACAAACAAAACATAGAGGACCATATATATTTAATGGAGCATACTCCTTCAATGTGGCCAACCTGGGGAACGCTTACATCATTGTTTGGAGAAAGAAGATGGGGGTATGTTCACAAGGGTCTGGATATTGCAAATAATACTGGCACCCCTATAAGTGCAACAGCAAGCGGTGTGGTTATATATTCAGGCTGGCACGGAGGATACGGAAGAAAGATTATAATTTATCATGGGAAGGGCTTTGATGATTTTAATTACAGCACTGTATATGCCCATTTGAGTAAAATATATGTTAATGTAGGCGATATCGTACAGCAGGGCGATGTAATAGGAACTATGGGGAGTACAGGATACAGTACAGGGCCGCACCTGCATTATGAAGTTTTAGTAAATGGGATACCTAAAAATCCACAGAGTTTTCTGCCTTAAATGAGAAAACAAACTTCTCTTTATTATACCAGGTTATTAGTATATAATTTTTAAAATCAAAAGGTTTTGCAAAGGCTTTTATATTTGTATCATTTTTTAAAAAATAATATTTACTGGTTGGTAATATGAAAAAAAGGATAGCATATTTAGGTCCACAGGGGACATTTACTGAGGAAGCTTTAATTAAGTTTTTAAATGACAACGAGGAAGCACTAAAAATACCTCTGCCAACGGTGACGGAAGTCATAAGGAGTGTTGACAGGGGAGAAGTAGACGAGGGAATTGTACCAATTGAAAATTCTATCGAAGGGTCAATTAATGTTACTCAGGATGTTCTAACCTTTGAGAGTGAAGCAAAGATAATAAGGGAAATAATTATTCCTATTGAACATAATCTGATTGGAAGCAAAAACTTAAAACTAAAAGATATAAAAAAAATAATTTCACATCCCCATGCAACTGCTCAATGTCGGTTTTTTTTAACATCAAACTTTCCAAAAGTTGAGATTATTGCTGCCAATAGCACAGCAGAGGCTGTAAAAAAAATACAGGATATGGAAAATGGCGTTGCAGCTATCGGTACAAGGATTGCGGCAAGACTATATAATTTGGATGTAATAGCAAGTGATATTGAGGATTATAAAGAAAATAAGACAAGATTTGTTTTTATAGGAAATTATATTGCACCCAGAACTGGCTGTGACAAGACTTCAATAGTATGTTTTTTAAAAAAGGATAAGCCTGGAAGCTTGTACGGCATATTAAAAGAATTTGCAGAAAAAGATATTAACTTGACCAGATTGGAATCAAGACCTGCAAAAAAAGACCTTGGAGATTATGTTTTTATGATAGATATGGAAGGGCATCTGCATGACAGGAAAGTTTTTGAAGCTCTTGAGGCATTGAGAAAAACAGTGTATCTTGTAAAAATTCTGGGGTCATATCCAATGTGGAAAAATAATAAAAAGTAAATACCGGAAGAGAAGAAGCAAAGTGATTGATTTAGAATTGCTAAGGAAAAATCCTGAAATAATTAAAGCAGAAATTAAAAAAAGAAATATAAAAATTGATGTAAGCCTGGGCTTAAAGTTAGACGAAAAGAGAAGAGACTTAATAGTTAAAGTAGATAAGCTCAGGACAGAAAAAAATAAAGTTTCAAAAATGGTGCCGGAACTTAAGAGCACAGACAAAGAGAAGAAAATTTTACAGATGAAGAAGTTGAACGGGGATTTAAAAGAATTAGAGAAGGAGTTAACCAGCACTGAGGATAAATTTTTTAAACACATATCATGCTATCCAAATATTTCACACAGCAGCACGCCAGCTGGAAAAGATGAGCATGGTAATGTGGTTTTGTACCATGTAGGCAAAAAACCAGATTTTGACTTTAAGCCAAAAAATCATGCTGAGCTTGGATTAAGGCTTGATATACTGGATGAGAAAAGAGCTTCCAAGGTATCGGGCTCAAGGTTTGTGTATTTAAAAAATGAGGCAGTTCTTCTAGAATTTGCTCTTGTCCAGTATGTGCTTGATATATTAACTGGAAGAGGTTTTACCCCTATAATTCCTCCTGTGCTTGCAAAAGAAAAAGCAATGTATGGAACAGGGTTCTTTCCTGTTGAAGAAACCCAGTATTACAAGACAGCACTTGATGACCTTTATCTGGTTGGGACATCTGAAGTACCTTTATGTGCTTACCATAGCGGTGAGTTCTTAGATTCAAAAGATCTTCCCTTAAAATATGCAGCATTTTCAACTTGTTTTAGAAGAGAGGCTGGAAGTTATGGTAAAGACCTTGGCGGACTGTTCAGGGTCCATCAATTTGATAAAATTGAAATGTTCGTTTTTTCTCATCCTGAAAGTTCATGGGACGAATATGAAAGACTTCGTGAAACCCTGGAAGAGATTGTAAAAGGCTTGGAGCTGCATTACAGAATTATGAACATGTGTACCGGAGATATCGGGATTCCAAATGCAAAAAAGTATGATCTTGAAGTATGGCTGCCGGGCCAGGATAATTACAGGGAGGCAGCTTCCTGCAGCCATGATACTGATTTTCAGGCAAGAAGGTTAAATATAAAGTACAGGAATGCGAATGGTAAGGGGCTTGTCCACACTATGAACAGTACCGCCTGTGCAATAGGCAGGACGCTGATTGCAATATTTGAGAATTACCAGGACAGCAAGGGTAACATAAAGGTTCCTGATGTCCTTATTAAATACATGAATGGGAAAAAAATAATTTCCAGAAAATAAGGCCCGCAGTCTTAATTGCATATTTGTTTTGTGTGTTATAATATCTTTTCTGGCTTTTTGCTTTTAATAAAACTGCCAAAAAAATAATTGTGTGTGCTGTAATATTTTGATTGGAGAGGTGGCAGAGTCTGGCTGAATGCGACGGTCTTGAAAACCGTTGAAGGTTTATACCTTCCGGGGGTTCGAATCCCTCCCTCTCCGCCATAAAAACCGCGCGCCTGTAGCTTAACTGGATAGAGCAACGGACTACGAATCCGAAGATTGGGGGTTCGAATCCTCTCAGGCGCGCCAAAACTACCGGCAGTATGCTGATTGCGGCAGGACTTGGATGTGGTAAATATGCCATTGGCGCATATTTACAGGATTCGAAAAGACGGACCGAGACGAAGGCGAGGGAGTCCACGGCTCTGCAGCGAACGGCAGTGAGACGAAAGACCGAATCCTCTCAGGCGCGCCAAAACTACTGGTATTATGTTAAAATTTATTAATTTCTTTTCTGTATAACTTTTAAGCTCCTGAGCCTGTTTAAAGCTGCAGCTACTTCAAAAATTCTTGGGAGGGCGTAGCTTCCCGGATGCTGGTTTTTAAAACTTGAAATAATATCAAGTCCATATTCCTTAATATCCCCGGAAGTTTTGCCCAGTATTTCATGTAATGTATTTTTGCCATTAATGTAATTTTTACTCAGGGCATATAAAATAATATCTGAAATAGCATTGACCTGGCTTGGGTCAACTATCTGCTCAACTGAGGATAGATCAATGCTTTCAACTCCAAAAATTATATTATCCAGCCCTCTTGATTTTATCTTCTTTTTTCTCCCCTTATAAGGATTTATACTTGAAGGTATTGGAATTCTTTCAGTAATATCTCCAAAATTATCAGGAGATTCTCTTTTGCGCCTGTCTCTTCTGCTGTTAATTACTTTTTTTGCTTTGTCGGTAACCAGGCAAGGAAGGTAGCAGTCCATGAAAAGTACGGTATCGGCAACTTCAAAATAATCCCCGGATCCACCCATAACAAGAATAGTAGAAGTTCTGTATCTGCCATACATATTTCTTACCTGATCTATAAATGGAGTTATTGGTTCTTTATTCTTTGGGACTATTTTCTGCATGATTTCATCCCTGATAAGAAAATTAGTTGCTGAAGTGTCTTCATCTAAAAGCAAAAGCTTTGCCCCGCATTCAAGTGCTTCTATGATATTTGCAGCCTGCGAAGTGCTTCCGCTTGCATTTGATGTGCTAAAATCCACAGTATTTTTCCCAAAAGGCAGATTTGAAATGAATGAAGATATATCTACTTTTTGTATGTTTCTTCCTTCTTCAGCTCTTATTTTAACTGCACTATCTATTGTTACAACATACTCTCTTCCGTCATCAGGAATGTGATTGTATATTCCTCTTTCAATTGCAGATAAAAGTGTGGTCTTACCATGAAAACCACCGCCAATGATAACAGTTATTCCCTGTGGGATACCCATTCCTTTAACCTCGCCTATATTTGGAGCTTTGAGCGTAACTTCCAATTCAGGAGGTGATTTAAATACAACAGACTTTGAAACATGAAGGGGCATATCACTTACCCCGCTTCTTCTTGGCAGAATAGAGCCGTTTTTTACAAATGAAACAAGCTTATACTCCTTAAGTAAATTTCTAAGGTGATCCTGGTCCTCACAAACTTCTACGAATCTTTTTACTTTGCTCTTGTCAAGATTTTTATAAAATAGAGATTCCTCTGCAATTTTTGGTATTTCTTCAGTTAACATAGCCTGACACTGGAAGCCTAAAATTCTTCTGCCGATTGCTGGAAGTCCGGCGTAAAACCTTACTTCTACGTATTCATTATTTATAATGCAGGAAGTTCGCTGAATTATTTCCTGCTTTCCGCAGTCTATTTCTATAATACCTGACCGGCCGGTTCCGCTGCATCCTTTTGATTCTTTTTTTATAGATTTGTTAAATGCTCTTGTTATGTAATCCTGGAGTGCAGTTTTTCTGGATGTGTTGGAAAAAAGATCGTGACTAAAGCCAGCTTTGTCTTGCGGCACTCTTATTCTTAGCTTTGACGGTGATGCAAAGGGATCGCCCTGCACATGGTCTATATATAAAGTAAAGTTTCTGAAATTATAACTTCCTTGCAGCTGCTTGTAGGCTTTATAGCCTCTCCTGTCTATATTCGAAAGTATGTTTTTTAATTTTTCCAATGGTAGATATGTGTTTTAGTTGATCCCATCATTACGAATAATATAAATCTACTGCTGGTATTTGCTTAAAATGTTTATCAAGTGTATATATTTTTGCATTATTTCTAATAGCTATTGCTGCAATTATTATATCAGTTAATGGTATTATTATGCCTTTTTTTCTCAAACTAAAGGAAATTTTTCCAGCATTTATCCAATCATAGTATTGACAGTTAAGAAATGGAATTGCACCAATGCTTTGAGAAAGCATTATATGCTCTTTTTTTGTTCTAACTCCTTGAAGAAGTTCAGAAATAATTGGACCAGCAATATATATAAATTCTTCATTTAAGCCTTTTTCAATAAATTCAGAGTTGCTTAAGGTATTTTTAAAATATTCTATCCAAATTGAAGTATCAACTATTATTTTCTGTTTCATTAATTTCTTTTTCCCTCAAATTTCTCATAGCTTCTTCGTCAAAGTGAATTTTTGACTTTAGTTGCATAAATAGTTGGAGTTTTTTAAATCTTATAGCATCTTTTAGTGCATTTTCAATTGCCTTAGACCTGGTGTTTGTATTATACAAGGATTCTGTTTCTTTAACTATGTCGTCTGATAGATTAATTGTTGTTCTCATGATAATCACCTGCATCATATTATACATATTAATTTTATGATATACAAGATGCTGAAATTATATTTTTAAATTGAATATAAAAATCTCTATACAAATTGTAATCTGCATGGGAAAGTAATGATTTTTTAGAAAATTATTGTTATTATAGCTACTGTCATTATTTTATTGCAGAAATCTTTAGCAGCAATGGAGAAGGCGCTTGAGTGGCTGAAAAGGGCTAAAATAAAAATGAA